>JACCDZ010038665.1_pt1 | contig 103779 bp, 77 predicted proteins | sample 7449551 | NCBI WGS metagenome assembly JACCDZ01 (sample SAMN15323452, study PRJNA562643) | freshwater metagenome | isolation source: river surface water | place: USA:Blue River Watershed | collected 2017-08-18
CATATCCAAACGCTGGACCATGCCGATCCGTGACTGGGCTATGGCATATCAACAAATGTTAATCAAATTTGGGAAAATCTGATCTTAAAATGAAATAGAAATCAGATTGACACAAAATTTAGGACACTCTCTAAAATTGTGGCTTTCTTTAAGCAGCACAGTAAAAAATATCAGACTAATTAATGATGTTCTGCTAGAGTTTGTCAATCAATATGAGAAATCACACGGACATTAACTATTGAGCAAAAACCCGCCACTATTGGCGGGTTTTTGAGTTTCAGTATTCATCCATATCAACACTCTTGGACAACTTGATAATTTTATCGCGTTCATTCTGATCTACTTTAGCTTTACAGGTTGAATTGCAAAACCAGCCAGAAAATAGTTTTGCAAACCAGGCTAGTATTATTTTCATTTGCTAATCTCCATAAATATTTATATAGTGTACTAAATTAGTAGGGTATTTGTCAACTATGCATTATTAAGATATATACTCTTAGTCTTTGAAGAACAAGACCCACATATTATTCGTATGCTATAATCTCTCGATAAGCTAAATGTTTTTAGTTATTGCTTTGATGAAAGTAAAAATGTCGATTTCTCCAGATCTTATGTAAATCGAAATTAGTGATTAAATAAGTATTCGGTGACTTGTCTTTAATGTTTATTATTTTATGTAATCGATCAAATAGAAAGTAGTTAAAATGAAAAATGTTCTAATTACTGGTAGTAACGGCTATATTGCTACTGCATTTGTTAAGCAATTTGCAGGCAGATATAACTTTATCCTTTTAAGTCATAAAACTACGTCTGGACATATCACGTGGGATGAATTGAATAAGAATCAGAATTTAATTCAGTCAATTGATATTGTACTAAATTTAGCGGGATCTAACATAGGTGATAAACGTTGGAGCGAGAAACGTAAAGAGGAAATATTAAATAGTCGTCTTGAAACTACTCAAAAAATTGTCAATTTATTTAATGTTCGCGATAAAAAGCCGCATTTAATTTCAGCCAGCGCTATTGGTATTTATGATTCTAATCAAATAAATGATGAGGAGACTAAAATTGATTATTCTCATTATGGTAACTTTTCCGAAGAGATTACTAAACGTTGGGAGAGTGAGGCAAATCAATATGTAGGTTCACGAACAATTACGCGCTTTGGTGTAGTTTTTAGTAGCAATGGTGGGGCCTTTCCCAAAATGCTCAAACCATTTACTTTGGGTATGGGTGGTATATTAGGTGATGGATCGCAATACATGCCGTGGGTTACCTTATTTGATTTATTGAATGCTTTGGATTTCTTGATCGCTCATGAAAAACAAGGTATTTATAACATTGTCGCACCTGATATGAAAAATAATGTCGAGCTTACTCGGCTTATCGCTAAAACTTGGCATAAAACAAGCTTTGTGACTATGCCAAAATTTTTAATTAAAATACTCTTTGGGCAAATGGGGGAGGAACTATTTTTAAATAGTATCAAGGTTTCACCACAGCGACTAATTAATGATAAATTTATTTTTAACTATCCAAATCTAGAATCAGCATTAATTGCGATAAAAAATAAAACGTTTTAGATTCTATTTTTGTGTGCTTAGCCAATCGGATCACAGCTATGACGTTTAGCATAATATAGTCCAAAGCTACAAATTAGCAAAATTACTGTCATGAAAATAAGTGGCGTCTGGTAAATTCCATGCCCAGATTGGATTGAACTACTGATAATAATCGGTGCCATTCCGCCAAAAATAGTGAAGCCTATGTTATAACTCATTGCAACGCCAGTTAAGCGAATCTTTGCAGGGAATAGGCAAGTAATCAAGTAAGGTATAATCATTGCCGCCACGCCCTCCAAAATAGCTAATATAATTACTCCAGCTGCGATATGTCCTGCATCAATTAACCAATATGACGTTGGCACCAGTATTGCACTGGCAATAATTAAATTGCGTAAAATAATATATGGCGTTACATGATTAGCGATGCGCCCTGTGATATAGATGGTTATAACATTTAAGATCATTGCAATGGGCATAATTTGGCTAATTAAGCGATTGTCAATGTGCAGCATTTTGTGCAAATAAGTAGGCATGAAAATAATTGCAATTACCACCAATGACGACATAATTCCAGTAGTTGCAATTCCAGCAATCATTTGCGGAAGGTTATGTTTAAACAAGTAAGCTAATGGAAATTCTGGTTTATCATGGATTTTATTAAATGCTGCTGTTTCTTGCAGGGTTTTACGAATTTTGTAACTAATCAAACACAACGCGCCACCAATAATGAATGGAATTCTCCAACCATAAGCAGTGAGCTGTTCGGTATTAAAACTCAAATTTAGGAGCTGATTAATCGCCATTCCCAACAACAGCCCCGCATTAACGCCCGTCATCGTAATTCCAAAACCACTTCCTCGCTTTTGTGGCATACTCTCACTGATATAGACATATGTACTTGGTAGTTCGCCGCCTAAAGCTAACCCTTGTAATAGTCGTAATACTAATAATCCAATTGGTGCAGCATAACCAATACTTGCATAGGTTGGGAGTAAACCAATTCCTAGCGATGAAGCACCCATTAGAACTATGGTTATAATTAGTACCTTTTTTCGTCCATGTTCATCACCAACGTGACTAAAAATCATTCCACCTATCGGGCGAGCAATATAGCCCAAGACAAAAACAACATAGCTTTCAATAATTGAAATTATCTGGTTGCCACTTGGAAAAAACTGGCTCGCAAAGTAAACTGAAAATATTCCATAAATAATAAAATCATAAAATTCAAGCATTCCACCTAATGCGGCTAAACCGACAATTTTCTTTTCTTCACGATTTAAATGTAATTGTTGCTTCATAAGTTATTACCCCATTATTATTAATTTAAGTTATTTTAACAAATATCACAGTGAGAATAACGCAGTAAATAATAATGTTTTACCCAAATACTACTAACAGTTAGATAAGAATTCGGTATAATTACTGTATACTCTTCGTCTTTAAATTTGGGGCTTTGTCGGATATCAAAAAAGACTTCTTATGTAGTTTTACACAATATCATATTAAAAAGGTGGCTGCAGTGAATTATATTGTCCGAATATTTACATCGTTGGTGCAGCGCTATTTGCCTGATCCTTTTGTTTTTGCCATAATTTTAACCATTATTGTTTTTGCGCTAAGCCGAATTCTAACGCCACATTCTTCTTTAGATCTTTTGCAGATGTGGGGAAGTGGATTTTGGAATTTACTCGGCTTTACTATGCAAATGGTTTTAGTGGTAGTAACTGGACACGCTTTAGCTAGTACTGATTTAGTTCGAAGCTTTATGGCTAAGCTTTCATCAATTCCTAAAACTCCAGCGCAAGGAGTTGCCTTAGTTACTTTTGTTGGATCAGTTGCTTGTATTATTAACTGGGGTTTTGGGCTAATAATTGGTGCAATGTTGGCGCGCGAAGTTGCCAGATCCGTTGCTAAATCAGATTATCCATTATTGATCGCTAGCGCATATATTGCCTTTTTGACCTGGCACGGTGGCTTTTCTGGCTCGATTCCATTATTAGCGGCAACGGCAGGTAATCCGCTCGAGAAAGTAATTGGTTTGGTACCGATTCAAGACACCTTGTTTACTCCGATGAATCTATTCATTACGCTTAGCTTGGTTATTGTATTACCAATACTTACTGCGAAAATGCTACCTAAAGAATCTGAGCGTAAAAGTATAGATCCTGAGCTGCTCAAAGAAGATTTAATTACTGTTCAGCGAATATTACCTAAAAATGCACCATTGGCGGATCGTTTAGAAGAGAGTAGAATTTTGGCTGCAATAATCTCTTTAGCTGGAATTACTTATTTGATTTTTTATTTTATGGCTAAAGGGTTTAAGATTGATATCAATACGGTAAATTTATTATTCATGGCTTTAGGTTTGCTGCTTCACAAAACGCCAATGGCATATGTTCGGGCAATAACTATGGCAACTAAGAGTACCGCTGGAATATTAATTCAGTTTCCGTTTTATGCTGGAATTCAGGTCTTGCTTGAGCATTCCGGCTTAGGTGGAATTATTACGGATTGGTTTATTGCTGTTGCTAATAAAGACACGTTTCCATTATTTGCGTTCTTATCTTCAGCAATAATTAATTTTGCGGTACCATCAGGTGGTGGGCATTGGGTTGTACAAGGACCGTTTATTATGACTGCTGCACAAAAAATTGGCGCAGATATGGGACACTCAGTAATGGCTATTGCTTATGGCGAGGCATGGATGAATATGGCGCAACCTTTTTGGGCTCTTCCTGCGTTAGCAATTGCTGGTCTAGGAGCTCGCGATATCATGGGCTACTGTATTGTCGCGCTATTTTTCTCGAGTATAATCTTTATTAGCGGTCTAATGCTATTTTAAATTATGGGTCGAGTTTTTTCAACCCATAATCAATCAAATGTTACTACTTAAAGACTCTTGATGAAGTCTAAAACTTCTTGTGCATGATTATCAACAGTAACTTTGCGCCACTCTTTAATGATTTCATGATCTTTGTTCAGGATAAAAGTACTGCGCTCTATTCCACGTACTGGCTTGCCGTACATGGTTTTATTTTTCATAACATTAAATAGGTTGCATACTGTTTCTTCTGGGTCTGCCAGTAGTTGATGTTGTAACTCATGCTTTTTTTGAAAATTACAGTGGGTAGTATGTTTATCGCGTGAAATGCCTAACACCTCATAACCAGTAGCTAAAAACTCTGGATATAATTTGCTAAAGTCTTGATTTTCAATCGTGCAACCAGGCGTATTGTCGCGAGGGTAAAAAAATAATACCAGCGGACGATCTAGACTACTAAGCGTAAACTCTCCGCCTGTGGTAATTGGTAATATGAAATCCATGATTAAATCCTTTACTAAAAAGCTAAACTATTGCCGTTATTATATACCAAATTAATTTATGGGGAGCTGCAATCCAACAATACAGGAAAGTGAACGTATTGTAATCAACCTTATAGGTGGTGTAAAATCTCGCTGCAAAATAACTAATTTTAATAAGTTACAACTATGTTACAAGATTATTTACGTCTGATTCGCTTCGATAAACCAATTGGTACACTGTTACTATTATGGCCAACTTGGTGGGGACTGTGGTTTGCGTATGCTGCTATCCCACCGCTTAAAATTTTAGTTGTCTTTAGCTTGGGTGTGTTTTTAACCCGTGCGGCAGGTTGTGCGATAAACGACTATGCCGATAGTGACTTTGATGGAGCAGTCGAACGTACTGCGAATCGCCCCTTGGTAACTGGCGCTATTTCTAAAAAAAATGCGCTATTGGTAAGTGGTGGACTAAGTCTGGCTGCCTTTATCTTGGCTGCGTTAACATTGCATCCTTTAACGTTGCTGTGGTCGATACCAGCATTGCTGATTTTCGTGAGTTATCCATTTTTTAAACGTTTTTTTGCTGTTCCTCAATTGTACCTCGGTGTCGCGTTTAGTTTTGGAATTTTGATGGCATTTATTCAAAGTTCGGGGCATATTCCAGCTGTTGGCTGGCTAATTTTTGTTGCAAATATCTTTTGGGTGCTGGCTTACGATACAATTTATGCATTAGTTGATTTACCAGATGACCTAAAAATCGGCATTAAAACTTCCGCAATTACCTTTGGTAAATCGGTTATCCAAATAATCATGCTTTGTTACAGTTTGTTTCTATTTATCATGTGCATGGTTGGTGTCGAGCAAAATATGGGAATTACTTATTTTGTGACACTGCTATGTGAGTTATTTTTGATTTACTATGTTTATCAACAGATAAAGAATCAGAATCGTCAGCAATGTTTCAAAGCCTTTCTATTTAATAATCAAATTGGAATCCTATTAACTGTAGGACTAATTGTTGATTTTTGGTTTAAATAGATGAAGATAAATATTACCTCTGATAATTTATTTTTAGCACAGATTCCAGATTCTCCCGGAGTCTATCGCTATTATGCCGGCGATGGTGAATTACTTTATGTTGGTAAAGCGCTAAGTCTAACTAAGCGAGTTAAGTCATACTTTCAAAAACGAACTGATTTATCGCCTCGAATTAGTCTCATGGTAAGCAAAATTGCTACAATAGAGTTGACAGTAACCGCTAATGAATCTTCAGCATTGTTGCTTGAAAGCAACTTAATTAAAAATCTAAAGCCTAAATACAATATAATCTTTCGCGATGATAAAAGTTATCCATATATTCGGATTTCACCGCATAAATTCCCTTTAATTGAATATTTTCGGGGTAAAACAGGTGCTCATGAGTCAGTATTTGGACCCTATCCCAATCCGGCAGCAGTTAAAGAAACTTTGGATACATTACAGCGCTTATTTAAATTAAGAACTTGTCGTGACAGTGTTTTTGCTAACCGTTCTCGTCCTTGTATGCTTTACCAGGTTAATTTATGTTGTGCACCGTGCGTAAATAAAGTTAATTCTGAAGAGTATGCTCAATTCGTAAATTATGCCCGCGATTTTTTATCTGGTAATTATAGTGATTTAGTTAGCAGATTAAGTAAGCAAATGTATGAATATGCAGATGCTTTGGATTTTGAACAAGCTGGTGCACTTAGAGATAAAATTGGACTAATTCAGCAGTTACAGAGTAAACAGATAATCAGTGATAGTCAGTTACCAATAAATGCTGATATTTTAGTCATGAAAACAGAGCGGCAGCGCTTCTTCCTCTATCTTATTATGGTGCGCGGCGGTCTTTATGTTGGAGATAAGCACTTTACACAACCTTTAGTTGATTCGGTAGAAGTTTTGCTTGAAGCTTTTTTAGAGCGCTATTATGCTGAACATCAAGTAATTCAACATATTTACCTTGATTTTAAACTTGATCCTGAATTTAATAATAACTTTCATCGTGTCTACAAAATTAAAATTCAGTCTACTTTAAAGGGTAGAATTGCCGAATTAGCTCATATGGGCTTAAATAATTTAAATAAGGTCATTGAAAATCAGCAACTAAACAATATATATCATGATGCGGTAGTTAAATTATGCGAATTATTAAAAATTGGCACATTAAATCGAATTGAGTGCTATGACACTAGTCATAACCAAGGTAGTAACGCACTAGCATCAATGGTAGTTTATGCCGGACAAAAAATTGATCACCGTTTGTATCGCAAGTTTAATTTACCAGATAGTGTTGGTGGTGATGATTTATTGGCTTTGGAAACTGTGCTGCGCCGTCGCTTAAATAATACAGAACTAGCGATTCCAAACGTTATTTTAGTTGATGGAGGTAAAACTCAGCTGAAGATTGCGAAAAACCTGATTGGCGAGTTAGGTTTTTGTGATAAAATCAAAGTTATTGCCATTTTCAAGGGTGAGCATCGTAAGCCAGAATTCGATAGAATAATTATTGATGCAGATACCGAGCTAAATTTTCGACAAGAACCACACATATTTAGATTATTGCAGGCCTTACGTGATGAGGCACATCGTTTCGCAATAACAGGTCATCGAAAAAAACAAATAGAGCGCATGAGTATTTCCCGACTTGAGGATATTCCTGGAATTGGTGCAACTAAGCGCAGAGCATTGATTGCTTCGTTCGGTAGCGTTCATGGTGTTGCCGATGCTGAAGTTTCTCAATTGCAACAAGTTGAAGGAATTGGATTTGAATTAGCCAGTCAAATCTATAAATTTTTTCATTGATAAGTCACATTTATTGTAAAGCTAAAACTCACATGATAAGAAATATGCCACTACCAACAGTTCTAACTTGGCTTAGGATTGTTTTAGTTCCTTTTTTTGTAGGGGTATATTACCTGCCTGATTATTTATTAACTATGCCATCTAAAAACATTCTAGCTACCGCGATTTTTGCATTTGCGGCAATCACCGATTATTTTGATGGTTATCTGGCACGTAAAATGAAGCTTGAGTCAAGTTTTGGTGCGTTTTTAGACCCCGTAGCGGATAAAGCTCTAGTTGCTGCAAGCTTGGTGGTTTTAGTTAATTTGCATCGAACGTTTGTTTTTGCAGCAATAATTATTATCGTGCGAGAAATAGCAATTTCTGCTTTACGGGAATGGATGGCTCAGATTGGTGAAGTTAAAAGTGTGGCAGTTGCTTACATTGGAAAATTAAAAACTACTTGTCAGATGTTGGCGATTGGGTTTTTGCTATTGGATTTTTATACTAATCTGATTGGGAATTTATTGATGTTAGCTGCAGTTATTTTGACTTTGATCTCAATGTTTTATTACTTAGAACAAGCTAAAAATATTTTAATTAAAAAATCAAGCTGAAAGAAATTATATAATGACAAAAGACAATAAACAAGTATTAAACGAAACTGTAGTTAATCCTTCGCGAGTTATTTTAGCGCGAAAGAAAAATGGTTTAGATGAATTTGATGGTACTAGCATTATTAGTCGTGATGCACTAGAACGTGGTAAAAGTCGTAAAAGTCGTGGGCCGCGCAAAAATGGTAAAGAAGAAGTCGCTGATGTAAAAAATTTAATGCGTCTGGTAGATTTTGGAATTGAGAATCTTAGCGCAGAGGAATTACGTAAGGTTGAAGAACAAAAGACGAAATTGCACTACCTATTAGGTAAGGGTAAAGAGCGTGGCTATGTAACTAATTCCGAAATAAATGATCATTTACCTGATCATATTATTGATCCTGAAATCATTGAACAAATTGTTATGATGATTGAAACTATCGGAATTAAAGTTTTTGAATATGAGCCAAGCCAAGAAGAGCTTCTAATTTCAGGTACTTCATCAGCAACGGTAAATGATGATGAGTTTGCTGTTGAAGAAGCTGAGAAAATTTTGACCAGTACCACAGCATCTAATGAGTTTGGTCGTACTACTGATCCTGTGCGTATGTATATGCGTGAGATTGGTACCTATGATTTATTGGACAAAACTGATGAGGCAGAAATTGCCCGTAAATTAGAAACCAGTATCCAATCGATGATTTCAGCAATTGCAGATTGTCCAAAAATTGTAAATTTGATCTCAAGTGCTTACCAAGATGTCTTAAATGGTAAAACTAAGCTAGAGAACTTTGTTGATGAGCTAATCGGTAATGAAGATGATCCTGTACTTAGTATGGAAAATGCTGCTCCAGCAAGCTTTTCTGATGATGATGATGAAGAATTATCAGGAATTGCCTTAGAAAAACTTCGCGAAGGAACTGCAGAATTTTTTGCTGAGTTTGATAAGCTGGTTGAGAAACAAAATAAAGTAATTAATAAGTATACATCAAATTCACCACAATATCAGGAAGTATTGCTGGAGCTTACTGAGCAATTAAGTAAAATTAGATTTACAAATAAACAAATTGAAGTTTTTTGTGATGTATTACGTGAAGCACATAAAATTATTAAACAGCATGAAAATGAAATATTTCATATTGCGTGTGAATTAATCAAAGTCCCAGAGGATCGTTTCCGTAAAGAGTTTATTGGTAATGAAACAACTTGGGTAGAAACTCATGTTGCCGCTAAAAAATATTCTGATTTATTTGAAAGCATGAAGTTTGACATCGTTGAGCATCAGGAAAAAATTAAAGTCGTAGCTGATGATTTGCAAATTTCAGTTTCAGTAATAAAAAATCTATATAAACAATTGATGATTGCTGAGAAAGAACAGAAAAAAGCTCGTACTGATATGGTTGAATCCAACTTGCGTCTGGTTATTTCAATTGCTAAAAAATATACGAATCGAGGCTTACATTTCTTGGATTTGATCCAAGAGGGTAATATTGGTTTGATTAAAGCTATTGATAAATTCCAATATCGTAAAGGGTTTAAATTCTCTACCTATGCAACGTGGTGGATTCGCCAAGCGATTACTCGTGCAATTGCCGATCAAGGACGTACTATTCGTATCCCTGTGCATATGATTGAAACGATTAATAAGATGAGTAAAGAGCATCGTAAGCTCTTACAAGAAAAATCTGGTGAACCGCTGACTAAAGAATTAGCCGAACGAATGGATATTAGTGAAGAAAAAGTTCGTAAGATCTATCAAGTAGCTTATGATTCGATTTCAATGGATGCTCCGATTGGTGATGAAGATGATGCTAGTTATGGTGATTTTATTGAGGATAAATCAACGGTAATTCCGGCCGAACATGGGATTGATTATAGCTTGAAAAAGACAGTCCGTGAAGTGTTAGATACATTATCACCTCGTGAAGCAAAAGTATTATGTATGCGCTTTGGTATTGATACTTTAACTGATCATACATTGGAAGAGGTTGGTCGTCAATTTGATGTTACCCGTGAGCGTATTCGTCAGATTGAAGCTAAGGCTATCCGTAAACTTCGCCAGCCAAACCGTTCAGACAAACTAAAAAGCTTCTTAGATAGTTTTAATGAGGTGGAGGGTTTGGAGCTTGATCTTGGTGATGAAGAGTTTGATGATATGATGGATGACGAATAAATTATCATGAACGCCTTAATCGGCGTTCATGTTTTTAATGTTTGATTGTGAATAAAATTTAAAAGGGGAGTGCGACAGTGAAAACTTGTAAAGTAGTTATTAATTTAGGTCTAATGCTTGTTTGTGGTCAGCTTTTGTTTAGTCTGACAGGTTGTGCTAATGCGGCGCTGGCAGTTACTGATCCTCGGAGTCTTAGCACTGTTACTAGTGATCAATATATTACCCGTGATCTTTCTGTCAAGTATATGGGAAGTGAGTTTGAAAGCGATCATGTTTCAGCTACAGTTTATAATCACGAAGTTCTTTTAACCGGACAAGCAAGTAGTTTGGCTCAGCGCTTTAAAATAGTACGGACAGCAAAAGATTTTGACAGCGTACAAAAAGTTTACGATTACATCGAAGTTTCTTCTAAGTACGTTTCAACTTCAACTGAGGATACCTATATTACTAGCAAGGTAAAAAGTAGTTTGTTTGGCAATGGTGACATTAATAGTAATGATGTAAAAATTGTTACCGACAATGGTATCGTCTATATTTTAGGTATAATAGATAAGTCGCAGTTAAAAAATATGGTTGAGGTTACTCGTAGTATAGATGGTGTAAAAAAAGTTGTACCATTAGTACATTATAAGGATAATGATAGCAAACTTAATTTATTTAATTAGATTTTTTAGTTGGTAAATCAATAAGTAGCGGTGTCTAAATTAACTCCACTTGATATTTTAAATCAAGTTTATGGCTATCCATGTTTTGTTGGACAGCAAGAAGCTATAATTAATCATGTTCTTGCTGGTAACAGTGCACTAGCTTTGATGCCAACAGGTGGTGGCAAATCTTTATGTTATCAAATACCAGCACTATTGCTTGACGGAGTGACTATTGTTGTTTCTCCGTTGATTGCTTTGATGCAGGATCAGGTTGCAACCCTGCTTGAATATGGAATAAGTGCTGTGTATTTATCGTCCGCACTTGCTCCTGAGGAAAATAAGCATTCATTAGCTAAAATTAGAGCTGGACAAGTTAAGCTTATCTACCTAACCCCAGAGCGACTAACGAATGACTGGTTTATCAGTTTTCTCCAAAATCTTAAAATTTCTTTATTTGCAATTGATGAAGCGCATTGTGTTTCACATTGGGGGCATGATTTTCGCCCCGAGTATCAACGTTTAAATTCTCTTGCTAAACTATTTCCTAAAGTTCCACGCCTTGCATTAACTGCTACTGCGGATTATTATACTAAAATTGATATCTTGCATTTCCTGCAGTTAAAAGAAGCTGCTATTTTTGCTACTTCATTTAATCGAGTTAATCTATATTATGCTGCGCAAGAAAAAAACAACGGCAAAAAGCAGCTTTTAGACTATGTCCATAAGCATAAATCAGATTCTGGAATTATTTATTGTAACTCACGCAAGAAAGTTGATGATGTTGCTGCGTTTTTACAAGGTAATGGAATTAATGCTATTAACTATCACGCTGGTTTAGACAATGTAGTTAGGGCAGATCATCAAAATCAGTTTTTACAAAGTTCTAGCGCGCTTATGGTGGCAACAGTGGCATTTGGCTTGGGGATTGACAAGCCAGATGTGCGTTATGTATATCATTTTGATATGCCGCGTTCGATCGATAGCTTTTATCAAGAATCCGGGCGTGCCGGACGCGATGGAATGGCGGCTAATAGTATTGTCAATTATGGATTTAAAGAAATCTATGAGTTATCGCAGATGATACTGGAAAGCGAGGTTAGTGATTTAAAGAAACGCTACGAGTTAGATAAGCTAAAAAAAATGATTGCTTATTGTGATAGCTTGCAATGCCGGCGGCAGAGTCTGCTTCATGCGCTTGGTGAGCAAAGTGAGAGCTGTGGGCATTGTGATGTTTGTTTAAATCAACAAAATTTAATAGATGGGTCGGTATTAGCACAGAAAATACTGTCAGCTATTTATCGGATGCAACAAAAGTTTGCAATCACCCAGGTAATTGATGTTTTAAGAGGCAAGGCGAGCATTGCGGTGCAAGTTTGGGAACACCATAAGCTTTCAACTTTTGGTATTGCTAGCGAGCATAGCGAAAAGGATTTACGACGTAGCATTCGTCAGCTCTATAGCCAAAATTTGATTGATATAGATTTTACTAATGGGGCATTAAAACTTAATGCTAATTCACTGCCAGTTTTGCGTGGGATTCAAACGGTTTGGTTTAAAAAGAACCCAGCCAAAGTTACTGAAAATGTTAATTCTCAACAATGGTTGAAAACTGAACTTGAGGAACGGATATATCAAAATTTACTTAACTGGCGTCATAGTATGGCAATTCGTCATAAAGTTTCGCATCATGCTATCTTATCTGATCGAAGCTTACGTGAGATACTCAATAATAGACCACAAACTTTAGCGGATTTAAACCAAATTTATGGAATAGGGCAAGTTAAATTAGAGCGGATGGGAGGGGATATTTTAAGTTTACTCCAGAATTAATAAATAAAAAAGCTCGGAATAAATCCGAGCTTTGGCAAACAATTGCTGATTAAGCCATTGCTTTAATTTTAGCAGATAATTTGCTTTTATGACGAGCAGCTTTATTCTTGTGGAAAATGCCTTTACGAGCGATTTTATCAATAGTTGATTGAGCGCTAACAAATTCAGTTTTAGCAACTTCTTTGTCACCAGCCTGAACTGCTTTTAATACTTTTTTAATTGCAGTACGGAATTGAGTACGTAAAGCAAAGTTATGTTCACGACGAGTAATCGATTGACGAGCGCGTTTGCGAGCTTGAGCTGTATTAGCCATGTAGTTTTTTTCCTTTAATTAATGTAAAATTTTTCACGGTGAGGAGCCGCAACTAAAAATTTACGAGACACTTCCCGTTATTATAGCATAAGCAAACCCACATAACTTATTTAATTCTTGGTAATTGCTTTAATCTGCGCAGTTTTTTTCATCTGGTAAGCAATACTTAGTAATCCAATCCATAGTGGCATCAAATAAACTGCCATTCGCATATCTGCCATTTGAGTCATAATAATTACGACTAGTAATAATATTCCAATTCCAAAATAGTTACTTATAGGAGAAAATGGTAATTGATATTTTAATCCCGGGTTTTGCTTGCGAAAATAGATATGGCAAATTAAAATTGTTGTCCAAGTTACGATAATGGATGTAGTTGCTATTGCAATCAGATAAAGTATTGCTTTGTCTGGAAACCAATAATTAATCAAGACGGTAAGTGCAATTATGATACAAGTAAATATTACTGCATTATGTGGAATCTGCTTACTATTTATTTTAGCCAGCCCACGTGGAGCACTATTTTGACGTGCTAAATTAGCCAACATTCGTGCAGCAGCATACAGACAGCTATTAAAAGCAGATAGGGCAGCGGTAATGGCAATTAAATTCATAATTCCGGCTGCAGCGGGAATACCTATTTTACGAAAAACATCAACAAATGGACTAATATCTGCGGATAGCTTATTCCATGGGTAAAGGCAGATTATTACTGATAATGTTCCGATATAAAAAATCACAATTCGGAAAATTACACCATTGATTGCGCGAGGGACACTTTTTTGCGGGTTTTCAGCATCTGCGGCCGCAATCCCAACAAATTGAGTACCACCAAAGGAAAAAATGACCAGTACCATTGAGAATAAGAAGCCGCTACTGCCTTTGGCAAAGAAATTGTGAGCAATATTAGTCTGGAAATTAGCTGCCACACCAGAATGAATGCTATTATCAAAACACATAAGGTAAATTGCAAAAAGAATCATAGCAATAATTGTGACTACTTTAATTCCAGCAAACCAGAATTCGAACTCACCAAATAGGTTGACATTAACGATATTAATTGCAAAGAAAATAACTAAAATCGCGGCAATTGTTATCCAATGCGGAATACCCGGAAACCATAGATCTAAAAAGTAGGTGACAGCAGTTATTTCTAGCATGCAGACAATGGTATATTCTAGCCATGCGTACCAACCAGACAAGAAGCCAAGATAGCCACCAACATATTTATGTGCGTAATGGCTAAACGCTCCGGAATTAGGTTCATGTACCACCATTTCGCCAAGCGCGCGCATGATGATGTACATAACCAAGCCACCAATAATATAGGCAAGGACAATTGAGGGACCTGTGAGTTGAATTGATTTTGCTGCGCCAAAGAATAAACCAGTTCCAATCGCACCACCTAGTGCAATCATTTGAATATGGCGGTTTTTAAGCTTAGCCATTCTTTTTGCTTTTTAATTTTTTATTGAATGCATAGAAGATTGAAAGTGCAAAAATCCAGATTGGTGTAACAATTACACTAGCTCGCATATCATCCATCCATAGCATAATAAACATCACCATAATTAAAAAGCACATTGCAAAAATATTACTAAATGGATAGAGAATTAAACGGTAGCTGATCTTTTCCAGAGCAACTTTCTTACGGAAATAAACCTGAGTTAAAAGAATCAGAAACCAGCAGGTTAAAATTGCGCAGGTAGCTATTGTTAATAAATACATAATCGCTTTTTCAGGAAATACGTAATTAACAATTACACTAATTAAGATACAGAAACTAGTAAATAATAATGCTTTACTGGGGATATTAATTTTGTTCAGTTTAGCCAAGGCTTTTGGTGCAGAACCTTGTTCGGATAGGCTAAACAGTATCCTTGAAGCTGCATACATACAGCTATTAAATGCCGAGAGCGCAGCAGTAATTGCTACAGCATTCATTACATCAGCAGCTTGGTGAATGCCAATTTCCTTGAATACATCGACAAATGGACTTACATTAGCATTTAATTTGTTAAAAGGATATAAGCAGATAATCGCAAGAATGGTTAAGATGTAAAAGAGAATAATACGAATAATTACACCACTTATTGCCTGTGGTATTGATTTACGCGGATTTTCAGCTTCACCTGCGGCAATACTTACAAACTCAGTGCCACCAAAAGAGAAAATTACGATTGCAAGCGAGAATAAAAATCCTTTGCTTCCACTAGCAAAGAATATATCTAGACTAGCGTAACTATGTAGACTGCTGACGGTGCTTGCGTGTATGTGCGGATTAAAAGTAACCAAATAAGCGCTAAACAGCAACATCAAGATAATTGCTGCAACTTTGATTCCGGCAAACCAAAACTCAAATTCACCAAATAAGCGGACACTAATTAACTGAACCATGGTAAATATTAGGAGTAGACCAAGGCAAATCAACCAATGGGGCAATCCCGGAATCCAGTAATCAAGGAAAAAAGTAACTGCAGTTAATTCAACCATACAAACTACAGTATACTCAAACCATGCCGTCCAGCCAGCAATAAATCCAGCATAGCTATTGATATAGCGGTTGGCATAATCACTGAATGAACCTGATGATGGATGATGGACTGTCATTTCGCCGAGGGCACGCATAATTATGTAAATAACTAGTCCGCCTAAAATATAAGACAAGATGATTGAAGGTCCCGTGGATTGGATGGATTTGGCAGCACCAAAAAATAAACCAGTACCGATAACGCCACCTAAGGCAATCATCTGAATATGACGATTTTTGAGTGGATGTTGTAATTTTTTTTGTTCTGTCATCTTATTTTCCCATAATTCTAGTTTTAATTAGGTAACCAATACTTAGTAAACATAGCCAAATTGGTGCAATTATAATCGCCAGTCTGAAATCAGGCATAAAATACATAATTCCTGCGACCATCACCAGAAATATTATTGCTATTACTGAGCTTAAGGGGTAAAGAAAAATTGGATAGTGGCTGATGCCTGTAAATTTGCGTTTAAAACTAATATGAGTCACTAAAATAGTAATCCAATTAATTATTGCGGCAATAGTTGCAATTGATAATAAAATATTAAAAATTTGTTTAGGGTAGAGGTAATTTAAAAAAACAGTTAACCCAATACAAATTATTGAGAATACAATCGCATTAGTCGGACTTCCTTTAGCTGAAACTTTGGTCATAGCTTGTGGAGCATTTCCTTGTAATCCTAGATTATAAACCATCCGTGCAGTGCCGTAGATACCGCTATTCAAAGATGAGAGCGCTGCAGTTATTGCAACCAGATTCATCAAACTGGCAGCTTTGGCGATTCCAATTTGTTGGAAGACATCTACGAATGGACTAATATGTGAATCAATCTTATTCCATGGATAAAGGCACATGATTATCGCAAGTGTTGCAATGTAAAATAACAATATACGAACGATGATTCCATTAATTGCCATTGGGATAGTCTTGCGCGGATTCTCTGCCTCAGCTGCGGTAATTCCAACTAGCTCTGTTCCACCAAAGGAAAATACTACTACCACAAATGAAAATAAAAATCCTTGTAGCCCATTAGCAAAAAATCCACCATTTTGCCATAAATTACTTACATTAGACACGCTTTGCTGATGGTTGTTACCAAAGCCCAGAATATATAGACCAAATAGCACTAAACAAATTACAGTTACAACTTTGATTCCAGCAAACCAAAATTCAAATTCGCCAAACATGCGAACATTGAGTAGGTTGATTCCGGTAAAGAGCACAATAACGACTAGTGTAATAATCCAATGAACAGACTCTGGAAACCAGTAATCCATGAAGATACCGGTTGCAGTGAGTTCTAGCATACAGACAATTATGTAATTAAACCAGTAATTCCAGCCAGAGACAAATCCGGCATAATTACCAATGTATTTATAAGCATAATAACTGAATGATCCTGAGCTAGGTTCGGCAACAGCCATTTCACCAAGGGCGCGGACAATGATATACATCATTATTCCACCAATACTGTAAGAAAGAAGTATCGCTGGTCCAGCGAGTTTAATTGAACTGCCGCTGCCAAAGAAAAATCCAGTGCCAATTGCGCTACCTAGCGCAATCATCAGGATATGTCGAGATGTTAGACCATGTTTGAGTTTATTTTTTAACATTATTCACCATGAGTAGTGTAGGTTGCAGCATCTATGCCGATGTGTGGAAATACGCAGCCCAAACCATTTGGTAGAGCTTTATTTTTACCTGGGCGGATGGTTCGATAACTTTCTTCTTGGTGGAAATCACTACCAACACTTGCTAAAAGACCACTAACTCGACATATTGATGCTATATTTTCTTCATCTTGTAAGGAATGTGAGCTGCTGATTACTTCAATTCCAGTTCCACCATAGCTTTTAAATTCATCAATTAGTTTTAGTAGCTTGGTTCGTGTAAATTTATAGCGGCTGGGATGAGCAATAATGGCAATACCGCCACTATCTGTAATCCATTTAACTGCGTTTTCCAGACTTGCCCAAGATTGTTGAGTATAGCCGACTTTACCAGGTGCAAGAAATTTTTCAAATGCTTTACCAGGTTTTGCATGTCCAGCATTAACTAACCATTTGCCAAAATGGGTACGGCTGATTGCCTCAGGATGTTCGCAGAGCGCCATTGCACCTTCAAAAGCACCATGGATGCCAACTTTGGTTAAATTATGAGCAATACGCTTGGCTCGCTCAATTCTTGATGCGCGTAATTTTGCTAATTCTTCAACTAACTGCGAGTTATTTTCATCTACGCCTAAGCCAACGATATGAATCAATGTATTGTGATGCCACGTAACTGAGATTTCAACACCGGGGATAAAGTTTAGTGCTAATTGTTGGCAAATTTTACGTGCTTCAGAAATCCCTTCAACTGTATCATGATCGGTTAGCGCCTGATAAACTGCGCCATTGCTTTTTGCCAGATTCATAACTTCGGATACACTCAGTGAACCATCGGAGTGGGTACTATGACAATGCAAATCAATCGGAATGAATTTTTTTTCCATGGTATTAATCTTTTAAATAAAAAATAACTACCCAACAGATGGGAGGGTAGTTATTATTAGCTAGTAATGATACAGCATTATCTGAGATATTTCAAGTTAAATCGCGTTTGAAAGAGCTCTAATAATCCCCATTAATTAAACTCTTTTGCCATCTCTAGAGTACGCAAGTAGCAGTTTTGCATCGCTTGTTTAGTAATTTCATGAAGTTTTTCGCGCTCAAAAGTAAGCACACCTTGTTCAGTAGCTCCTTTTTTTGAAGTCACGCGTGCACGCTGTTCGTTAATGCTTGTATTTGGATTAGCATTAAGTAATGCGCTGCTGCCCTTTACCACCTGACGAATTAGTGTATCAGCCTGTTGTTTGGTAAAACCAAATTCATTTACTGCCGCATCAATGAATCCTTCCATAAAGTAATAAATAAATGCAATTGCACTGCTACTTAATGGGACGATTTTGTCGATTTCATCTTCGTTGTGTGCAGTGTAGACTATGCCTATAGTGCTGAAAATTTGATGAACCAGCTCCTGTTCTTCATTTTTTACTGCATTTGCTGTAAAAATTGCTGTAATTCCTTGCGCAACACTTGATGGTGTGTTTGGCATAGTACGAATAATGCGCGGGTTATTTAGCCATGTATTGATGCTGGTGATTGACAGTCCAGCCATCACGGATACAATCAGACAATCAGAGATTTTATCTTTAATTGTTAGACAGGCCTCTTTGGCTTGCTGTGGTTTGATCGCAAGCAATAAGATATCATTTTGATTTAACTTATAATCAAGGGTAGGACTAACTTTTATAGTAGGGTAGTTATTCTTAAGTTGTATAGCTTTTTCTGGATTGCGTTGAATTACTTCAATGGTAAATTGCGGATTAGTAACAAGTCCGGCAAAAATAGCTTCAGCCATATTGCCGCCGCCTAAAAACACTAATTTAGTTGACATATTTACGTTCTCCAAAAATTAAACTACCGATACGGATCATAGTTGCACCACATTCTATGGCATGTAGATAATCTCCCGACATTCCCATAGATAATTGATCCAAATTGAACCCCTGTTCGTTGAGTTGTTGTTGATAAGATTTTAATTGCTTAAACTGAGCTTTAATTAATTCACTATCTTGTGTAGCACTTGCCATGCCCATTAATCCACGTAATTTTAAATTAGGTAATAAATTTATCTCTTTTGCCAGCGAAATAATTTCTGCCAGATTGTTCAGTCCATGTTTGGATACTTCACTGCTAATATTTACCTCAATCAGTACCTGAAGTGGTTTCAGATGTTTTGGTCGTTGATTATTTAAACGTGTCGCATGATTGAGATTTGTTAATGTATGAACCCACGCTGCATTTTCGGCAATCAATTTGGTTTTATTGCTCTGGATATTGCCAATAAAGTGCCATTCTAAAGGTAAGTTTTTTAATTGCTCTACTTTGCTTGCCAGTTCCTGAGGATAATTTTCGCCAAATGCTAATTGCTTAGTTTGATTGTAAGCTTCATGAATGGCCTCAGTAGGATAAGTTTTACTTACCGCAATTAAGCTTGCCATGCAACCATTGTTTGCATGCTGAGTTAATTCTTGCCTGATTTTAGTAATCTGTTGAGTAATATTAGTCATTCGGAGTTTTTACATAAGAAAAAATTATAGGGAGTTTTGATTATAACATAGCTTCTCGGATATTATGTATTTTGTCTTCGGTAAATAATGTTGCGCCAATTTACGTTAAAACATTATATCTTATAATGATGTATTTGTCCTTATATCGTAGATTAACGAATGTAATTTTGGGGATTTTTTAATGATGAAAAAATGGTTAATACTAGTCTTGAGCAATTATCTACTGATTGGCGTAATCAGTAATTTGTGCTTCATGTAAAACGTTAAAACATAAATTAAATCAAGAAAAGCAAAGTGTTGCAATGCAGCATGTATAGTTGAGTAATTTAGTATTATTTTATGTTAACATCAGAGCTTAGTCTTTTGGGGTTAAGTTGATAACTATAAACAATTTTAGGAGAAAAATAATGACATTTGCTAATCTATCAAGCCTTGGCTTGCAAAATCCGTATAAAACTAAATACGCTAATTTTATTGGCGGAAAATGGGTTGGCCCAGTAGACGGACAGTATTTTGATAATGTGACGCCGTTGACAGGACAAACATTTTGCCAGATTCCCCGTTCAAATTCTAAAGATATTGATGCTGCATTAGATGCTGCCCACGGTGCGAAAGTTGCTTGGGGTAAAACGTCAACTACCGAACGTGCAAATATTTTAAATAAAATTGCCGATCGTATGGAGAGTAATCTTAAATTAATCGCGATTGCTGAAACTATTGATAATGGTAAACCATTACGTGAAACTATGGCGGCAGATATTCCTTTGGCTATTGATCATTTTCGTTATTTTGCAGGTTGTATTCGTGCTCAAGAGGGTAGTATTGCCGAGATTGATCATGAAACAATGGCTTATCATTTCCACGAACCATTAGGCGTGGTTGGGCAAATTATTCCGTGGAACTTTCCGATTTTAATGGCGGTTTGGAAACTAGCTCCTGCATTAGCTGCTGGAAACTGCGTTGTGTTAAAACCTGCTGAGCAAACACCAGCATCGATTTTAGTTTTACTGGAAGTTATCGGCGATTTATTACCCGCAGGAGTTTTAAATGTGGTTAATGGTTTTGGTTTAGAAGCTGGTAAGCCATTAGCATCAAGTAGTCGAATTGCTAAAATTGCCTTTACCGGTGAGACCACCACTGGACGTTTAATTATGCAATATGCCTCACAGAATATAATTCCAGTGACCTTGGAACTTGGTGGTAAATCACCGAATATTTTCTTTGAAGATGTAATGAGCGCGGATGATGCTTATTTTGATAAAGCACTTGAAGGTTTTGCTATGTTTGCCCTAAATCAGGGTGAGGTTTGTACTTGTCCGTCACGTGCGCTTATTCAAGAATCAATTTACGAGCGCTTTATGGAGCGAGCTTTAAAACGTGTTGCAGCAATTAAGCAAGGTAATCCGTTGGATAGTTCAACCATGATTGGTGCGCAAGCATCTCAGGAACAACTTGAGAAAATTTTATCCTATATTGATCTAGGTAAACAAGAAGGAGCTCAATGCTTAATTGGTGGTGAACGCAACTTGCTGGAGGGAGATTTGGCTGGTGGTTATTATGTTCGTCCGACGGTATTCAAAGGGCATAATAAGATGCGCATTTTCCAAGAAGAAATTTTTGGACCTGTATTGTCGGTAACTACGTTTAAAGATGAAGAAGAGGCATTAGCTATTGCCAACGATACACTTTATGGTTTAGGTGCAGGTGTTTGGACACGCGATGGTAGCCGTGCATTTAGAGCTGGTAAAGCTATTCAGGCAGGTCGTGTTTGGACAAATTGCTATCACGCGTATCCAGCACATGCCGCTTTTGGTGGCTACAAACAATCTGGAATTGGGCGTGAGACACATAAAATGATGCTGGATCACTATCAACAAACTAAAAATCTATTGGTAAGTTATAGTCCAAATGCGCTAGGCTTTTTCTAACGTAATTAATTCATTAATGAGAAACAAAGCTGGCTGATAATTGTCAGCTTTGTGCGTTAAGAGCTAACCCACTCATAGTATTTGATCTTGGTGCGAAGGGTTAATAAAAAATGACATAGTGTAGACACTGCATAAAAAGTCTTTTTTAAAATCTAACAGATTCCAAGACTCCAAGATTCAAAGGCAATGAGTATATATGAATGAGTAGTAATTATGGCAATACAGCGAGTAATTGCAAGTGATGAAGCATTAGAGCTAATCATTAAATTACGTGCGGAACATGGTGAATTAATTTTTCACCAATCCGGAGGATGTTGTGATGGTAGTGCACCGATGTGTTTTGCTGCCGGTGAGTTTATGCTTGGTGATGCAGATATATTGTTGGGTGAGATTGGTAGTGTCCCATTTTATATGAGTAAATCACAGTATGAATATTGGAAGCATACTCAGTTAATTATAGATGCGATACCGGGTAATGGTGGAATGTTTTCTTTGGAGCGTCCAAGTGGGTTGCGTTTTATAACTCGCTCACGTTTATTTAGTGATGAGGAATTATCGGATTTATAAAATTATTAATTTTAGATAACAAGGGGAAAAAATGTATCAAATCACACTCAAAAATAAAAAATATAAATTCAACGATTTGAAAGATCTTATGGCGAAGGCCACACCACTGCGTTCTGGTGATGCTTTGGCTGGCTTAGCGGCAGAGTCACTATCTCAGATGGTCGCAGCACAAATGATTTTAGCTGATTTACCGCTAAGTGTGTTTACCCAGCAATTTATAATTGATCCAGAAATAGATGAAATTTCACGATTGATTATTAAGCAACATGATCTAGCTAAATTTGAATCAATTAGCAGTATGTGTGTCGGTGAATTACGTGAGTATCTACTGTCTTATGAATGTACACCTCAGGTTTTGGTGGATTTGCGTTACGCATTAACGCCGGAAATGGTTGCGGCGGTGAGCAAAATTATGCGTAATCAGGATTTAATCGCGGTAGCTGCCAAATGTGAAGTAATAACTAAATTTAGAACTACAATTGGTTTAAAAGGTCGTTTATCAACTAGGCTTCAACCTAATCATGCCACAGATGATAAAGCAGGGATAGCAGCAAGCATTATTGAAGGCTTGTTGTATGCCAGCGGTGATGCGGTAATCGGAATCAATCCAGCAACCGATGATCTTAATCAGCTTGGTTCACTTGTGAGTATGCTTGATGGTATTCGTCAATCCATTGATGCTCCAATTCAAAGCTGTGTTTTAACTCATATCAGTAATAGTATTATTCTTGCTAAACGCAAAATTCCAGTTGACTTATTTTTTCAATCAATTGGTGGGACTGAGGGTGTAAATAGTAGCTTTGGTGTTTCACTTGAAGTTTTACAAGAAGCATTCGAGCTGGGAAAAGAGCTAAATCGCGGACAAAACTATATGTATTTTGAAACCGGGCAGGGTAGCGCTCTATCAGCTAATGCTAATCATGGGGTTGACCAGCAAACTATTGAAAGTCGTGCCTATGCAGTTGCGCGTGAGTTTGATCCTTTATTAGTTAATACGGTTGTAGGCTTTATTGGACCTGAATATCTATATAATGGTAAACAAATTATTCGCGCGGGGTTAGAGGATCAGTTTTGCGGTAAATTACTTGGTTTACCAATGGGGTGCGATGTCTGTTATACCAATCATGCTGATGCAGATCAAAATGATATGGATAATTTGTTGACTTTACTGGGGGTTGCTGGATGTAGTTTTATTATGGGAATTCCAGGTTCAGATGATATTATGCTTAATTATCAAAGCACGTCATTTCATGATGCGATCTATTTACGTAATTTATTGGATTTACGTCCAGCGCCTGAATTTGAATGCTGGCTTAAAGAGCAACAAATCTGGGATGGTAAATTGATTAATAAAACTCAATTTGCACAATTAAATTATTTACTTCAAGCATAACAAGGTCTGAATATGAAAAATTTATCAATTCAAGAGCAGTTTATTGCCCAACAAAATGATCGTGTTGCGCCTAATCTTACACGGTTTACCAATGCACGCATTGCCATCGGACATAGTGGTGGACATACACGTACCAAAAACTGGCTGGATTTTCAATTAGATTTTGCCGCAGCTAAAGATGCGGTTTATAATGAACTTGATTTAACTAAGCTATCGGATAATATTCGGCAAATTACAGATCATGAAATCTATCAGGTGCGTTCATTAGTTACTTCGTTAGATCAATTTCTAACTCGTCCAGATTTGGGGCGCTCAATTAATCCAGAATCTCACGAGCAACTAATAGAATTATGTACAGCACACCCAGAGTACATAGCACAAGATATATTGATTCTGATTTCATCGGGTTTGTCTTCGCTAGCAATTGAAAATCATGCCGTAGCATTACTTAATCAATTGTTACCTTTATTTACTAAGATGGGGTGGTCAGTTGCACCAATCATAATTTCTAAACAAACGAGGGTAGCTTTTGCGGATAAAGTTAATGATGTTTTTAAAGCTAAATTAGTCGTTAATTTAATTGGCGAGCGCCCAGGTCTTAGCTCCAATGATAGCATGAGCATTTATTTTACGTACAATTCTAAAATTAATAGTACCGATGAACAGCGCAATTGTATTTCTAATATTCATCAAAATGGACTTGGTTATACGCAAGCAGCGGAGAAATTAACTTATCTGGTTCACCGTGCTTTTGAATTGGAATATTCTGGTGTTCAGTTAAAAGATGATTTTTCGCCAGCTGCATTACAACAGATTATAAATGGAGCTAATTATGTCTCATAAAACACATTTAAAAAAGACTTTGACTGCCTTGCATATTTGGGCAATGGGAGTTGGATTGGTAATCAGCGGTGATTATTTTGGCTGGAACTACGGTTTGATAACTGCTTCTCCCATAATTATGTTGTTAGTTGTTGCTGCTGTTGGCCTGTTTTATTTAAGTTTCATTTTTTGCTATACTGAATTAGTTGCAATGGTACCAAATAGCGGTGGACCATTCTCGTTTGTCTCAGCAGCGTTTGGGCATAAACTTGGCGTTATTGCAGGCGCGGTCACTTTGATAGAGTTTCTCTTTGCACCTCCGGCAATTGGTTTGGCAATTGGATCTTTTGTTCACTACGTATTTCCCGTTTTTAATGCGGTGTATGTTACTGTAGCATTTTTTATTATTTTCGGAGTTTTGAATTGTACTGGGGTTGCTTTTGCTGCGACATTGGAGCTGATTGTAACTTTGATTGCGAGTTTGGTTTTAGTGATTTTCTTTGGTGCAACTTTGCCACATGTAAATATCGCTAATATTTTGTCTAGTCCAGCGATTGAGAGCAGTATCTTTAGTCAGATCTACTCAGCCTTACCTTTTGCAATTTGGTTTTTTTTAGGAATTGAAGGCGTGGCAATGTGTGTTGAGGAAGTAAAAAATCCAGAAAAAGCGATTCCACGTGGTTTGATAACTGCAATTATTACTTTGTTAGTTTTTGCGTTAACTGTGATTGTTTGTTCAACTGGTATACTACCTAGCTCAGTTTTGGTTAGTGGTAATGATGCATTACCTAAAGTATTAGCTGCGGTGAGCTCCAGTGATAGCTGGCTTACTTTAATGATGATTTATCTGGGAATATTTGGACTAATTGCATCATTTCACGGCATCATCTTTGGCGCCTCGCGTCAGGTGTTTGCTTTGTCACGAGCAAGATTATTACCTCACGGTTTAAGTTATGTAGCACCTAAGTTGCTAACTCCCGTAAATTCAATTATTCTATGCTGTGTGATTGGGGTTGTTTGTGCATTAAGTAATCAAACGGCCGTATTGGTAAGTATTTCAGGCTTAGGTGCAGTGTTTGTTTACGCTTTATCATTAGCTGCTTTTATCAAGCTTAAATTAGCTAAGAAAGGTGCACATGAACACTCATTTAAAGCACCCTTTTTTCCAGTTTTGCCTATTATTACGGTATTATTGGCAGTGCTTATTTGCGGCTTAATGTTGCTTGCGGATATAATGACTAGCTTAATTTTTTTGGCGGCGGTGGTTATAATTTGTATTTTCGCGGCAATAATGTATTTTGTACATAAGGATAAAGCTACACATGAAGATTTACACTAAAACTGGTGATCAAGGCGAAACTTGTCTTTTTGATGGTAGTCGCACTAGCAAAGATGATTTACGTTTGGATTTAATCGGCGATATTGATGAGCTTAGTGCTCATTTAGGTTTAGTACATAGCTTGCTGGATGATGCTAAAATTAATGAGTTTATTGTAAAGATTATCCATAATTTATTCCATCTCAATGCTCATTTGGCTGGTGCAATTAAATACGCTAGTCTTGATTTAAGTGAGGAGGTGGCTAATCTTGAATCATCTATTGATAATATGGACTTGTCACTGCCAACATTGGTTGATTTTATTTATCCGTTAGGTAGTCAAACTATCGCGACCATCCATATTGCACGGACGATTTGTCGGCGTGCAGAACGTAAATTAGTTGCAGCTGGATTAGAGTTTAAATTTCATCCAACATCATTACAATATCTTAATCGTTTATCTGATTGGTTATTTACACTAGCGCGCTACGTGGCGGAAAACAACCAGATCGAGGAATGTATTTTAAAAAACCCATTCTTTGTTAGATGAAAAGCGAATTTGTGGCGTAGTTAAATTTACAGCTACGCCAAATAAGTGATCAAATTATATGAATTATTGATAATTAATCATTACTGCAAAAATAATAAAAGCAGCACTGAGTAACATCAAATAAATATAAAATTTGAGAATAAATTTAACCCAAACGCCATAGTCAATTCGTGACACGCCCAGAGTTCCCATCAAAGCTGCTGAGGTTGGCATAATACAATGAGTCCAGCCATCACCAAGTTGAAAAGCCAGTACAGCGATCTGACGGCCAACGCCAACTAAATCAGATAAAGGTGCCATTAATGGCATGGTAAGTGCGGCCTGACCAGAACCAGAAGTTACGAAAATATTAAAGATAGACTGAAACAAAAACATAGCAATTGCTGAAACATATTCGTTTAAGCCGCTTAATAGATTTGCCGAGGCATGAAGCACCGTATTTAACATGGTAAATTGAGTAGCATCAGCGCCACCCATCATTAAGATAATACCATGTGCCATCCCGACGATCAGTGCTGCGGGTAGTAAATCTGCTGCACCACTTTTAAAGGACTTTGCCATGACATTGAGATTCATTCCATTGATTTTAGCTAATGTGCTAATGATTCCGATAACTAAGCCCATTGCAAAAAACTGGGTTGCAATCTCTGGAATATAATACGCTTTGGCAATTACACCATAAACAACCCATACGATACCAAGTGCAAGCACTGCAATGATTAACCATGATGCAAAGCCAAAATGTTGTTTTACGTTGATTTCTGATAGCTGTTCACGAAAATAGTTATCGCTCTCGTAGCTTAGTGACTTACGCGGATTTTTTTGAATTGATTTGGCATATACAACGCTATAAATCATAATTGATGCGGTAAAAAAAGCCCACATTGCGATTCTAAATAGCGAACCAGATAATACTGGTACATTGGCGATACCTTGCGCAATTGCAACTGAAAATGGATTCATCCATGAGGTAGCAAAACCAACTTGTGTGGCAAGATAGGTAACTAGTACGCCTGTTAGGGCATCATAACCCATTGCGACCATCATTGGTGCTAAAATTAGTGCAAAAGCAATTGCCTCCTCTCCCATACCAAAAACCGCACCACCAATGGAGAAAATCAGTACCATTACTGGGAGAATTAAAATTTTGCGACTACTCATTTTGACGATGAGTTTCATCATACCCGTTTCAATTACGCCACTACGCATAATAATACCAAAAGCTCCACCAATAATAAGGATAAATGCCATTACGCCTACAGCACCGCCATTACGATCACCTGAAGTGATTCCATCATAGACGAAATTTAGAAATCCTGATTTTCCATCACTGGCAAAAATGGCTGGTGGATTATGCACTACTTTGCCATTTGTATCGGTTTGAACCTGATAACTGGTAGCAACTAGTACACTGCGTGTTTTTGTCACACCTTCAGCACTATAGCTGATTTTTTGCGTATCAAATTTACCAGCTGGTACAAAAAAACTTAATACATAAACTAAAAATACTACGCCGAATAAAATAACCAGAGTATCAGGCATTGCAATGTATTTAGATTTTTTGATGTTAGATTGATTCATTGATGGCTCCCTAGGTTTAAATAAACATTAGATCTATAATTTAGCATATATCCTATCGTTATATGGGATAATAGCAGGATTAATCTCATTTATTACTAATTACATTAAAGGGTACATCATTTATGCTTAAGATTAAATTATTTTTTACGATCATAATAGTTTTATGTGGTATGAGTTTGTCATATGCGGAGAACGTGACTCCGATTACTGATTTTGAGATTAAGAGTTATTTGGGGACATGGTATGAGATTGCGCGTTTACCAAATCGATTTGAGAAAAAATGTATTGCGCCAGTTACCGCCAATTATTCGATAGACCCAAACAATATAAACAAGGTAATAGTGGTTAATAAATGTAGCCGAAATGGTGATGGACCTAGTATTGCGGAAGGCGTGGCTTCTTTTGTAGAGTCTGCGAATATTGGTAAGTTAGAGGTGACATTTTTACCTAAGTATTTAAGATGGTTGCCTGTTGGCTACGGTGATTATTGGGTGCTTTACGTTGATTATGAAAAAATTGCACTAGTTGGGAGTCCTGATCATGACTATCTTTGGGTGCTAGCTCGTTCAGATAATGTTGATAAAGAATCAATGGCAAAAGTACTTACTATTGCTAAAAATCAGGGGTTTGAAACCGATAAGCTGATTTTCAATTATGAAAGTTCCCATTATGAAAGCGTTACGTTAGCTCAATAAAGATTTTTTGCTGGTTTAAACTATTGTAAATAATGGTACTGATGTTCTGCTATTTAATTTGAAAGTTATTAATTTAAGCAAGAATATGAGTTAAATTGCAACATTAATCAAAAAATTCATCAGAAATCTATTGTAATTTGTTACTTAGAGTAAGATTCTGTCCTGATTAAGTTGATTTTGGGGTATACTACAAGATTGAGTGTTTATTCTGGTAATACCTTATTATAACTTTTTTATAAGAGTAAATAATGTTTGATGAAATTTTTGACCAAAACGGCGGCATCCGTCAGCATTATCTGCCATATTTAGATTGGCTGAAAAACTGTCCAACAGGATATTTAGATCGTAAAATGGCAGAGGCAGATCTTTTATTTAGAAGAATTGGGATAACTTTTGCGGTTTATGGTGAAGAAGAGGGAGCAGAGCGTCTGATTCCATCAGATCCAGTTCCACGTATGATCCCTGCTGCAGAATGGGAATATCTACAAAAGGGTTTGGAGCAGCGTGTTTTAGCACTAAATCTATTTCTGGAAGATGTTTATCATGAAGGGCGTATTCTTAAAGAAGGAATAATACCTGCTGAGAAAATCTATAAAAATGCACAATTTCAAGCATGCATGCTTAATATTGATCTACCGCACAAAGTCTACTCCCAAATTAGTGGAGTTGATTTAATTCGTCATTCTGATGGTAATTACTATGTACTTGAAGATAACTTACGCATTCCTAGTGGTGTTTCGTATATGCTGCAAAATCGCCGAATGAGCCGTAAATTATTTCCTGAACTATTCGAAAGCTATAATGTTGAGCCAGTAGATCACTATCCATCGTTATTGCATACTACTTTAAAAGAATGTGCTTTTTGCGAAAATCCAACCATTGCAGTACTTACACCAGGTCCATATAATAGTGCTTATTATGAGCATGCGTTTTTGGCAAAAGAGATGGGTGTCGAACTGGTTGAGGGACGCGACTTGTTTGTTGAAAATGACCGTGTCTGGATGCGTAGTATTTATGGTGCAAAACCAGTTGATATTTTATATCGTCGGGTTGATGATGCATTTTTGGATCCATTGGCGTTAAACCCAGATTCTTATCTAGGTGTTCCAGGTTTGGTGCAAGCTTATCGTGCTGGTGGCGTTGCTTTAGCTAATGCACTGGGTACTGGTGTGGCCGATGATAAATCAATTTACCCATATGTACCACAGATGATTAAATTTTATCTTGATCAGGACGCTATTTTGCAAAATGTTCCAACTCGTATCTTATCTAATCCCGAAGACTTAAACTATACTTTGGCTAATTTGGATAAATTGGTGGTTAAAGAAGTGCATGGTGCTGGTGGTTATGGTATGCTGGTTGGCCCTGCGAGCACTAAAGAAGAGCGAGCTAAATTTGCTGAAATTTTAAAAGCTAAACCTGATGGTTATATCGCTCAACCGACATTAAGTCTTTCTACTTGTGGAATTTGGTTGGATGAAGATCTTACGCCACGTCACATTGATTTACGTCCTTATGTATTATCTGGTGCTAAAGTTAGAGTTACTCCAGGTGGTTTAACCCGCGTGGCATTGACTAAAGGTTCTTTAGTGGTAAATAGTTCACAAGGTGGTGGAACTAAAGACACTTGGGTTTTAAATGAAAATCAACCAAAAGGAGGATACTAAACATGCTAAGTCGTACCGCATCTAACTTATATTGGATGGCGCGTTATTTGGAGCGTGCAGAATCAACCGCAAGACTTCTTGATGCTTGTTTTCAGCCAGGGATGCCTTATGCTGGTGATTTGGACAAGCTTCGCGCGCTGCCTTTGCACATCCAAAATGCCCATACTGATTTTTCTTTAACTGATACAGCGTTATCAATCGAGTCAGTTAGTAAATTTATGATTTCTGGCAATACACCAGCATCAATTAGAAATAGCCTAGAAATGGCTCGTGAAAATGCGCGTTCTGAACGTAGTAGATTAAGTAGTGAAGTTTGGGAAGCCATTAATCAGACGTGGATTGAGTTTCAGGAAATGCAGCATAAGCCATTAGCTATTTTTACGGACTGGTTACGTCAACGTGCTTTTATTTTTCAAGGTGCAGTTAGTATTACTATGCCAGAAAATTTAAGCTTGCATTTTTTACGCCTTGGTCTGTATATAGAGCGTGCTGATCAAACTCTACGTATTCTAGAAGCTAAATTAGTTTTGGATAGTTTGACGGATTATTCTGATTACTATCATTGGATTATGATTCTACGTGCTGTTAGTTCATTTGAAGCTTATCAGGAAACAATTGCGGCGACTCCTTCACATGATAGAGTATTTAAATTTTTACTGTTTAATAAAACAGTTCCACGTAGCGTTCGTTATTGTATTGCTAAAATTCAAGATTTAATTGAGTTAATTCGTGCTGAAAAACGCCGTCCTTCACTTAAAGTTTGTGGTAGTATTTTTTTAAAACTTCGTTGTGATGAGTGGACAGATATTGTGAGTATTGGACAGAGTGATTATATCCAATTGTTACAAGATGAAGTTGCTGAACTTGCAAATTCAATTCATAAAGGTTATTTTGTAACAGTATGATATTAAATGTAGAACATCGAACCAGTTATTCCTATGTTGAACCGCTTTTAAGAAGTATTCAACTGATTCATTTGACGCCTCATGAAAGTAATCGTCAGCATGTGATTAGCTGGTCATTAGAGCTTCCAGGAAAAAATATCGTTACGAATAAAGATTGTTTTGGAAATATAACTCATTATTTTACTTTAGAGGGGCGATTTTCTGAACTTGAAGTTCTTGCAAAGGGAGTTGTTGAAGTTTTTCCAATGCGCGCAAACATGGAGCCAGGTACCTTACCACTAGAGTACTACCTGCGCTTTACATCATTAACTGAGATTGATGAGCCATTGCGTAGCTTTGTTGACGAATTTGTGCAACAATATCCTGATTTTAAATCTGATGTTGCTGTTTCGTTAAACTTGTTAAACGCACTTTCTGCAAAAATCTTACAATTAGTACCTTATACTAGTGGCGCTACAAGTGCCACAACCACTGCACAAGAGGCTTTCACATTGGGTGCTGGCGTGTGTCAGGATCATAGTCATATTTTCTTGGGGTGTTGTCGATATTTAGGTTTATCTGCGCGTTATGTTAGTGGTTATCTGCATACGGACGATAGCAGTCATCTGGCAAGTCACGCGTGGGCAGAGGTTTGGTTAGGTAGTTGGTACAGTTTTGATGTAAGTAATCAATGTGCTGCAGGGGAGCAATATATTGAATTAGCATATGGTCTAGATTTTTTAGATAGTAGCCCAATTCGCGGAAGCAGAATTGGTGGTGGAGATGAAACTTTAACGGTTAAATCATTAGTGACGGAACAATAGACTTTTTGCATAAGCAATTATTTGGTTCTTAGACTAGGAGTAAATTCTTTGAAGCGCGGAATGTATACGAAGTACATGATGAACACTGGATAAGTATTTACGACAATGTATAAGGTCTAAAGAAGCCGCTTATAAGAAGTCTAATAGGGGGGTATATGACTTATTGTGTAGCAATAAAAATTAAAGAAGGACTTATTTTTGCATCAGATAGCCGAACTAATGCAGGGATTGATAATATTTCAGTTTTTTGTAAGACCAGTCGCTTTGAAATTGCAGGAGAACGGCAAATTTTTTTATTAAATGCGGGTAATTTGGGTACAACTCAGGAAGTAGTCTCGTTATTGCGTAAGGAAGTCGAGCGTGGAGCAGAACATAATATCCTTCAATTGGATTCATTGTTTGATGTCGCGCGTAAAGTAGGTGATACTGTCCGTGAAGTTATTCGGCGGTTACCATCTTCTAGCTCAGGAATTGATTTTGGATGTTCATTTTTAGTTGGTGGACAGATTAAGGGTGAGGGGCAGCGTTTATTTATGGTTTATGCGGCAGGTAATTTTATTGAAGCTACCAAAGAAACTCCCTTTTTCCAGATTGGTGAATTAAAGTATGGTAAACCAATTTTAGATAGAGTAATTAACTATGATACACCGCTTGGCGATGCAATTAAGTGTGCTTTAGTATCATTTGATTCAACCTTACGTTCTAATTTATCAGTCGGTTTGCCAATAAATTTAAGTCATTTACCGCCTCAAACTATAAACCATGAAGATGGTGAGATTGAAATTGCTAAACCCATGACTACTCTGATTGACGAATCAAATGAGCTTTTTCAGCAATTACGCCAAGGGTGGTGTGATGGTTTGCAATATGTGTTTAAAACAATTCCTAATCTCAACTGGTGGAAAATATAGCGATTTGTTGGATATTGTTGCACATATAGATTTAATTAACTCTATTTGAGCGGAATTTAAGAGCCCTTGGCATTAGGTAGGGTAAAATTGAGTCCTGAAATAACCAATTTTATAATTAGCCATGCAAATAAAAAAAACACTCCAGCGCCATTTAAAAACCATCCCAATTCTATATTTAATGATAGTCTTAATTTGGATGTTAGTTTTTGCCGCTGTTGCATATCGTTACTTTCATGGCTTCTCCAATTCTTCGACTGAAGACATTTCACAAACGTTAAGTGAAAAAAATTATCTTAATAGCTCCACACTTAAGTCAAGCTATTTGGATAGTGATTTTATCAATAATTTGGCAAAAGATACTCAAGACCAGCTGTTAGATGAAAAAAACGAATCATTACAGAATATTGATTTGCAGTTTAATACGCTCTATACTGAATTAGGTGCAATTTCTTCGTTATACGATGCAGATACGAAAAACTATGTACTATTTTTAAATAATATTCCATTGGGGCAAGTCACCAATCCATTGGTGAAATATGCTTTTCGCTTACAAAATAAACAAGTTGTTTTAATTTTTGAGGTTGAAGATGTTGGTGATGATTCAGTTTATACAATGCTTGATCTTTCATCCAGAAATAAACGAATACTACACGAGGTAGGGAATTTTGAAAAGTTGCAAGCGGCTTCTTTAAGTAATGATAAATTGTGCGTTTATTTAAAATTTAATGATGCTAGAAAATATAGCGATAAAGATGGTGATTACCAATTATATCAATATTGTGGAGCGGGCAGTTTTAATAAGATTCTTGATGTTAAATCCGAAGTATATTATCAACGTAAATTTGCTGGTATGAACGCCGATCAGATAATTAAATTGGCAAAGCATGATAAATGTTATGATTCTACTACCAAACATTTATATTTGGATCGTAAATGTGATTACGGAATTAAATATTGCCATATTTTTAAATCAATTAAAACTGAAATAAATAGTTCTAGTTATCTGGATCTGGAACATGCTTGTGCAGATCGTGCCCAAACGCGAGTTGTTCAGATGTTGATGTTGAACTAACTAAAAAATAAAAGCTGGTATATTACTACCAGCTTTTATTAAAGTTTGTAGTTACTCATTCATAAACTGCCACAATATAGTGTGAGTAGTTACTAAAGTTTTTCTATGAGTTTAGTTAATAAATGCCATGATTTTGCAACTGACTGAATATTCACTTTTTCATTAGGTGAGTGTGGAAATCGAATAGTTGCGCCAATTGAAATTGCATCAAGTGACGGGAATTTATCCATAATCAGACCACATTCTAGTCCACCATGAGTCGCCCCGACGTGAATTTCATGGTTGAACAATTCTTGGTATACTTGTTTTACAACTGCTAACGCTGGACTTTTTGTATTCGGTTGCCATCCTGGATAACTATCGGAATGCTCAATATCTGCACCAATTTGTCGAAAAGCTGCCGCTACACTGTTAGCTGCTTTTATTTTAGGTGCGTGCATTGCACTACGCTGCAATGTTACCACTTCTAGATGTGTATCGGTGGTACTTACCACTCCAACATTGCTTGAAGTCTCAGCTATTCCCAGTTTATTATTCATTCGCCATACGCCATTAAATACGCTGGTAAGGGCATTGATAAAATGCAATGCATTATGCTGAGCAATAATGTGTGTTGCCGCTGCAACTTCCTGGATAGTTAATTTTAAATTTGGGTCAGTATCTGCAAATTCTAGCACAAGATCTTTAGCATAATTATTTATAAAGTTAATTACTTCACTCGGTTCACAATTGGCAATAGTAATGACCGCTTCACAATATGACGGAATTACATTGCGTAATTTTCCACCACTGATTGAAACTAAGTCAATATCAAATTTATTATGTAGTTGAATTAATAAGTGTGCGATTTCTTTAATTGCATTAGCTCGTCCTAATGGTATATCAACACCAGAGTGACCGCTAAATAGATCCTTCAACTCAATCTTATAGGTTATTACTTCTGTTTTTGCATTTATCCGTGTATAAGGGTAGCTAATATTAGTATTAATTCCACCCGCGCAACCAATACAAACTTCGGTATCATCTTCAGAATCTAAATTCAACAATACCTGAGATTGTAATTCATCCCCGACAATTCCAAATGCGCCACTCATTCCCGCTTCTTCATCGGTAGTAATTAAAACCTCCAAATCATTATGTTTAATATCTGTAGATGATAATACTGCTAGTGCCATTGCAACACCCATACCATTATCTGCACCAAGGGTAGTTTGATTGGCAGTTACCCATTCCCCATCAATATAGGCATCAATCGGATCATTTTCAAAATCATGGTTAGATTCTTTGGCTTTAGATGGAACCATATCCATATGAGCTTGAAGGGCAATTTTCTTTCGAGTAGGGGTGCTATCTGTTGCTTTTTTGCGAATTACGATATTTCCAATTGGAGTCACCGAGTAATCTAGTTGTAGACGTTTAGCTTCTTCGATCAGATATGCCAATATTTTAGCTTCTTTCTTAGACGGGCGTGGAATTTGGGTTATGCTTTTGAAATATTTCCAAACAATTTGTGGTTCTAGTTTTTCTATATTGCGATCCATAATTACTCCTTGATATTATGTATGAACAGATTTAATTAGGCTAACTGTGAATTATAGAATAAATTACAGGTATTTGTTGATTAAATTTGCTTAATTGCAGTGATTTGAGTGCGGTTATTGGTATATAATACAGTCAAAATATTTGGAGAGCTTTACATGCGGATGAATAAAAAAACTTTAGCCTTAATCTTGACTGGACTGGTTAGTAATAATGCATTTGCAGCATTAGTTGATAAATCAGACTTAATCGTTGATCAGATTCAGATTGGTAAAATGGATGGTGACACTGAACCATCACAGTATTCAGTTATGTTTAATTTTCATAATAGTGGTGATGATATAAATAAATGGCAAATTGGATTTTATATGCCACGTAGTTTTTACAGTTTAGCTGCGCAAAATATTAATCCAGCGTTGGAAATGCAAGTATGTAATGCTGATGGTGGATGTGCTAATCTTCATTATGTAAAATCAGCATTTAATGCACCAGATTTAAGCCAAGGATATTTTACAATGCTAGAACCAATTAGTAGTTTCCCGCTAAAAGAAAAAGGGCGCTACTATATTCGACTTGCTCACAGCAACCAGTGGCCTGCAGGTAATGTTTCAGCACTTCCACAAAACTTATTTTTGATTAGTGATAATTATACTAAAAAGGGAGTTCCTCGAATTTATACGATAAGCACGGAGCTTACCCAATATTCTTTGCTTGGCTATGATCATAATCAAGTTGAAACGCAGATTAAGGATAAATTAACCGCAAATTGGCAAAATAGTCAAAGCTTTATCACTGATTCACTGCCTGGAATTGTGCCACAACCAGTTAGTATTAAAGCTATTGGTAATGATGGATTCACGCCACCAAAACAATTAACTATCCATAATCAGTTAAATGATAATAATAGTGTTGTAAGCTTGTGGGCACAGACAATTAAAAGTGATTGGAAACAAAAAAAGCCTGTTTTATTTGATAATGATAGTGGAGCAAATACTGGTATCATCATTACTGAAATCAGCGATCCTAAATCAATTGCCAATAGTCCTGAAGGTTATCGTCTTACGATTAATGCCGATAATATAACTATTGAAACTCTTACACAGACTGGGGCATACTACGCCTTACAAACACTACGTCAAATCTGGGTACAAAATAAGCAAATGCTTCCTAGTGTAACGGTTACGGATTATCCGCGTTTTAAATACCGTGGAGTTTTGCTGGATACTGCCCGCCATTATTTTAGCGTCGCTGAAATTAAAACCTTGCTTGATGTTATGGCAAGTCAAAAATTAAATACATTGCATATTCATTTTGCAGATGATGAAGCCTTTCGTCTTGGGTTGGAAGCGTATCCGAATTTAACTGCTACTGCAGCTAACCGTGGCTTAGGACAAGCAATTGGCCCTAATATGTTGCCACAAAATAATTTAGATACCACTAATTTAACACAGCAGAATTATCCGCTTGCCAATAGTGCTTATAATGGCTCATATTCCGCAGAGGAAATTAAAACCTTAATTAGTTATGCTAATGCTAATCAAATTACAATTATTCCAGAAATTGATTTACCCGGTCATGCTAGAGCATTGATTAAAGCATTGCCTGAGGTGATGGTTGATCCAAATGATAATTCGCAATTTGTTTCAGTGCAAGGTTATAGCGATGATGTTTTACCTGTATGTACTTATGGAACTGATATCTCAGTTGGAAACCAGTTTACACCAACGATGAATACTATCATGCAAAATGTAGCTGCACAATTTAATAATCAAAGCACTGTGTATGCGGTTAATAATGAGGTTAGTGTCGGTGGTGATGAGGTAAGCTCGCATGCTTGGACGAATGATACTAGTTGTCGAAATGAGTGGAGTGATCTATCTGCATTAGAGAAGTCACACCTATTCTTCCAGAAGCTAGCCAATTCTAATCGTGAGTTGGTATTCTCTGGTTGGCAGCAATTCATTCAAAATGATAATGAGACTCTGGGTAAAAATATTGTCGCAGCTAATCAAACTGGGCATGTGTGGGTGTGGAATCCATCTGCTGAAGGCGTTAAACAGGCTGCTAGCTTAGCGAACAATAACTATCCTACGGTATTAGCATATGCTGATAAAACTTATTTTGATTTGGCATATACTCCAAGTATGTATGAGCCAGGATTTACTTGGGCAACAGGCTATTCTGATACTTATAGCAATCTGAGTATGGCAGAGACAGCGAGTAAAACTCAATCTAAAACTAAGAATCCACAAAATATCGTAGGTGTTGAAGGTACTTTATGGTCAGAAAATTTACCAAGCTTTGATCATTTAATGTATATGGCACTGCCAAAAATGCCAGGATTAGCCGAAGCTGGCTGGTCACCAAATTGGGTAACGATAAATAATAAGCAGCTGGATTGGCAAAGCCTAGCTACTCGACTTGGTTGTGGTGAAACTGGCTTTTTAGCTTATTTACATCAATCATTTGGTGTTAATTATCGTGGCTATCCACATGGTATTAGCCGTGAGTTACCAGATGACAATTCATTATGCAACAATACAAACTCAAGTAACTAATTAGTTTTTGATGAATAAAATGGGTAATCTATAAAAAGATTACCCATTTTATTTTTATTTAGATTCTTGGGTGTTATCGACTACTGGAATAATGGTGTCATCATAACGGCTAAATGAGTCTTTATTTTTGAACTTAACGTAGTGCGGTAAACCTGAAACTACGCGCCCAAAAAATTCATAACCAAATTTTTCCCAAATACTGCCAATTGGGGTACAGCTAAAGGTACCAATTTCACCAAATTTTATACCTGTACTATAAAAACTATCGTCAAAATCAGGTAGATTACTGCTAGTCCGTGCATAAATTGCCTGTGCCATATTTTCCAGTTGATATGGGTCAAGTTTTAATATCTCAGCATAAATTGCATTGTAAATCTCATGTTCATCGGCATATTTACCAGTCAGAGATCCTGAGATATGATGCAAAATATCATTAGTATATTGCATACTAAATGCTTTGTAGAGCATGTATTGCTGTTTATAATTAGAAGACGTAGCACTTAGATAGGTCTGAGTCGTCGCATCACAACCATTGGTCGCAAAATCCATTGCATTAATTGTGTATAAATAAATATAGGTTTCAAAGAGTTTTTGATAATTATGCTCAGGAATATCGCGTTCTTTGGTGACAATGTAAAGATGTTGCAATGCATCAGGCAGCGCAGCAAAATGCGGTGTATCTGGATAGTTTTTAATAAACGCAACATTAATGCTTTCCAAGATTTCAGTCTTATTGATGTTGTCAAAGAAAAAATTATGATCTTTACCATAGAGTAATAGAACGCTTCCATAATATGGGTCAGCATTACTACTGGTGATTGCAACAAATCGGCTAATTGGAATCGAACAATATTCAGAAGATAGCAGATCTCCTTCATTACAACTAATTTGATTTGGATTTTGTACATCAATCGAGTTATAATTAATTGATGGCACCATAGATGGCATCACTGAGGGTAACATAGTGACTATGCTTGGGCAAGCGGTAAGCATCATTCCTAGTGGTGCTAAAACAGCTAATTGGCGCAATGATTTATTCTTGAGTAACTTTTTAATCATATCATACACCTTGTTTAAGGCTGGCTTCAATAAATGGATCAAGATCACCATCCATCACGCCGCGAATATTACCGATCTCGACATTGGTGCGTAAATCTTTAATCCGTGATTGGTCAAATACATACGAGCGAATCTGATGCCCCCAGCCAATATCAGTTTTACTATCTTCAAGTTTTTGCTTTTCAGCTTCTTTCTTGCGTAGCTCAAGCTCATAGAGTTTGGCTTTTAGCATCTTCATTGCTTCATCACGGTTTTTATGTTGTGAACGATCATTTTGACATTGCACCACGGTATTGGTTGGAATATGGGTAATCCTCACCGCCGAATCAGTTTTGTTAATATGTTGTCCACCAGCACCAGATGCGCGGTAGGTATCAGTACGTAAATCAGCTGGGTTGATTTCAATTTGGATATCATCATCAATTTCGGGGTAAATAAACACGCTGGCAAATGAAGTATGGCGTTTATTATTCGAATCAAATGGCGAATTGCGCACTAAACGATGTACGCCAGTTTCGGTACGTAAGTAACCAAAGGCATAATCACCTGAGACTTTAATTGTGGCATTTTTAATCCCTGCAACTTCGCCAGATTGTTCTTCCAGAATTTCTGCCTGAAAACCCTTGCGATCAGCATAGCGCAAATACATTCTAAAGAGCATATCAGCCCAGTCCTGAGCTTCAGTACCACCACTACCGGATTGAATATCAATAAAGCAATTATTCGGATCCATCGGGTGCGAGAACATTCGGCGAAATTCTAGTTTATCCAGCTCTTGTTGCGCCGCTTTCAGGTCGTTTTCAACCACTAGCATGGTTTCTTCGTCATTCTCCATTTGAGCCAGTTCAAATAGTTCACTGCATGCGCTAAGGCTATTGCCCAAGCGATCTAGTGTCATTACAACTGTTTCTAGTTGTTTTTTTTGTTTGCTTAATTCTTGTGCTCTATCTGGAGTATTCCAGATTTCTGGATTTTCAAGTTCTTTTTCTACGTCGTCTAATTTGGCTTTTTTGCCTGTGTAGTCAAAGAAACCCCCGTAATTCGGTGAGTTGTGTAGTTAGGGTTGCTGGTAGGTTAGCGATTTCATTAATGTGTTCAATCTCAAGCATTGATTTATTTCCTATATTTGGTATACTCAAGCAGATTGGAACACACGCGTGTGGAAATACTGGTAGGCGATTTACGACGAAACTTACTAACAGTAAGTGAGGAGTAAATCAACGACCTAGGATGATGAATCTGATTGAGTATAGGTTTTTAAGTAGGTTATTATACCCGATTTAACAGGTTCTTTGTTTGTGGGAGTGGCTAAAAGTTGGGTTGTGAACTTTGTTTTAGATAATAACAGCAAAATGTCTAGATTTTTCATTAGATCTAAGCTAGACATTTATGAGTTATGTAAATAATATATTGTTATAAATCAAGAAAATCTATTAAAGTGTTCTGGTGTAAGTTTTAAAAATGTCTAGATTTTTTCTTTTAACGCTATCTAGACATTTTTTAATTTCCACGATTTGCCCTTGTCAATTTCAATAACCTCTTTACTTTTCAGTAGCTGCAATATATTCCGTATCTTACTTTTCTTCTGGGTGTCACTCAATATATCTGGTAACTTATCCAGAATAATACGCTCAAAATCTTCGCGGGTACCCGTCTTAAACTTAGTCAGATAGTCAACAATCATTTTACGACAATACTCGTTATCAATGCCACGCTGGCGCATATAATCAGTTTGCTGCGCTGTTTCGTGGGCAATGTTCGATGATATATGAACGTTTGGCTTCCTGCCCTCAATAAAGCCTTTAGCGCGTAAATGAGCTATTTCTTCATTAGTTAGCGTTTTTTTCTTCTGTACCTTATCTAGTAGCAAAATATCAAATAATGATAATTCTGGATTAGTTGCTAATAATTTAGCATAAGCCACGTCTAGAACTTTACCTGTAATAGTAACAATCACCCGATTATTATCAATCGAATAATCTGGCATCGGGAAAAAGCGGCGCTTTTGAATAGTAAAGATGCGTTTTATACCGCTGCCAATGGTGTCAATCATGTTGAGATTAACCATTGCATTAGCTAAAAATGGATTGCGATATTGTTCTTGTGGTGCATCTTGTTGGATGACATTTTCAACTGAGCCAGGTATAAATGAGCCAGCATTAGAAAATACCAACGTGCCTGCATCATTCTCAACGACATTAACTCGACCAGCTAAAGTATAGTCTTGGTGAGCAATACAGTTATTCAGCGCTTCACGAATAATATACGGATCATATTGTTCAATCTCTTCTGGGAATAATGAACCATCGCGAATATAACGATATTTGAGATTCCTGATTTTGCTATAAACCGCTTCAACATTTAATAAAAATGGACAACTAAAATGCTGGTAATCAAGTTCAAGATTATCTTTGTCTTTAAGTATCCATGTGATTTTAGCCTGTGCTGGACTAATAAAATGCTCTGATTCAGCTTTACCCAATAGTACAATTGCAGCATTGGTTAAATTACGATTAATGGCTAACTTAGCTTTATTCAAAAATGTTATATCATCCCACTGGTTAATTTGTTCAACTAAATGGGGGTGCTTAACTTTGTATTGCAAACGTGCTTTTTCTATTGCTAACGGCTCTAAATCTGAAATAGTGGCAGTAGGGCATAGTTCTGCGCTCCAATCCACAAACATACCTTTACGACGAATACGATCTATTTCTTCCAAATTAAGCGGTTGTAGCTCCTCGCCATCACGACCGTAATAATGACCTTTCCATGCAATAGGCAAGCTATTAGGTGCTGGTGGAATCTGGAACATTAATACTCGTCCTGAATCCGTCATAATCTCATGAATCTCAATAAATGTAATTCGGTTGGTTGTATGATTAGCTACTTCCGCCTTTAAGCTTTGCAAATCAGCAGGGTTACTGCGGAATTGCGTACCGACAATATTACGTTTGTCGTTGACACCGAAGATTAGCCATGCTTCACTAACATTACTCAAATTTGCTTCATTGCTAAGAGCGCTAAAATATTTACCGAGTTTATCAAAATCGTAATTATTCTTGGCTTCTTTGAGCTCAAGAGTTTCTGTTTTTGATTTACTTGATATTAAATCAGATAATTTAACTTGTAGTTTCATTAACAACTCCCATCATTGCTTGATGATGGTCATGAAAATCTAATGTCTCAAAGACAGATTCAAATGCTTCAAGAAATAGATTAATATCAATATCTTTCGTGTCTGATATAGTCCCAATACCAGAGTGCGATTCACGATCCATATACCGTTTAAATGCTTCGTGTTTTTTATCCAGCTTAGTTAAATATTCTATCTTCTGTTTATAGATAAACCCAAAAAAGTATTCTAATATGTTCCGCATTGAGTTTGCTACAAGAATAGGATTATTCTGCCCGCTCTTACAATCTTTTATCACTTGCCAATATGCTTGGTAGTCATTTTGAATTTCATCTTTGCTAAGTTCAACAATATCTGAACATTTATATTTAGTTACTCTAAACATCTTATACTTATTTTTATATTGGGAGTTCTTGGGTATTAACGGATTCAATAATTCATTAAAAAAATATAAGTTGTGCGTTAAAATAAAAAGTTGGCTAATATTGGAGTTTTCTTGTAGCAATTGTTGAAAGAAATTATTTTTTATTAGTTGAGCTATATGAAAAACATAGTTATGAGAAAGGCTCGAGATTGGATCGTCAATAATAACGACCTTTTGCTCATTCGTAGCTTCTATAGATAGCTTACCTTTTGATAATTCAATAAAATATAAGAAAGTAATAATTGTTTTCTCGCCCTCACTAAGTGTTATGAAATTAGCATCTTTATTTTCTCGAATCAGCCTATATTTATTTTTATGCTCTGAATGTTCTGAGAGTTGAAAGCCTGATAATCCTAGCCACTTAAGATTATCATTTATTGTTTCAATAGTTTTTTCTATATTTATTGTTTTCGCCTGATTTTCACGAATTATAATGTGTTGATGTTGATTATCCTCTTTTAGAAATCGCTCTTTTTCAGCACAAGATTCTATCGACTGTACTGCTAGCCGTACGTTTGTATGGTAATTGTTAATATCAACCTTATAACGAAATCGTAAGTATTTCCAGAAGTCTTCTTTTATTTTTTTTGTGGATTGTTGACGATTTCTTATTGTAAAATTGTGCTCTTCAATTTTCTTGTTTATTCTAGATAAGAAATTATGAAATAATTGCAAGGCGTTATTTGATGACTCTATATTTATTTTTATATTTGGCTCTTTAATCTTCAATTCTATCTTATTTGAATTGTTTTTAAGATTCGCTTTAACAGTTTGATTTAATTGATTAAATTCAGTGGCAACTTCTGCAACAAAAGTATTATTCAGTAAAGTAGAAGTATAATTATCAAATAAGTTGGCTAATTCTTGATAATGATTTTTTAGTTTAGATATTTTGTTAATATTATCTCGATACGTTTCATCAAAAAAATCATGAATATTTTGCACAATATACGTAGATAATTCTTGCTGGCAAAATGGGCATTTATTATTGCTTTTGTCTATGTATAAAAGACCATCCTCTATCCACCTAGAGTTGTTAAGTTTTTCAACTAGAGTTTTTATACTACTGTTCTCATTTCCGACTATTACAGATTGAAAAATCTCATCATTTTCAATCTGTAATAGTTTCGTTTCATCAAACTGTTTTACTATTGCTATTTCATGAGTATCATCATTCGATAACTGATCGGCAACCTTTATTAGCTCGCCTATGTCTGGTGATTTATCAGGTAGCTGTATTTTTAGTAGATTTTCAGCAAGTTTATCTTTACTGCTATAATAACCTTCAAGACAAAGTTTACCAATCGAAGTATGTTTTGGATATTCTGTGATAGCACTCCAAATTTGTTCTTTTAATTTTGTTTTTACGTTATCCTTGCTAATTTCATTTCCTTGCTTTTGATTATTAATATCTTCTAAACCTAAATTATTTTCTGAGATTTTTATATTGGCTTGTTCTATGGCTTGATTTGCTTCAATGTTTAGTTGTGCAATAGTAAAGATACCTGGGATGTTATCTTCATGAAAATTACGTTGAATAAAATCTTGATTAAAAACTATAACTTTTCCAGCAATATTATTTGTGGACAGTGAACAATTTGGATAAATATCTTTGTTATTATATTCTGATAAATACCTTGAAATTGTCGTTTTACCAGTTCCATTTAAACCATATATTAAGTTAATTGGTTTATCTGTTATTATAGATGCACCATTATTATCATAGCTGGCAATATTTTTGAGGTTAATATTTTTTATAAACATATTAAATATCCAATTTCGGTAAATCATTCATGATTATTCACTTTTATTTAAATTTTAAGTTGAGTTAAATACTCAACCAATATATTTAGAGCGTTATTGTAAGGAAAAATCCTCACCCACTGTATCTCACGATCTTTTAAAATATCACCAAGCCCATCTGGTCCACGTAATAATATCTGCAATGAGACTAGCTTTAATAATGTAATAATCAAGTGCCTATTTTCATTTGTTGTTCTAAATATTAGCCATTCACCTTGAGTATCTTTAGTTATTTGATTCGTCTTTATCTGATAATCTATTGCTAAAATATTTTTAAAATCAGCATCATTAAATAAATTAATATTATTAAATAACATTTCATGAAAATAATCAAACCCATTATTTTCAATATAGTAAGACATTATTTTTGCTAGTAAGTATCGCTTAATTATATTTGATTCATCAATAGTTTTTAAAATTACACTTGTAACTAGTTCATGTAAATCATGTGTACTATTACGTAATGTAAATAGCAATCCCTCTTTCGCCTGTTCATCTCCACTGCAAACTCTATCTAATAACTCTATAGCCCGAGTTTCTCTAAGTGTAATACTCATTCCCGCAACGGCACTAATTATTGCACCAACTATATTTCCATTTAGTAGTTCTATACCTGTATCTTTAGACGTTCCAATCATGTGAGCTTTTCTGGTTTCTTTTAATTTTCTAATTACTACAGTATTCATTTATATATCCAATTTTGGTAAGTTATTAATGATTTTAACAGTCTCAAGGCTGACGGTGATAATGCGTTGCAATAGTTCGAGTGGATAGCGTGGATTATTCATGGTTTCAATAGCCCAATCGTTAGCATCATTGACAATGCCGCTATCTTTATGGGTAGCTACGCCTTGGCGTTCCATAACCCACTCAATAGCGGATTTACCGTTTACTACATAATCATAAGCTTCAAGCGGGATATTTTCTAAAGTGATTTTGCCGTTGTAAATAATTTTTGATTTATCAGCTTTATTGGCAAATTTCATTTTGATAACTCGAAAATCATCGGCTTGCAATTGGCTGATGTCTTTAGCAAAGGTTACAGGATACAGCTCTTTATTTTCATAGTTTAGATGTAAATCAGCTAATTTGCGTCCTGCGTGCTCAAAAGTTCTAAAGTCAGCAATGGTTTTAACTCGTGGAATACGTGGCAAGTCTTTGGTTAGGTTATCGGCATATTTGGTTTTGTATTCGGGAGAGTGTAACAAGCCATAGATGTAGTAAAATAAATCTTCTTTGGTAATTGATTTGTCATTGTAAAAGTCAGTAAAATGCTTTAATCCTGCATCGGTAATTGCTTCTTTGCGAGTATATTGTTTGCCACTTGGAGCAGTAACCACATCAGAATCATCACTAAAATCAAAACCATTAATTGCTTCTGGCTTTGGCTCGTATAAATACATTGGGAAACATTGACAACCACCATAAGTATCAAAATCTCTAATCAGGTCTGTAATTATGGTATAAAATCCTTTGACACTCCCAGTACCTGCAACAGTAATAGTTAGATTGCCAACTCCTTGCTCAGGATATATTTTAGGCATTTGATAAAGTACCATTGAAGTTTTTGAATCATAATAGTACCATATTTTTGTAAAAGGTCTATAATAAGATTGTAACGTATTTTTTGGATTAAATACTTTAAATAGATTTCGGACAATGTCATACCTGTAATCACGAGACCAAGCGATTTTTTTACTATTAACAGTTAGATGATTTGCCACATATTTTTCAGCTTCAGCTAATTTACTTGGCTGGTTTTCAATCTCATTACTATTTTTATAACGCTCTAATTCACTGTTATAAAAATCAATCATGTTTGAGACATTTTGTGTGAGTTTAGGTTTAGAGTAATTATAAAGCCATGCGTCTCGGGCTGTAACTACACCATTGGAATAGTTTTCAAATATTGTAGTTTCAGATTTATCTCGTTTATCACCTAATGAAATATGATCATAAAAACTATTATCACGTTGATTTAACCAATCATTGTGCTTATCTGGAGTAAGTTCTTGCCATAAGTCTTGCTGAGTTACTGATTGAATTGATTTTAAATTAGCAATTCTTTCCAACTTTTCTTCTTTGGTTAAATAATCTCCAACTTCATAAAAATAAATCTTACCATGTCCTTTAGTTTCTGAATTTTTAACAAAAATGGTTATAGCAACCCCCGTCATAATATCAAAAATATTTTGTCCTTCGCGTTTAGCAACATCTCCAGATTTACCACGTATTGCACCTCGTAAATTGAAAACATATATATTGCTAAACTCTTCTTGTAAACATTTACGCATACCATCAGCTGAATTTGACTCTATCCAGCCAGCATTGGTAATAAAGCCAATCACTCCGTATTTGTCGATTCTGTTACTAGCCCAGCGAATAGCACGGATGTATGAATCATAAGCACTTTTTGATAGTCCAGCATTCGAGTGTTTAACATAAGTAGTTTCAATGCTAGCATCTAGATTTGGATATTTTAGATTTTGATTATTATCATTACCGCTTGATTGTCCAGCTGAATAAGGTGGATTACCGATAAACACGCGAATCGGTAGTTTTTTCTGAATTTTACGACGATGGTTATTATCGGCTAATTGTGGAGTGATTAAGTCTTCTGATTTCTCATTAAGTTGAAAGGTATCAGTTAAGCAAATTCCTTCAAATGGTTGATATTTCCCGCCAACAATGGCATGGTAAACCGCTTCGATATTGATACTCGCGATATAATAAGCGAGTAACACGATTTCATTGGCATGCAGCTCGGTAGTTTTAATCTTTTCGCCGTTGACAGTTTTATCTTGTAGATTATATTTGTATTCGAGTTGTTCTTTAGTCAATAAGCCACTTTGCATAAGTCGCGTGATAAACGTACCTGTACCAGTAAACGGATCGATGATGTGGGTGTTTCTATCTCCGAGTTCTTGATTAAATTCTTGTTTAAGTATATCATTTACGCTATGGATGATAAAATCAACACATTCAACTGGAGTATAAACAATCCCAAGCCTTTCGGTCATGCGCGGGAAGGCATTGCGGAAGAATTTATCATAAAGTTCAACAATAATTTTTTGTTTGGCTTCGGCATTATCAATGCCATCAGCACGACGTTTTACGCTTTCGTAGAATTTATCGAGCTTTTTAGCTTCGTTGTCAATATGATGTGCATCAAGTAAATCAATGACCTTTTGCATTGACCTTGAGATTGAGTTATTATCGGCAAAGTTATAATCACTAAATAGGGCATTAAATACCGGACGGGTAATAATATGCTGTGCGAGCATTTCAATTACTTCTTCTTCGGTAATTGAATCATTGAGGTTGTTTTTCAGTTCCTGCACAAATTCAATAAAAGTTTGATATTCAAGACTGTTTTTATCTTCTAATGTGGTTTTAATCCGTAAGATATGCTTGCTGGCAATATCGGTAATATCATTTGCCCAATCTTCCCAGTAAGTACGTGTACCGCATTTTTCAACAATCTTGGCTAACATGGCTTTTTGTACGGTATCAATGCTTAAATCTAGCTCGGCTTGTTGTGGGATATCGCGTTCGCGGTCATTATCTCCAGTGCTGGTTTTGGAGTCGCCACCTGTACCCATACCAGATTTTTTACCTTGGCTTTGTTTGGTGTATTCGGGTAATTTATCTACCATCGCGACAATTTCAACGTGTTTTTGAATAGCTTCGATTTTACTCTTTAGGCTATCAACTAATTCCACCTTGTTAATATCAGAATCTAGCCGTTCATCATGTGAGCGTAAGGCATTTAATACATCCCAGACAATTTGATAACTTGGATTTTTCTTTAATTCCTCTTCGGAGCTTTTACCTTCGGGAATAACTACCGGAATAATTATATAGCCGAGTTGTTTATTAGGTGCTTTACGCATTACCCGTCCAACCGATTGCACTATATCAACCTTGGATTTACGACCATGAATAAACATTACCGCATCTAGTGATGGTACATCAACACCCTCTGATAAACATTTGGCATTGCTCAAAATGCGGCAAGTATCCTCGGTATTTTCTTTTAACCAAGATAGTTTTTTGCCTTTTTCGGTAGCGTTCATTGTGCCATCAACATGATCCAATTGGCAAGTTATGTTTCCAATTTCAGGATAGATTGCTAAATACTCATCGACAACTAAACCAAACTCTTTGGCAAAATCCTTGGATGCGGCAATACTTTTACAGAAAGATACCGCACGTTGCATTGGCTTATGATCATTAACTTGTAAGCCTTCCTTGATTAATGCCTTATAGCAACCAATCATCTTGGCTACGTCGTCAAGGTCTAATCCACCGCCTGAGCTTTTAAAGTATTTCTGCATATCGCTACTAACTTGTTTGGCATCAATGGCTAAAACAATTACTTTATAGTCAGTCAATAAGCCTTTCTCAACTGCTTCACCAAATTTTAAGCTATAAAATACCGTTCCAAAAACCTCAGTATCATCCATGGAGTATAGTTCGGCTTTATTTTCTTTGGCTTTCTCTTTGACGGTATCAATATAAATGCGTGGGGTGGCGGTCATATATAGGCGTTTTGTGCCACGGATAAAATCATTATCATGGATTTTTACAAATTCTGAATCATCCTCACCAGCTAAGGTCGCGCCAGTGGTGCGATGTGCTTCATCGCAGATGATTAAATCAAAATCAGCCATGCCATAAAGTTTTTGGGCTTTATTAATTACGTCAATTGATTGATAGGTCGAGAATATAACCGTCATTTTATCTGGATATTGTTGTTGATTTTTCTCGGCTAGTTTTTTAGCATCGGTAGTCGCTGGATAAGCCAGATCATGAGTATTTACCTCAGCAATATCATCTTCACTAGCTTTGCGTTTACCGACATCAACGTCAGAACAAACTGCAAACGCATGAATCGGCGTAGTGGTTTCAATACTCCACTCGGTAATAGTTTGGCTGGCTAAGGCTAACGATGGCACAAGGAATAATACCCGTTTGTTTTTACCGGCTATTTCTTCAGCGATTTTTAGTGCGGTAAAGGTTTTACCTGTACCACAAGCCATAAAGAGTTTACCTCTATCCGCAATTGCAAAACCTTCTTTGGTTGCTGTAAGAGCTTCTAGTTGATGCGGTCGAAGTGATTTTTTTGTGACTTCTTTAATGACCTTTTGCTGTAAATAAACAGCCCAGTCAATCGAGCTAGTTTCAAACTCATCCAACGAAATGCGAGTAAATTCTTTTGAGGAATTATTTAGTTGTTCTTCAACAACTTTATTTAAACCTTTATCAGTTGTGTCAATCAGCACACGCCGTGTAAATTCGTTGCTATCTGATGCTGCCATAAAACTATCAATTTCAGCTTTGGATATCGAGGTAGTATTATAGAATTTACATTGTATTGCGGTATAACCCTCACCATATTCAGCACTATTAGTTGCAACTAAATCAATACCACTATCAAAGCCAGATTTATTCTGTTCTTTTGCCCATTCGCTAAAGGTTTGAATTTTGCTAAATTGCGGTGCAAAACGTGCATCATTTTGTAAAAATGGAATTACCAACTTTTCAAAATAATTTCCTTTTTCGCGTTGGGTTTCTGAATTGTCGCGGTAGATTGATAATAGTTGCTGAAATGGTGTAGTCATATTGGATTTTTCAAATAGATAATAATGTGCAATTTTACCACATTATATAGTTAGAGCATTGGCTTATCCATATCGTATGATTACTTGGTTTGATACGCGTTAAGCAGTGTTCTAGACATGTTATCTCATGAGGTTACTAATTGAAAAGATGCTTATCCATTCGTGTTAAGATGTAGTCTTGAAAATGTGTTATCAGGTAAATATGGAATGAATATTGAGCTGATTTTAAAGCAATTAATTAACTGTAATATAAGTTCGCCACTTGAGCAAGCGCATTTTTTGGCGCAATGTGAACATGAATCTGCCAATTTTAAGCATTTGAGCGAATCCAGTAACTATCGTTATAAAAGTGCTAAGCTGGTTTTTGGTAAATATAAAGCGCAAATTGAGGCTAAGCAACGTGAGGAGCGTGCTACTGATGATAGTTTTTCTCCGCAACCATGGCTTTTTGATTTAGTCTATGGTGCGCGGATGGGTAATCAGCTCGATGGAACTAACGATCATGACGGCTTTGATTTTCGTGGTGGTGGCTTACTGCAATTAACTGGTAAAGATAATTATGCTAAATTTCTTGAATTTGCCAATGCTCGTGGACACAAACTATCTGTGGATGAAATTGCCGAATTTACCCGAACTGAAGCAGGAGCCGTTTTATCGGCAATCTGGTATTGGCAAATTAATAAAATAGGAAAATTTGCACTTCAGGATGATACAGTTGCAGTAAGTAAGTTAATCAATTGTGGTAGCATCCATAAGCCAGATAGCAGCGTAATTGGTTTGGAAGAGCGAATTAAGGCGACTACCAAATATAAACTATTGTTAGGGTCGGGTATTAGTAAAACTGCAAACAGTTAAATAAACTTGGAAAAATTATGATTTTTATGGAACACCCTAAAACGCAAAAATTCTACTGGTTGACGGTTGAGCAGGATTTATTGGGTACTTGGTGCGTTAAAAAGGTATATGGTAACCTACCAGATAAAATATCGGGCAGCGAGTTGTTACTTTGCGAAAATGAACATGATGCATGGTTACAGTTATGTGATTTGGAAATAGCTAAACGAAAACATGGTTATGTTTATTCTCAACGTGAACCATAATATACTCAATCAGATTCATCTGACTTGGTCGTTGATTTACTCCTTACTTACAGTGAGTCTGCTTCGTCGCAAATCGCCTAACAGTATTTCCAATTTGTTTGAATATAGATCTTTTTGCTAAATCACCCAATATTTAGAGATTTTTTGCTTATACACAGATGTTGTGGATAACTCTGTGGGTAAAAAAATTCTTGACAAGAAAAAGACTGTATTTTCAAGCGATTACACGGATTTGATACAAGTGTTTAAAAATTCAATATCAAGTTATAACAATATGTTATGATTTGTCAAGTAAAAAAATAAATTAAATAAAATTTTTAGCTATAATTGTGGATAAGTATTAGGTTTTTTAAGCAAAAAGCCTTGAAAATAGGTGGTTTATGGTTGATTGGTTAATTTTGCACAGAGATAATAAATGAGTGATAATTTACTTTTTTTTCAGAGTACCGAGATCGGTGGTAATTCAGCTAAGTTAGGTTTGGTTGATTTATTAATCACGCACATAAAGGGTGATCAAAGCTCCAGTTTATTTACCCGACAACAAATCGTGGTGCCAAATCAGGCAATGGCTACTTGGCTCAAAGATTTGATCGCAACTCGTGATGGTATTTGTGCCAATCTTGATTGCGTGGTATTACTTGGCCCTGTCCTGCAAAATATCTATTTGGCAAATAATCCACAGGCAGTACTTTATGACTTTAGCCAGGCAAAGTATTTAATTTATGAATTGCTGTGTAGTCAGAAGATTGAATGTGATGATTCAACTGAATTAAATAATTATATTTATGATGCTGATGGCGAGTTAAATAAATTACGCACTTATCAGCTCTCCAGTCAACTTCAGCAAATTTTTCATGAATATCTATATCTGCGTACAACTGAACTACTAAATTTAAAATCGGCTCGGTTTAAAAACTGGCAAAAAATAATCTGGCAGCATTTAGTCGCTAAAATCGGAGAACAGGCGACCTTTTTGGATATTTATTCTTATTTTGCGAAACTTGATCTAGATTCTGTTAATATTAAACTACCCGAGAAATTATTTATCTTTGGTTTAACTAGTGTTTATCCCTCACAACTTGAGATAGTTCAAAAACTTGCGAATAAAGTTACTGTATATTGGTATTATCAACCTTGTTCATATGAATATTATGGCGATTTGCTAAGCAGTAAAGCACGGGCTAAATTAGAGCAGCGCTTGCTACGTAAGCCTGATTTAAGTTTGGATGATCTTTATCTATTGAACGGTAATCCTCTTTTGGCGAATCTAGGGCAACAATCGCGCGAATTTATTGAGCTGCTACAGGCGAGTGATATTGAGGTTTATAATTTCAATACTAACTCAAACCAAGAACTACCTCTGACAGCCACTATGCTTGAGATTATTCAACAGGATATTCGTAATCTAAGCTATCGTTTGCGTCCTGAATATCGTCTGGGTAGCGATAGTAAGTTTTATGCCGATCCTCTGCAGCTGAGCGCTAGTGATTCTCCAGAAATTTATGATCTTGCGGATAAACAGCTCTCGCTTAAGGTTAATGTTTGTCATAATGCAATGCGTGAAGTACAGGTGATGTTCAATGAGCTTGCACATATTCTAAATAATAATCCGGATACATTGCTAAGTGATATTTTGGTAGCTGCGCCAGATATAGATGATTACGCACCGTATATTAAGGCAGTTTTTGATAATGAATTAGTTCAGCGCGCTGATGGTGAGCAAGTGCGACTAGGGTATAGTCTAACTGGTAATCGCCGACATAAAAATTATAAAATTCTTGAAACTCTGCAACTGATTCTAAATGCACCATATCATTTACCCGTGAGCTATCTATTGGAAATTTTGGCGCAAAATGAAATTCAACTTAATCTGGAGATTAGCGCTAATGATATTGATCTAATTAAGAGCTGGCTAAAAGCCAATGCGGTACATTTTGGCTATGACGCCTCGGACTATGCCGAATTAGGTTATCATGATTATCCGGTACATAGTTTTAAACAATTTCTGAATAATCTGGTGCTTGGTGCGTGTCTCAATCAAGCTGTTATGAGCTCAGGTGATAAGTTACCTCTTTATCATAGCGCTGCTGGTGACTACGTACCTTATGATAATTTGGATAATGCGCAGATTAAGTTGGTCAATAAGCTAATTAAGTTAATTTCATTGCTGGAGAATTTGAAAGCTAAATTTTATCTGGATGCGCTGAGCTATCGTGAATTTAGTTTTGCCGAATTACATGAGGTTTTGACTAATTTGCAAGCTGAGTTAGTTAGTGATGATGACTCCTTTAATATTAGCAATGACTTTTTAGCAAGTATCGGTACGCAAAATAGTGAGTTAACGCTTAACTTAGCGATTGTTAATCTGCTCTTTAGCGAATATGTTAGTGATTTTAAGAGCAAGCTTACTTTTAGTGGCAAAATTACTTGTGCGTCACTACAGTATATGCGCAATCTGCCGTTTAAGCATATCTATGTGCTGGGAATGAATTTCGGTGAATTTCCACGCGCATTTCGTCCCAATCAGCTGAGTTTGTTAGCGCACGACTGGTCATTAGCTGATCGTAATTATACTAATGAAGATAAGCAGGTTTTTTTGGATACGATTCTTGCGGCTAAACAACAGATTATTTTTAGCTATATCGGGCGCAAAGAAACTGATAATAGCACAATTAAACCTTCTCCATTGCTTGGTTTATTTTTGGATACGCTAGGGCAGAGTTTTAGTGATTTCTGGAGTGGTGATGATTTGACACAGCAAAAATTTGATTATAAAAATGTGGTTCAGCAACATTCCTTGCATCCGTTTTATCATAATTCACAACTTAATTATTCTGGTTTATGGCAACAGTTATCCGCGGTGAGTGCCAATCAATATACTGACTTACGTTGGGATTTTACAAAAATTTCACCGCTAAAATTAACGACTCAACAAGAACAGAAATATTATCAGTTAGAAACTAAGCTACTTTTAAATACGTTTAGCTACACTAATAATAATTTATTTCAGATTTTGGGATTAAACAATTATAATCAGGAAATCGAATTATCTGATAATGAGAGTTTTGAGTTAACCGAGCGTTATCTAGCAAATAGTATTTACCAAGCGTTTGAAGCATATCCAAATGCAGAGCAGAATGAATTAGTCAACTACCTGCAATTAAAAGGCGTACTTGGCTATCAGCATATCGGTGAATGGCAGTTTGCTTATTATCGTAATTTATATCAACACTATAAAGCTCAACAACCATCTGAAGTAGAAATGAGCCTGAACTATCGCTTAGAGCGCAATCAGAATGTATTTGAATTAAACTTCAAAGATAAGATGCTATTTGCCGATGGTTATATCATAGTGATGGATGGATTCGGGAGTATTAGTGGTAAAAGCCTAGCAAGTAAGCTAAATGACGTGCCATATGCCTTACGTATGCGTGGATTGATTTATGCTGCTTTAAGCGCTAGTAATCCATTGATTAATGGTGAGACAGCAAAGATTGAGGGGGTAATTATTCGTCAACTCAATGCTAGTGGTGAGTATCATGATTTTAAAATTAGTCTGGAAAACCCAGATGATGTTTTATTTACCTTGATGAGTTATTATATCCGTAGCTTAACCAATCCTATTATAGTACATCGTGGGGCAATTAATGAATATGCTCGTGCGCTAACTGAGATTTATTATGGTAAATTACGTAACACTCCTGAACAAGCCAAAACTAAGGCGGAGGCTAAATATAGTGCATCGTTCAATAATTATGAATTAGAGCAAATTCGTAATGATCCGATTTTTGCTGCAATTGCTGATAATTATTTTGACTTTATGCGTGAATATAACGGAGTTAATGATATTGTCCAAATCGGTAAATTATTAGCAAATTTAAAGGGTTAAGAGATGTTGAAGATTAAATTAAGTTCTGTTTATGCCGCATTAGCGATTGTTGCTGTTAGCTCCACTACGCCAGTTATTGCCGCTAGTGTAACTGATTATCACAATGGAGAAGCAGATACTCAGATACGTAGTCGTTATGGCACGCTTAAAATTCAAAAAACCAATGATGGCGATCAGCTACTGTTTAATAAAAAAGCGGTCGCATGGGGTAAAGAAGGCGATAGCTATGTGTTGATGATATTATCTAAGGCAGAGTTTGAATCGCAGGATGTATTTATTATGTGGGGTGGTAGTGGTGGAACTATTGATGCGGATAGTAATATTCACTGTAAATTTTTAACCATTAATTCGGCAACAAAATATACTGTTAGTGGTTTGACTTATTGCCCATTAGATAACGTTAAGATTGTAGGTGCAACGGTTCAATATAATTTCGCCAATCCATTGCCATACGCTGATCGTGGTGATCGGGGATTACTAAGTTTTGATGGCAGCAAGATTAATCTATTGCAACGAGTAAAACGTGAAAGTTATTATCGCCAAAAATATGCGAACTCAACACCTAAGCAAGTGTATGATTTATTTGCTGCTGATTATCAAAGCCAGCAAGAGAGCCCAACTGTTGCTTTGCAACGAATTATCCAAAATAAAATGTGGAGCCATATTGATGGGATGTACGGTATGCGCTATTGTCAGCCTTTTTTATGGCTCAAAAATCCTCAGCATGATCAATATTATAATTTGCTAGCACCAGCTTGTGCTAAAGATGTGTATGGTAGTTAATTATGGGGGGAAGTTGAAAAACTGGGTGTGTGATTCATTTTATGAGGCAATTAAGATATGAGTTTAATTGAGCAAATTGCGCTGGGTGAAAGTAAAACACTGGAATTAAAGCGTGAATTACCAAGTTCTGAACAAATTGCAAAAACTATACTTGCCTTTGCAAATACTAGTGGTGGTAAGCTGGTGATCGGTGTTGATGACCAGCGACAAATTATTGGGGTTACCACCGATGATATTTTTGCGCTGCAAGATAAAATTACTTCAATGATTTTTGATAGCTGTCATCCAAATATTTTACCTGAAATTTATACAATTAATCATGAAGATAAATTATTGCTGGTTATCGAAGTATTTCGCGGTAATTTGTTACCATACTATCTTAAAAAAGATGGTAAAAATAATGGTACTTATATACGGATTGGTGCAACGAATCGTAAAGCTAGCTTGGAGAATATTATTGATCTAGAGCGCCAACGGCGTAATTTAGCTTATGATGAAGAAATTAATTACGATGTGGAATTTTCAAGTTTGGATCTAGCGCCACTGGCGAAAGTATTTAAAGAGCAGGGTAAGAGCCTAGATGAGCAAAAATTGTTTAGCTTAAAGTTGGCAAAAGAAGAAAATAATGTATTGTATCCCACAAATGCACTTTTAATCCTGCTCGGTAAATTGGAGTATTGTCAAGTCAAATGTGCACGCTTTAAGGGTACGACGATGGATGTCTTCATCGATAAGAAAGAATACAGCGGTGATATATTTTTTATCTTAGAAAATACGCAAAATTTTATTTTAAATCATATTAATTTGCGCGGTGAAATAAGCAGTCTGTATCGTAAAGATACTTATGAAATACCAGTGGTTGCACTACGCGAAGCATTGATTAATGCGCTGATACACCGTGATTATATCAATGGTGGACGTGATATTAAAGTTGGTGTTTATGATGATATTGTGAATATTGTCTCACCGGGTGGCTTTCCAAATACGATTACGGCAAGCGATATTGAAGCAGGACGTAGTGAAGCGCGTAATAAAGTAGTTGCCAATGTTTTTAAAACCTTGGGCTTGATTGAGCAATGGGGGAGCGGAATTAAACGGATTAAATCCAGTTGCTTGGAGCATGGTTTATCTGTACCACAAATTGCCGAGAGTGGTGATTTTGTTGATGTTGAAATCTATCGTCCATTAAATCCGATACCATCCGATACTAAAGAGGTATCGGATGGTATCGGATTTAATGGTATAGTATCGGAAACCGATAATTACAACGAACAAGAGCAGTTGATTATTAACTATTTGCGTAGTAATAACCGAATTACGTCAAAGGGTGTAGAGTCTATTTTGCTGGTTAAAGAGGCTAGAGCAAGAAGATTGTTAATGACTATGGTCTCACAAAAAATTATCTCACGCAAAGGTAGCGGACCCAAGACCTATTATGTATTAAATATATAGCGGTATTGTGCAAAAAATTATTATCAGCAAAATATTGAGATAAAATGGCTGCGAATAAAGGTAATAGCATAAATGTGTTAAAATCTAATAACAAAATGTGTTTATAAAACAATGGTGGCTATGAATATCACTCAAATTGAATGTAACCTCAAAAACTTACTGGAAAAATCTGATCAGAGTTTCTCTGCCTCTAAAATACATATATTTTGTGGTAAAAATGCTTGTGATTTAGATAGTATGCAAACTAGATATTTGTCTGCTGATTCTCATCATCACGCTGGATTTTCAAATACTAAGAAGGTACAGGATAATAGTATTGAAATGTATGTTTTTGATGTACCAACCAAAAGAGAAAAACACTCCGAAAAAACACTAACTGAGCTCTACGCCCCAGACAACATGTCTAAAATATTGCATGAGGCACATCACAATTTAGATATTGCCATAAAACAATGTTCCAGCCTTAAATCGTTTGCTTCCGCCGAAGAACATCTTGAAGATATCTTCACTCTCTACGAGCAAATGGAACCTAAAAGAAAGAGAAAAATGATTGAGTTAAAAGACTTTCTTAATAATGAATTGACTAAATTTTACAGTAATGCTAGTGACAGAAAAATAAACAATGATGGAAAAAAAGATATAGTAGCATTTATTGGCGCTGGCGTATCTAGCAATTACGGTTGTAGTTCATGGCATAAATTAGCATGTGACTTAATAGATGAATGTAAGAATTATGGAATGGACTTCTTAACTGCTGAACTTCTGAAAAAAGAACAACAAGATAAAATATTGATTACAATTGCACATAATTATTTGAATCTTAGGCAAGTAAAGTATGTATTTATTGATAAAATGAAAAAGTCGTTAAATTATAAAGATGATTCAAGTGTCAAAAGTGGGTGGTTGCCAATTGATGTTAAGAAAACAAGTGAAATTTATAATCATATAAAATTCATTTTTAATTCATATATTACAACAAATGCTGACAGGCATATCGATGTTTTAAGTAATGATATTTTTTATGATAAATTTAATGAAATAAACATAAGAACAAGTGGTAATTTGAATAAGAAATCATTATATAAAATACATGGTTGTATCTCAAATCCTGAAAGTATGGTATTCACTAGCGATTCTTATATCAAGGCGTATGGTGCTGGAGGTAAGCTAAATGATTTCCTATCTAACGTATTTGAGAAAAATATTGCAGTGTTTTTAGGTTATGGATTGGCTGAATTTGAAATATTAGAGCGAGTTTTGGCTAGTAAGAAGACTGGTGTATCGTCTGCTGTTTTTAATCATTTTATTATTCGTGGGTATTACAAACATGAACAGTATCTAATTGAAGCTTATGATTTATATTTCCATAGTTTAGGTGTTGAACAAGTAGTTTTTTTTAAAGATCAAAATGGTTATAGTGAGTTAAATACACAAATTAAGCAATGCTTTGATAGGCTGAAAACAATGGATAAACCTTTGGAAAAATACGCTGAAATTGATAGTATTCTGAAAGAAGTATAAATGGAAGATAATAAAAGTAAAATAAATAAAGTTATAGAGACTATTAAGACCGACTCTGCATACAATGACTACTTTTTTAGGAATATTCATCAAATGAAATCCCCTGAAAAATGGTTTAATGATCTATATGATAATCAGTTATTAAATACTTCTAATCAGGCAGCTTTGCCATACATTCGATTAGTAATCACAGATCATAAATTGGATATGAATGCTAAGTTTATTGCGCTTTTAAATTTATGGTTGGATGAGTTTCTAAATCTTGAACTAACTAACATAAATATGATGTGGTTTTTAGAAAAAGTAATTGAAGTAGAAGATAAAGGTATATTAGAAAAGTGTAAGAAATTAATAATAAACTATTTATCGGAACAAAACTTATTCTATGATGTCCTTCTACAGCTGAGTATTGATAAATTTGATAGTTTCATTTTTAGTAATGTTGATTTTGCTTTTCATATTATTAAGCTAATTATTGCCCATGATAATTATGATAACCTATCAAAAAATCAATACTCCTTAGAGCAAATTAGAAATAAATATTGTAAAAAATTGATTATTTCAGATCAAGAGAAGTTATTAGGTATTGTGATTAGTGAGGTAATTAATTATTTAGATAAAGAACCATATGAGCTATTAATCAAGGACACTATAGATCAACGTAGTTCATTTCCTAACTACACTGATTATTTACTAGATTACTTGTTATTAATCATAAATCTTAACTCAAATGAAGAGAATCTAGAGTTAGTAAATTACTTCAAAAATATGATTGATCATAATGAATTAGTAACTCAAAAGAAAAAATTTATCTTAAAAATCATTATTTTTTTAACTGGTAAGACAGAAAGCTTTAGCAATATAACTTATATTCAAGAAAATATCACCAATCTAAATGAGTTATTTTCAATTAAATATGCTTTATATAAAAATATGCTAGCATTGGGGAAAGATAAATTTTCATTTCTACCTGATTTTGAGAACTGGTTATTATCATTATCATACTCAGATGAGTTCAAGAATCATGTTAATGATGAGATTAAACTAAGACAATACGAGCTTCAACTAAAATTAGAATTGCTTAAAATATTTGAAAATGAAAGTAGGTACTATAAAGAAAATATTAGTTTGTCTCCATATCAGATAAATCTACCAGAAAGTTCTGTGTCATTCAAATCATCTTGTACATCTCCAAATAATCTATTAGATTTTATTGCACAGTCATCAATTAATGATATTATTGACATACTTAATGAGAAGAAACAATTACCAGCGACAGATTTTCCAGATCTTCATTTAGAAGAAAGTATTAAAAATGATCTACGGTACAATCCACAAAAATATATGAATGGTAATTTAAGAAGTATTTTTACAAGTGTTGCAAGCAATTATCAAAAAACAAGGTTTATTTATGAAATTGCAGGCTTAAATCAGAAAGAAGCTAACCCATTATATAAAGAATTTATTGATTTATGTTTTGTTGATACGAACGATTTAATCTATTTTACTAGTGTAATTACCTTAATTGATAATTTAATAAATCAAAAAGAAGATTTAACTTGTTACTTTAGTCAAATAGAGCCTTTTATATTAAAGAGTGTATTTAATTTCAAAGATAATGATACGCTTGATACTATTGGAGGAGGCAGAAATTCCCCGTTTGGTAAATCAATTTTAATTTTAATTAGTATTCATATACAAAAAAATAATCGCAGCTTAGAAGAGTTTGTTAATTGTTTAGAAAATAAGTACATAAAATTTTTAGAAAACCGAAACTCACTTTATGTACTTGGACAGTATTTATACTATTTATTTAAAATTGAAAAATTTAAAGTGATGTTTCATACTTTAGATAAAAAGTTTCAGAAGGTGATTTTGAGTGCACATATTAACTATTGTCAACATGCGGAAAAAGAATTATTTGAAATATCTAAGCAGTATGATTTTATGGTGGATAAAGAGTCAAGGTATAGATATTCAGAGCTAATGTTTTTTATGTATTTATTTCATGAAGATAATTTTTTTATTGGTTGCATTGATAGATATTTCGATAATAAAGAAGTAATTTCAGCTATTGCTTCTTCTATAAACGCATACAAGAATCAAATAATTGAAATGAATGCTTCGAGCAGAGTGATCATAGACATATGGGGGAAATTATTACAAACGCCATATTTATATGACATCTCAAATATGTTGTTATTTAATCTAGATATTGTTGACATTGATAATAATGAACAGATGAGAATAGCAATTAAATTAATTGAAAGTAGAGATGTGATGACACTTTCTTATCTAGATGATGTACTAAATTTTTTGAATAAGTTACATACAAAAGGTGAATTTAAATCGCTACTAGAAATATTAATAAAAATGGTTAATAACTACAATAATAATTTTTATATGATGCCTATTGATAATTTGGATAAGTTGATATCTAAATTAGATACAGTGATTATTGTTCATAATCATGGTGATTATGAAAGACTCGTTGAGCTAAAAAGAATTTTAAAATTAAAAAACTATCCATTAAATTTAGGGGATTGATACAATGAGATATTTTATAAATAAATATACCGTATCTATACTTTTAGGATTGCTAATTTATTCTGGGATTCTTACATGGTTTATATGTTCTAATTCTGCATTTTCAGGCAGTTCTATCGTTGCAGAAAATGCAGACCATTTTGGTTCATTAATTGGTGGAGTGATCGGGAGTTTATTTTCATTTTTGAGCTTAATAGTGTTGATCATAAATATTAAGGAAAGTAATGACAATTCAATAAAAAATGACCAAGAAAATCGTTTCTTCTCATTGTTGAATATTTATAATGATTATTGCAAAGATCTATACATTGAAAGTTGGGAAGAAAATAAAGAAATTCGTGGCAAAAAAACTTTTCTTATAATAACTAGAGAGTTTAGCCGTATTTATAAAACTGTCGATGAAATTATTGATTATCCATTATATAATAAAATTGAGTTAGCTTTTTATGTTTTGTACTACGGTGTTGGTCCGAAATCTACATCACAGTTAGAGTCTGCGTTAAAGAGGATAATACTTGATAATCAAGAAGTGGCTAATATTATAAAAAAAGCCGAAGAAATATATAAAAATCCAGACTTATGGAGGTTTAAGTATTACAAACCATTTGGTGGACATCAATCAAGGTTATATCAATATTTAAACTTATTGGAGCAGATGTTGAAATTTATTGACAATCTTACTATTACTTCTGAATCTGTGAAAAATAAATATGTAGAAATATTTAAAAGCCAGCTTTCATTATACGAATATTTAGTTATCTTAGTTGCCGCAAATACTATTAAGCCTAGTTTAAAAAATTATATTCAACAATATAAATTTATTATTAAAGAAAATGAATTATTTTTTGAAAGTTTCAATAATAAAAATTATGATATGAATCTTAACCAATATTTCAAAGATAGTTTCAATCATGAACTTAACTAACTATATTTCAGGTGAACTACGCCAAGAATATCAATACAAAAGTTTTGTGCCAAGTATGATTAATCATACCTTTACGTGGGATGATCCACAGATTAATACACTACTGGAAGATGCCACGCGTGCATTGGGTGAACTAAATGCATTTACCATGATAGTGCCTAATGTGGATATATTTATCCAGATGCACATTACCAAAGAAGCAAATACATCGAGCAAGATTGAAGGTACTAAAACTGAAATAGATGAAGTATTATTGGCGAAAGATCAGATTAATCCCGAAAAGCGTGATGATTGGCAGGAAGTCCGCAACTATATTGATGCGATGAATTCAGCACTTGATGAATTGAATCGCTTACCGATAAGTAATCGTTTGATTAAGCATATTCATGCGATCTTGTTAAATAGTGTGCGAGGCGAAACTAAACAGCCTGGAGAATTTCGTAAATCACAAAACTGGATTGGTGGAGCGAATTTAGCCACTGCGTATTTTGTACCACCTCATCATGAGCTGGTTCTTGATCTAATGAGTGATTTAGAAAAGTTTTTGCATAATGAAGAAATTTATGTCCCTCACTTGATAAAGATTGCTATAGCACATTATCAATTTGAAACTATACATCCATTTCTTGATGGTAATGGTCGGATTGGGCGTTTATTGATTCCTCTTTATTTGGTAAGCAATGGCTTATTAAATAAACCATCGTTATATTTATCAGATTTTATTGAACGCAATAAATCATTGTATTATGAATCATTAACATTTGTCCGTACTCAAAATAATTTAAATGGCTGGTTAAAATTTTTCTTAACCGCTGTTATTGAAACAGCTAAAAGCGGGGTTGATACATTCAAACAGATATTGACCCTAAAACAAGAGCTTGATTTAGTCATTGTGAGTTTTGGCAAAAAATCACAAAATGCAAAAGCTCTAATAGATTTCTTATATCAACAACCTATAATTAGTAGTGCCGATATAATTGAACCGTTAGGTATTAGTAAGCCTACGGCAAATTTGTTATTGAGTGATTTTGTAGAAAAAGGTATTTTGGTAGAAGTTACCGGATTACAAAGAAATAAATTGTATAATTTTGAGCGCTATTTAAGAATCTTTAGTAAAGTTTAGCACTGTAACCTTTACTAAAGAAAATCCTTAGTAAAGGTTGGAGGCTTAAACTTTACTAAGAAAGTAACTTACTTAAATTTAGAGGCTCAACTTTAACTAAGGCTCCTTATGTAGCTCTGTTAAAAAGAGCGCGGTTCGTAAGTTAGTAGCTAATGCTATAATTCATCAAGACCTGACTATCACTGGTGCAGCCCCAATGGTTGAAATATTTGTAAATAGATTAGAGATAGCTAATCCTAGCGCGCTGATAGTTGATGTTATTCGCTTTTTAGATACGCCACCGCGTAGTCGTAATGAATTAATGGCGGCGTTTATGCGTAGAATAGGTATATGTGAAGAGCGTGGTAGCGGTATGATGAGACAAGAAACACGCAATAAATTAACGGATTATTGGAAGAAGCATAATTTTAATAGTAAGCTATCCTTAATCCAAACAAATATTTAGTTGGAACAGATTATACACATGAATAACACACTCCACCCACTACAGCAAATCAGCTTTAACCATGCCAATCAGGCTTATGTGGTCGAAGCTAGTGCCGGAACTGGTAAAACCTGGACTATTGAGCGCCTTTATATCAAAGCCTTGCTTGAATCCAGTCAGCCATATGATGTTAGCCTACCATTAAGTGTTGAAAATATCTTAGTGGTAACGTTTACCAATGATGCGACCAATGAGCTAAAGCAACGGATTGCTACCCAGATTCAAACCACGATCAATACTCTGATTGTCATGAATAAGCAAAGCTTAGATTCCAAAGATGATATTTTTTTAGCATATCTCGCAACACGGGCAGAGCAGTTTGAGAAAGATGTAACGCTGCTGAGTCGCGCCTTGCAAAATTTTGATCAATCGGCGATTTATACTATTCACGGCTTTTGCAAGCGGATTATCGAAGACTACCAGTTTGAATGTAAGACTCCAAGTCAATTTGAATTAGTTGCGAATAAAGGTCGCTTAATAGAAAATCTGGTTGTTGATTTTATGCGCAGTGAGATTATCAATAATCCACAATTTAAGGACTGTATTGCCGAAGTTTTGAGTAATCTCGAGCAGCTCTTTAATAGCAGCGATTTTCAGCAAAGCTTAGTTGAAAAAATCAGCGCTAAATTACCCAAAGATATGTTTGAGTTATTTGATAACAACTATCAACTTAAATATAACTTAAGTAATGTCTCGGCAAGTTTGGCATTACTTAGTCAGAGTGAGCTTAGCGAAGAGGATAAACGGCAGGCAAAAGCGCAATTTTTAGCTTATTTAATGCAGCATTTGGCGAGCAAATTTCCCGCAGTTAATGAGTTATCGGGAGTTTTATCTTATGATGATCTGATTCAGAAAGTTGCCGATAGCCTTAAAGCAAATTTGATTGACGCTGATTCTAATTCCTCCAATATTCTGGCGGATAAAATTTATCAGCAATTTCCAGTTGCCTTTATAGATGAATTTCAGGATACCGATAGTTTGCAGTGGCAAATTTTTAGTCAGATCTATCACTTGCAACAATCTGTCAGACGCGGTAATGTTGTGGTAGTTGGTGATCCCAAACAGGCAATTTATCGTTTTCGTGGTGCGGATATTGATACCTACCTTGCCGCACGTTCTCAAATTGGCGCGAAATTAGAATTAAAACATAACTTTCGTTCGCATCCAGAGATTATGAATTTTGTTAACCAGCTCTTTAGTCTCGATAACCAAAATTGTACGAGTGAGACTAGTTTTCTGGGGAGTGGCATTGATTATAGCGAAGTAGTGGCAGCAGCAAGTAAAAATGAGCTCTATTTACCAGAACGACAGGAACTGAATACTTTAGCGCGGAATAATTCAATCAATGTTGAATTTAGCGATGCACCAGTGCAAATTGTTGCAATTAACGGTGTTTCAGCCGATGAACGGCGTAAGCGTTTATTGATGGCAATTAGTTTTGAGATTTTAGCTTTATTGAAATTAAATCCTGAGCTCAAAGGCAAAATTGCAATTTTAGTTTCCAAAAATAGTGAAGCCAGCGAGTTGGTTAAGTTTCTAGCTAAATATGGTTTAAAGGCAGCGGAGCTGAAATTAGGTAATATTTTTGCAACCAGTAGCGCGCTAGATTTATATCATATTTTATTGGCAATCAGTGATCTCAATAATCGTAAAAGTTTTATGCGTGCGCTGAGTACGCAATTGCTTAATCTTGATTTAGCTAGTTTGAATCTTGAAAGTAATCCTGATAATAATCAGTTTGAATTATTGCAGCAACAATTCTTTGCCTATAAGGAAATTTGGGAACGGCAGGGCATAATCTCGCTGGTATATCATCTAATACAAGATGTAATTGCTAATCACCCACAGCAAGATTCAATTGTTTCGCACCGTGAGCTTGCCAATATCTGGCAATTGGCTGAGCTACTCAATAAGCAAGCGAGTAAATTACATAACCAAGCCGAGTTGCTGTATTGGTTTTTACATAAGACTCACGATGCACAAACCAATCTGGAGAGTGATTTAGATGGCAATAATGAAGAATTGGTTCGCTTGGATAATGATGATGAGCAGATTATCATTACGACCCAACACAAAGCCAAAGGGTTGGAATATGAAATTTTATTTTGTCCATTCTTCAAAAGCGGGATAAAGCTCGATGGAACTTATGATTTTAACTATCGCCGACCATTTTTCAGTAATTTCCGCGATGAGGATGGAATGAGATCAGAATTAATCATGGATACCACGCTCGGTACTCAGATTATTGCGAATGACAACAAGGAAGCTCATCGCCTGAATTATGTCGCGCTCACTCGTGCTAAGCAGAGGCTATATATTTATCTCAAACAGCCTACCATCACCAAAAGCACTGGTAAGTACAATAGCAATCAACGTCCAGATAAAATTGGCGAATTATTTGGCTATGTCGAAAAAGATCCACAGGATAATAGTCATCGCTTATTTAGCTATGCGAATTTTTTTGGCGAAGATCCGAGCTTGGCTCTCAAACAACCAGCTCTACTATCAGGAGTAGCTGTTTATAATCGCAATAGTTTACGTGAAGAAGACTTGCAGGTATTAAAATTTACTTCGCCACCGCGCACCGCTAGCGCTAATGAGTTTAATACTATGTATGCGGAATTTAATGCACAAAGATGCTATACCCGTCAGAGTTATACCGCCTTGACTACGCATGGCTCAGAAGATTTTGATGCCAGTGATTATTTTGTCAAGAATGAAGCAGCGCAAATAACTGCACCGAATTATCGTTATTCAATTTTAAGTAGTGGGCAGCTACGTGGCGCAAGTTTTGGGGTGCTCTTTCATAGTTTATGTGAAGCTTATCCATTTAGTCAGGCGCAGCTGCAGCAGCTTTTACAACAGGAGAATCTGAGCGCTGATGATGAGCATGATTATCCAGCGCAATTTAGTGCGATGCTTGAAGAGACGTTTAATTATCCTTTGATCGATGATTTGTGTTTGCGTGATTTACGCGAGAGAAGCTTGCATGAGTTAGAATTTAACTTGCTGATTAAAGATAGCCATTCACTGCGTGAACAGATTGCTGGTTTATTGGCTAGGTATTTTGGTGATGCACATCCGTTTACGCGCTCTTGTCGGATGCTGGATAAAATTGAAGCTGGGTTTTTGGTTGGATTTATTGATTTGTTTTTTGAATATCAGGGCAAATATTGGATATTGGATTATAAAACCAATACCTTAACTAACTACGCACATGCAAAAAATCACTTGGCAACTGAAAGCCAGCTGGTGGAGTCAATGGCAGATCATCATTACTATTTACAATATTTGCTCTATCTGGTGGCAGTAAAACGCTATCTCGAGCAGCGTTTAGGTCTTGTTGATGCAACTGAACTTTTGGGAGGCGCAGTGTATTTTTACGTGCGGGGAATATTTACCGAACAGCTTAGCTCTGGAGATGGGATTTATTTGGATACAGCTTGCCAAAACTTAGTTCGTGAATTAGACCTATTGTTTCGTGGAGTAAGCAATGCTGAATAATTCTCATTTACCAATTACCACTCAGCTGTTAACTTTAGCTAATCCTATGCCAGAGGCTCAGACTATGCGATTAGCTAAAATAATTGATGCTTTATTTAATGATCTTGATGAAGGGCATAGCTGTAGTTTGATGGCTGATTTGGCTCTGCGCTTGGAGTGTGATACAGTTGAAATTAGTGAATGCCTTATGGCTAGTGGCTTATGTGCGGTATATCAAAATAAAATAATCAGTGAGTATGATAGTAAGCCTTTTAGCATAGTTAATACTGACGGCACTCCATTGGTTTATATTAGCAAATATTTAAATTATGAACAAAGTATTGTTGCTCAAGTAAAACAACTAATGGCAATGCCTGAGATTGATAATGTTGGAGTTAGTTACCAGCAAGCATTACAACAATTACAAGCGTTATCCACGGCGGAAAATCGTCCGAATAGCGAACAATTAGCCGCGATTATTGCTGCCAGTCGCCAGAAATTTAGCATTATCACGGGTGGACCAGGCACTGGTAAAACGACGACAGTCACATTGTTGCTATGGTTGCTATATCAAACTTATGGCGCTGATTTAAAAGTACAAATTTGTGCACCAACAGGTAAGGCCGCAATTCGTGTTCGTGATTCTGTCAGTAACACCTTGCATTCATTAGAGCAAAATTCATTGATTGATTTTGAGAGTACTCTTTTTGCTGGGCTATTGAGAGAGGGAAATAATTTTTTAACTATTCATAAGCTACTTGGCTATCAGCATAATAGTATTTATTTTAAACATAATGCTCATAATCAGCTTGATTTAGATGTCTTAATTATTGATGAGTCATCAATGATCAGTTTGCCATTATTTAGTAAATTATTTCAGGCGCTTAATCTGGATAAACTGAAACATATTATTTTCTTGGGCGATAAAAATCAGCTATCTTCAGTTGAGGAAGGGTATGTTTTTGCCTCTTTGGTGGCACTGCGTAGCAATCCGTCAAATAATAATGGGGTTTATGATTTATTTACTCAGATTCAAGAGCCGAATATAACCTATGAACTGCTAATCAGTAATCGTAATCAGGGAGCAATTCACGAGCTGGCACAAGCAATCTTAAGGCAAAATGAATCAGCGTTAACAAGAGCCATTGAGTCCTCCGAACAAGTGGAAATTTTTGCTCCTGAACTTAAATTAGTTTTACAGCATGTGCTAGATAATGCAAGTTCAACATTCCGCCAATTTTTAAGCTTTGCACAAAATGCTAATGATGAGCATAATTATGCTAAATTATTTCGCTTATTTAGCGCTCAGACGATACTTTGCCTAACTAATGGTGGGGTATTAGGCTGTGATAATCTCAACGCTCGGCTTGAGTTACAGATTAAGCGGATACTAGGAATCAATGATGAGTGGTATAACGGTCGCGCAATAATTATTTTACAAAATGATTATAATCTGGAGCTATTTAACGGTGATATTGGAATTTGTGTAGTAAAAGATGGTCGCGCACGCGTGGTATTTGAAAATGGGCGAGAGTTTATTCCCGAGGTACTGCCTAACTACAGTCTTGCTTATGCGATTACAATTCATAAATCGCAGGGTTCTGAATATCAGCAGGTGAATATTGTTTTACCAACTAGGCAATCAACTGATACGAGTGCAGAGCGCTTACTTAGTCGCGAATTACTCTATACGGCAGTGACACGTGCCAAAAGCAATATTCGTTTGTACTGTGAACAGCAAACACTACTTGCTGCAATCAACCAGCAAACGGTGCGTAATAGTGGCTTACCAATATTTTTAAGTGATCTATAAATTAATCAGGTTGTTTTTTTAATATTTCAAATTTGTTTTGGTCTAATTTACCATTAGTTCTGACACCAGTGCCAAGGTGAATTTCGCTAACTTTGGTTGCACGAACTAAATCTGCTGCATTATCTGGAGTGATCCCTGCGCCAGCCAGTAAAATTACACTACGACTATTTTGCTGCATCGTAGCTAATTGTTCTGCACCCTCAGGGGCGCTTTGCTTACCACCGGAGGATAATACTCGAGTGAGGTGCGGTGCGTAGTTTTGTAACTCCTGATAGGCTGCAACTACATTGCGGCTAACATCAATCGCACGATGAAAAGTCAGACCTACACCCGTATTTTCCAATAATTTAATCACAGACTCTAGCTGCTTGAGGTTAATCACATTGTCTTCAGTTAGTGAGCCAAAAACAATTGAGCTAACCTTAGTATTACTGAGTAAATAATCAATCTCATGCAAGATTTTGTTCATATCTTGTGATGTATAGATAAAGCTCTCACCATGTGGACGCACCATCACATTAACAGGAATCTTGACTGCTGTACATACCTCGCGGGCTAATTCTAGTTGAGGCGATAAGCCACCGAGCTCAAAGTCATGGATAAGCTCAAGACGATCAGCACCATATCGTTCGGCACAAATTGCTTCTTCAAGATTAGTGGCAATTATTTCAATTAACATTTTTTATTCTCAATTTAAGTTATTCAGTAAACGTTTGATTTTTACGTAGTAACTGACGTGTAAACATTATACCAACAACTCCCTGAAGGATAATTAAAATTCCCAAGCACTCTTGCGGTTGTCCATAATGAGTCATTAAAGAAATCATCCCACTCCCAGCCGCACCACCCAACATTTGAATACAAGCATAAACTGCACCAGCAGTTCCCGCACTCTTACTGAATAAACTTAATCCACCAGCACTTGCATTAGGATAAATGAATCCACAGCCACAAATAAGAATAACTAATGGAATCATAACAGTATAAAGATTCACAAAATTAAAGATACCGCCAATAAGGAACAGGACTCCAGCGACTCCTAATAACCTTACGCCAAGCTGCAACATTTTATCAATTCCGCGATGATAAATCATCTTACTATTTACAAAACTTGAAATTACCAAGGTTGCAGCAATAGCCAAATTGGTGTAACCAAATTCTTCTGGTGAAAGACCAACTTTGACTTGTAGAATATAAGGTGAAATAGTAACGTAAGCAAACATTGAGCATAGTGCAAATGCAGTTATTGCGTTATAACGAAAAAATGCGCCATTGGTTAAAACTTCTTTGTAATCAATAAACATATATTTTAACGGGCGCTCTAATTTGTCATGATTGGTTTCAGGGAGTGCTTTAACAGTATAAACCAGAAATACTAAGATATAAACTAATAAAAATCCAAAGCTTACGCGCCAGTTGAAATAATGCTCAATATAACCACCAATTACAGGAGCAATTGATGCGGCAATCGGGATTACAATACCTAAGACTGCACCAAACCGCGCCATTTCTTGCTTATCCGGGCAGACATCTTTAGTAACTGCCCGCATGGTAGAACCAACTCCAACCAAGGCAATTCCTTGTATGAAACGTGCAATAAACAAGATGTTTAAACTAGTAGCGAGCAGTGCTATCAGACTTCCGATTGCAGCAATCAACAAACTCCATAAAATTACAGGTTTTCGCCCGATTCGATCTGAAATTGGACCAAAAAATAGCGCACCTAAGCTAAACCCAACGGTGTAAAAAAAGATGGTATATTGAACCATGCTAATGCTGGTATGAAAATAATTAGCCATTGCAGGCATGGACGGTAAGTAAATATCGGTGGACATTTGAGGTAATGCCCAAACTAGTATGATAACTAATTTAAATCTGAGAGTTATTTGTTTCATTGTCTATAGCTTTACGTGTGATTTTGTGATATGAAGAGTTGTCAATTTTACCACGGATTGGGACAAATAAGGAAATCAACATACATTGAAATATTCAGATGATACTATAAATCATTCATTTATATAGATTATGAGAAGGGCTAAATTATTTATCTATTAATTTTTATCAGTAAAAATGGCAGCAAAAAACTTGGCTATCATTATTGATCTTACAGATGGTAAAATTTTAGTCTAATTTAGTTTTGAACTGAAATAATATTGGTTGCTGCTGCACGTTGGGCTTCAGTATGACTTTCGCTTAAGTTGATATTATTGCTTTCAACATTCGCAGTCATAATAGTCTTAGCGAGTATCTTTTTGAAAATGAAAAATAGCTTTGTTAAAGTGGTGTAATTTTATGTTTTACTTATAGTATAATTTGCAACTACTCAATATTTTTAGCTTAAAGTTAGGTTTATCATGCATGTTTTTTTTGAACAACATCAGATGGTTCTTTATGGTTTTTTGATATCAATGGGTTTTTTGGCTGGCTTTGTCGATGCTATTGCTGGTGGCGGTGGATTAATTAGTGTACCTGCATTAACGCTTACTGGGATGCCTATCCCGCTGGTGCTAGGTACTAATAAATTACAAAGCAGCATCGGTACAAGTATTGCTGTTTATAAATATTATAAAGATGGCTTAATTAATTTCCGTACGGTTTATCGTGGTTTAGTTATGGGATTTATTGGTGCTTTTGCTGGTGCTACCTTGGCAAATCATATGTCCAGTCAATTTATGCGTTATGTTGTACCATTTTTAATGTTATTAGTATTTATCTTTAATCTATTTAATAAATCATTAGGAGTTAAAGAGGGCAAGCAGAGGATGGGTGAGCTGGCTTTCTTTTCAATTTTTGGCTTTATCTGGGGCTTTTATGATGCATTTTTTGGACCAGGAGTTGGTAACTTTTGGATAATTTCAATCGTGTTTTTTTTAGGTTATACATTTTTAAATGCTTCAGGTTATGCTAAAGTATTAAACTTAAAGAGTAATTTATTTTCACTGGCAATTTTCTTATATTACGGTAAGGTACAGTTTGTAATTGGCTTATTAATGGCGTGTGGATCATTATGCGGTGGTTATTTGGGCGCTAAAATGGTTATTTTACGAGGGTCAAAATTAGTTAGACCATTTTTTATGATTATTGTCGGGATTAATATTGTGGTATTGTTTTATCAAATGATATTCAGCGGTGGTGGAAGTTTAGGTTAATTTTAAAGTAAAGGAATTGTGATGAGAGTTAATAAAAAAAACATATTAGTGATTAGTCTTATGTTTTCTGCGCTACCGATATTCGCAAATGCAGCAGATAATAATTTAAAAGAACGTAATATTGTGACTACGGGTCATGCTCAGGTTTTTATTCCTGAAACGGTGGCAACTACGCAACTAGCAATTAATGAAACTGGTAAAAATGCTGATGATATTCAAAAAAGTGTTAGAGTTAAAGCAGATAAATTAGTTAAGGCTCTAAAAGCTTCTCAATTAACAACCAGTATTGAAACCCTATCCTTTAGTGTTAATCCGCAGTGGTCATATCCAAATAATGTAGCTAAATTAGATGGTTACTCAGCTAGTTATAGCTTACAAATTAAGTCATCATTAACTGATGCGGGTAAAATTATTGACTTAGCGATGGATAACGGGGCAACTTCGGTTAATGGTCCAAGTCTATCGGCGAGTGATAAGGAAAAAAGCGCTGCTGAGTTAGAAGCAATTAAGCTTGCAACATTGGACGCTAAAAAACAGGCGGAGGCTAGTCTTATCGCACTGGGGCTTCATTCTACTACGGTGAAACAAATTACCGTGGTTAATGCAGGCAGTCATAATCAACCTCAGCCACGTTACGCAGCGATGAGCATGGCAAAACTAGATAATCAATCGGCAACCACCACCCCAATTGAGGGTGGTAAAGAGGCGATTAGTGCGGAAGTTAGCCTAACAACGGGCTATTAATCCCAGTTGATAGTCTCAATTAAATGATTTTGATTGGTATATATACAAACATCACCAGCAATTTCCAGTGATTTTTTTACAATCTGTTCTGCGCTTAAGTGTTCAGTATTATCCGTGAGCGCTTTTGCTGCAGAATAGGCATATGATCCGCCTGAACCAATTGCTGCGATATTATATTCTGGCTCTAACACATCTCCAGTACCTGTGATAATCAAGCTGTGTTCTTTATCAGCAACGATTAGCATCGCTTCTAATTTTTGTAACATGCGATCAGTGCGCCATTCTTTAGCTAATTCAACTGCTGAACGCATTAATGCTCCATTATGCATTTCTAATTTAGCTTCAAAGCGTTCAAAAAGAGTAAATGCATCGGCAGTCGCTCCAGCAAAACCTGCAATTACCTGTCCTTTATACAGGCGACGAATTTTGCGCGCGGTTGATTTAATTACTACATGTCCTAATGTTACCTGACCGTCGCCACCTACTGCTACTTGATTACCTTTACGTACTGCTACAATGGTTGTACCGTGAAATTGTTCCATATTGATTCCTTTTGATTCGCGAAATGCTAAGTGATTATAGCCTAATTATGCTAAAATATAAGCCCTAAATCTATTTATTCAATAGTTATTTTGTAATTTAAGGAAAATAAATGTTAAAAATTACTTTGCCGGATGGTTCAGTACGCGAATTTGAGAGCGCGGTAACTGTCCTTGATGTTGCCAAAAACATCAGTTCAAGTTTAGCCAAAGTTACTTTGGCTGGAGTAGTTAATGCCAATTTAGTGGATGTATCACATACAATTACAACAGATTCAACATTGCGCTTAATTACCGATAAAGATCCTGAAGGTTTAGAAGTAATTCGTCATTCTACCGCGCATTTATTAGCTCAAGCGGTGAAGCAACTTTATCCATCGGCACAAGTTACTATCGGTCCAGTGATTGAGAATGGTTTTTACTATGACTTTAGCTTTGAACGCCCGTTCACACCTGAAGATTTGGTAGCTATTGAAAAGAAAATGGCTCATTTAGTTGATCAAAATATCGCTGTTGAGCGGGTGGAAATGCCACGCGAAGAAGCTATACGTTTTTTTGATTCACTGGGTGAAAAGTATAAAGTTGAAATTATCAGTGCAATTCCTGAAGGACAAACTATTTCTTTGTATCGTCAAGGTGACTTTATTGATTTATGTCGTGGACCGCATGTACCGAGCACAAGCAAATTAAAATCTTTCAAACTAATGAAAGTAGCTGGTGCATACTGGCGTGGTAATTCAGATAATGAAATGTTACAGCGTATCTATGGTACTGCATGGCGCAATAAGGATGAGCTCAAAGATTACTTATTTATGCTTGAAGAGGCTGAGAAACGCGATCATCGTAAAATCGGTAAACAATTAGATTTATTCCACCTGCAGGACGAAGCACCTGGTATGGTCTTTTGGCATCCTAAAGGTTGGGCGATTTGGCAAGTGATAGAGCAATATATGCGCAATGAGCTTGATGCTGATGGCTATCAAGAAATTAAGACTCCGCAAATTGTGGATCGTAGCTTATGGGAAAAATCCGGACACTGGGATATGTATGGAGAGTTGATGTTTTCAACTCACTCAGAAAATCGTGATTATGCAGTTAAACCAATGAACTGCCCATGTCATATCCAAGTCTTTAATCAAGGTTTAAAATCTTATCGTGATTTACCAATTCGGCTGGCAGAGTTTGGGTCATGTCATCGTAATGAACCATCTGGATCGTTGCATGGAATTATGCGTGTGCGTAATTTTGTGCAAGATGATGCGCATATTTTTTGTACTGAAGAACAAATGGAATCTGAGTCAATCAAGTTTATTGATTTGGTTTATCGTGTTTATCAACGTTTTGGTTTTGACAAGGTAGAGGTTAAATTATCAACTCGCCCTGAAAAACGGGTCGGTGATGATAATCTGTGGGATGCTGCCGAACAAGCTCTAGCTGCAGCATTGAATAATAAAGGCTTAGCTTTTACTTTGCAACCAGGTGAGGGAGCTTTTTATGGTCCTAAGATTGAGTTTGCATTAAAAGATTGCTTGGGTCGCGAATGGCAATGTGGTACTCTACAATTAGATTTCAATCTGCCAACTCGTTTGGGTGCTTCATATGTCGCTGAAGATGGTAGCAAGAAAACTCCAGTGATGTTACATCGCGCAGCTTTGGGCTCTCTAGAGCGTTTCATTGGTGTATTGATTGAGCATTATGCGGGTAATCTACCATTTTGGTTAGCTCCGGTGCAAGTAGTAATCTTAAATATCTCTGAGAAACAAGCTGATTATGCGGCTTCAGTTCTGAGTGCGCTTAAAGCTCAAGGTGTTCGTGCGGAAATTGATTTATCTAATGAAAAAGTTGGATATAAAATTCGTCAGCATTCAATGCAAAAAATTCCGTATTTGCTAGTAGTAGGCGATAGCGAAGTTGAAAATCAACAAGTAACGGTTCGTAAGCAGGATGGTTCTGATCTTGGTGCGATGAGCTTGGCTGATTTTTTAGCTAGGTGTAACGCTTAATCTATCAGAGAGATGTTGCCATCTTCTCAAAAAAAGCAGAGCTCTACGCTCTGCTTTTTTATTAAAGCAATATTAATTTACTTGCTGAACACAGTATAAAGCATAAGTACTATTACAAAAACCAAGACCTTTGGCATAAATTTTGCCATAGTTAGCATTAATAGTGCCTATCCCAGCTTGTCCGGTTACTCCATTATAACTACCAGAGTTATCATCAGACTGCCAACCATTACAATTGTCAGTGGATGAAGTCCACTGGTAATTGCTAGTAGTGGATAACCCGGTCCAAGCTACGGCATCGATTTCAAAATTTCCTGGTCGGGCGGAGACAGAGGTTACACCATAATTTGCTAATGTGTTTGCAACTACACTGGTATTAGCACTGTTTAAGCTGCGATACTGCACAAATCCCTTAAGTAAAACCCAGTCAAAGCCAGCTGTTACGTTAGCTCCAACACAAGGAGCGCTTGTTGGAGTTCCGCCACAGGCAAAGCGATTGCTACCAAGTTGTGCGGCGGATGTATCATTGCCATATGAGAGCAGTGCTTTATAAGTATAGCCATCGTTAGGTTTGTTACTATCGTTGGCACACAGCGCATCAGCATTGGTGATTGCTTTTCCAGAAACAAACCCACTTGGGATATTGGTATTATCGGTGGCGAAATTACCATTGTGGGTGGCGTTGGAGACAAATATCTGCAGGAAGTAATTGCTATAAACAATTCCACCCGTATTAGAGTCGGCAGTGATGCTGGCTGGTGTTTGATTGCTCATATTGCCAGCCACGCTATTCCAACTTAATTTAACATCATTGATATTAAAGTTAGTTGCATAAGCTAGACCATCTGGTTTGGTCAATGCTATAGCACCACCACTTGGTTTTGAGGTAAAGCTATAAACATCACTACAACTAGTTCCATTGCTGGCATTTAGAGAAGAGCTATTACAACCATGAGTGGTTCGTGACCAGCCAGTTGGCAATGTTGCAATGCTAGAAGTGAAGCTAGTTGCATCAATTGTTCCACTATTCTGGTAAGTTAGGCTCAGGGTTGCGGTAGACTCAGTTATAGTATTGTAATGCAACGCCAGCGGCTTAGTCGAGCTCTTCCCATCCTCGGTAGTATTTAATACAAACCCACCTGGTGTGATACTGGTTACATTAACCGCTACCGTTTGAGCGATTAGATTAGCATAAACTGTCGGGGCACCAGCGACAGATTGGGCTGGATAAGTGCCGCTACTGTCTGTCCAGCTGGTGGTAACACTAGCTAAATTTAAGCTATGATTTCCTGGAGCCGTAGAGTTTAAGGTATAAACATCAATACACGTTCCACTATTCGCGCTCATAGAAACATTATCACAACCGTGAGTGGTTTGGCTAAATCCATCGCTGGCAGTAAAGCTGCTAGTGGTAAAGTTAGTTGCATCAATAGCTGAGTTATTGGTATAGGTTACGGTAATGGTATAGTTGCTACTAATTAAACCTTGGTATGGCGTTGCTTCTGTCCCCGTGCCAGTAGTGAATGCTGCACTAGAATAAGCGACACTATAGCTAGCACTCGGCGCGGCGGTTACGGTGCCGTTTAACGCGACATTGGCGGTAGCTGTTGTTCCTCCACCACTGTATGGGGTATAGCCGACATTGAAGGTAGCGGTTTTACCCCCAGCGCTGCCATTGGGTGCAGGACCAAATTGAGTGTTGATGTTACAAGTATTGCTACCAATAGCATTTGACAAACTACTTCCACAGCTACCGCCAGTAATAACCTGAAATAAGTTAGGATCAGTTCCCGCAAAATTAAATGCCAAATTAGTAGCAGAAACTTCGCCGATATTAGTTAAGGTGTAGTTGATTGGCGTACTAACATCACTGTTGTTTGAGGTTATCGAAGAATAAGTCTGTGCCGTATTTGGTGTTAATGATAAATTAGCGCTTGATTGAGTTACTCGGTAATTCATGGAGATTGTTTTGGGTGTTGCTGCTATACCATTATTATAATTATAAGCAATACTAATATTTCCTACCGTTTGTGAGGTTGCCGTGTTATTGGTGTAGGTAACTGTTACCGTACAGCTGCCTGTCGTTGCTGCTAAACTATCACTTATCGTTGCTGGGCTGTTTGCTAGGGTTACCGTACAGCTATTGTTGTTACCAGCACTGATTGTGAAATTTGCTGGTAGTGTTAGTACAAAATTATTTTCTGTGGTATTACCACTATTGGTTAGAGTTAACTGTCGGCTAACTGGAGCACCGTTGGTAGTTTTGAAAAAATTACTATCTGGAGTTAAATTAGTTATTAGTTCAGCCATTGGTGCTGGAGGAACTGGAGGTGTCGGACTTGGTGTCGGAGTAGGGCTTGGTTGTGGCGTTATATTTTGATTGACATCACCCGCAACGGATGTTTCATTTTTACCATTGTTATAATCTAGAGTCACACTACCAGATCGAGCTGTTGTCGTAATATTTCGTAACTTAAGCGTAGCAGTTGTGGTTGTGCCGCTGGGTAATTGTTCTGGGGTAAAAACTACCTCAATATTGGGTTCACTAGCAACTAATTTTTGTAATTGAGCAATATTGTCACCCGTATTGGCAAAAGTAAGTATCTGTTGCGGATTACTCGCGGTTAAGAAAATAGTTCCTGGTAACATATTCGCAATCCCGACCTCACTGGTGGTACTAAGAGTATAACTGGCATCTGAGTTTACTTTAGAACTTATTGTATCGTCGCTTTCTACTAATTGAGTTTGTATTTTAAAAGTTTGAGTTGAATTACTTCCGGTTGGTACTGGTAGTAAAATGCTGAAGGTTGAACCTTGAGTGTTGTTAACAGGAGAGCTAATTAATTGTTGATTAGGGATAGTTGTTCCAGTATTACTGATTAGTACTACCTTATTGAATGTCCCAGCATTATTGGAAGCAACAATACCATTAACCAAGACGTAAGGTATCCCTGCGATTACGGTATGGTAATAATTAATACTTATGCCATCTGGACCTGCTATATCATTGTAAGAAGCCTGTTCAATCCCAATCTGCATTAGAGAATTAATGCTATATTGTAATGATTTTATCATAGCTTTGTCGGTGTTATTAAAATTGAATGCAAAACTACCTGCAATTGCTCCTGCTGGAATATCCAATTTAACGTTGCACTGACTATAAGCTGCAACATTTGCACAATCTGAAGCACTAGCAGTATCAATATTAACGCTACTACCGCTGCCAACTAAATTACTCAAGCTGTAGTGTAAATTTTTTATTGCACTGCTAGTTGGGTTTTTAACTATTACGTAGCCGGTAGCGCTTTCAACATTTTTGCTATAAATATTTTTAGGTGTGATTACTTGTAATGTTGTGGCATCTCCATTATCGGTACTGTTATTGGGTTGACAGCTACCATTGCCACTACAAGATGCTAAGAGTACTGCAGCTACAACAATAGCTAATCTATATTTAAGGCATTTATCCATGGTGGTTCTTTCTTAATAACTAATTTATTTTATTTTTTAATCAAATAATACCTAAAATTCTTTTTCAATTAATCTAATTTTACGAGTATTGCTTGAAAAGTCTATGAAATCCCAACTATTTTTTAGCATACAATAAACCATTGAAATCTCTGCAAATAAGAGATTAGCTAGAGAGTAGTAGTTTTAACTTCTTATACTTCTATCTTCTTTATTTTTTAAAATGTAATCTGTTTCAATTCACAACATATTTTTCTGTTAGCTAGATATAATTCTTACCGTATACTGACTATTAATCCGCGAAACAGTAGCTTAAGATAAACATTATAATAAACGCTGATATTTTAATTGATTGCTTAATAAACTGTCAAGATATTTTTGATTAATTAATTGACTTGACCAATAACAATAACTCCATGTAGAACGATATGTTATTATTTCAAAACAAATTCAGAAAAATAATTATGACAAAGCAACTAAGTCCCAAAGAATACTACGCGCGAAAGATTACTTAAAGTAGGAATTGAGCTATAGTGTGGATAAGTTAATTGCTTGATTAATAATCTGGAAGCGTTAAATAAAGAGGAATTACGAGAAAAGATCCATGCAAGTCTAAAATTATTTCTCAATTGGTATTGTCATGCAGATGGAGTAAATAGTCTATATATTTACTACCGAGACATGATAGTTGGAGATGATCAAGCCGCATTAGCAAGATATAATCGTTTAATCGACCGAGTAGGCGGCAAGTATCTTAAGCTGCTTAACATTTATTACCAGAAAATTGGCAATCACACCACTAGCCCAGAATTTATATTACTGACGTGCATAGTGCCGTTATCCACCACAAAGGTCCAAGTTTGGCAATTGAACAATTTTCTGATGCACAAAAACAGAGGGATCTTTGCTTAAATTAATGCTAAGTGGCATTTAATAAAATCACTACTCAAAGATGCCTCGCTTTGAAAATATTCAACGCATTAATAATATTGTTCTTGGTTTTTCAAAATGTCTGCGTTAAATTTAAAAGTGAACTTATTGTAAAAGCTTTTCACAGCCGTCTAACATAATATTAATACCAAATTCAAACATTTCATCATGTTGGTTTTCAGTTAATGCGTTATAAAACTGTTGATTTAATTTAAACTCTGGTTTAATATTTTCTGCTAACTGCAGATGTTCTCGTGCAGCAAGTGTACTACGAGTTTCGAATGTTACATTGCCAATGACAAAGATACGTAGATTTCGACCAATATAACCTGCTTGTTTTAATGTGAAACCAAATGACATCATTTTATTTAGAAAATGTTCAAACGTTTGACGCGAATCATCTGAATTAAACTGGTATGATGCAAATAACTCGAAAAGCCAAGTTTTAGTTTTAAATATGTCTCGCATATTGCGCATGATTTCAGACAAGAGTTCACGCCAGTTTGAACTATTTGGAGTGAATATATCAGCTAGTTTATGTGTTTTGAATGTGTAGTCCTGCAACAAAGTAATCAGGTCTGCTTTGTTTTTGATATGTACGTATAATGACGGTGCCTTAATGTTCAACCGGGCAGCCAAATTACGCATGCTGAGCTTTGCCATTCCACCTTCTTTAATAAGATGTAAAGCTTCACGACAAATTAATTCTTTTGTGATATTTTTAGCCACAAAATCCCCTTAGTTATGATAGTAAAACTCTCATTGTATATTATTCTATTTATTGTAATGATGAGCGAATTGTTATGTATGACTCTGAGCTGGAGAACTTTAATTAGGTATAATTTTGAAGTTATACCCAATTACTTCATAGTATAGTTTCGCAGCTCAGCGTTGTATTGCTTTTATAAATTCATTTCAGCTTTGCATTTTGTCATAAGTGTATACAAAGTATCTTTTAAAGCTACGCGTTCTTTTTTTACTTTTTCTAATTCAATTTCACTCATTGCTTCCTGCTCATGGTCAATTTTGTGAACTTGAGTATCTAATTCTTCGTATTGCTTTAAAACATGTTGAAAATGATGATCGTTAACTTTTAGATGATGAAACGCTTCTTTTAATTCTGGAAAACTTTCAGTTAGATTTTGATGAGGTGTTCTCATGCGTAATGTCCTTTAAAAAAATAAACAGATGTAAATTATAACATATTTAACCGTGCTCTTAAGGTGTAACATACTCTTAGCTAACTATCTAAGATAGACAAGAATTCTCTTAAGCCACTGTCACCAGATGAATGCAGTTTAAAAACACCACAATTTTCAAGGACTTGGCTAAATTTCAGACCTACTTCGATTTGTAAAATCTGTTGTACATTATTTGGTGAAAAAAGTGGATATTTCATATATAAGGCTTTTAACCACTCCTCATGTTTAACCAATGTATCATCAAAGAGCAAACTAGTTACAGCACTATCTACGTCATTTAAGAGTAGCAAATTTTCTATTTCCTTTAATTCAGCTGCTAATCTACCGGGCAGTATTGCTAATCCCATTGCTTCAATTAAGCCGATATTTTCTTTTTTGATGTGATGTAGTTCACGATGAGGATGAAAAATTCCTTCAGGATGCTCGTCATTGGTACGATTATTACGCAAAATTAGATAGAGGCAATAACTATCATTACTAGCAGATAATTTGCGTAAAATTGGCGTAATCGCATTATGACGGACGCCTTGTTCGGATGCAGAAATAATGCCTAATTCAGGATTATTATAGTTATACCATTTTTGAATTATTAATTCGGCTAGTTGGAGTAAATCTGACTTACCACCAATTAGCTGCAATGTCGATAATGGCCAATTCAGATAATTAAGCGTAACGTCGCTAAACTTTGCCAACGAATGGCTAAAACGTACTGAAGTTTTCTCTAGTGGAAAAACATAATTACCAGCCTGATAATGATCGTGGTTTAAAATTGAGCCACCAACAATTGGAATATCGCTGTTTGAACCAATGAGGTAGTGCGGAATTTGTTCAACAAATGAGAACATATTCTTTAATGCTTGTTGGTTAATCTGCATATCCTGATGCTGCTGGTTAATCACGATTGAATGTTCAGGATAGTAAAGATAAGGGGAATATTGAAAATACCATGCGTTATTATCAAGGTTTAGTTGTAACATGCGATGATTTTGGCGTGCTGGTTTATTGAAGTCTCCGCTGTAGCCCTCATTTTCAATGCACAGTAAACATTGCGGATAACTACTCGTGGCTTTCTTTTGCAGGGATTTAAGTTTGGCGATTTCGAGTGGATCTTTTTCTGGCTTAGATAAATTGATGGTTATTTCAAGATTACCATATTCGGTTTCGGTACTCCAGCTTTGATTTCTCGCAATATCTGCCGTTTTGATATAGTTAGTATTTTGACTTAACAAATAATACCAATCAAGCGCCGCTTCAATACCTTGTGCTTGCTCAATTTGTCTGAATTTAGCTTCGATTGTACTTGGGCGTGGCATTAGCTCATCAATTATTCGTGTTTCAATTTGTTCTTTAGTATTGCCAAGGCTGGTAATTTGATTTCCATCAAGAGCTAGATAAATTTGGCTCGCAATGTCGGCTAAATTTAGCTGGGCTAATTTAGGATTAGTTTGTGTTACATTGTTAGTTAATTCATAGTTAAACAACTGCGCATAATGATTACGAAAGTAGATCATATCACGCTGTTCAATCAATCCAATAGCAACGGCTTTAGCCAGCAAAGTTTCAGTAAGATAAATTAATTTATCAGTCATTTATTTAACTCCAAATTGCCAATGAGTTTGACTATGGTAGGGTTTATCAGGGGAGAAAATTACACTCTCGCGAAACTCTGGCCAGTTAATCGCATTAGGCATTCTCTGTGTTTCGAGACAAACTGCAATATGCTTAGGCGTAGTGAAATTAGCTGAATAAACTACACAGCATGGTTCATTTGTAGTAATTTCCAAAGTTCGCCCGCTCAGCGGATCAGACAGTCTAATCGGTTGTGTATTGTCTAAAACAAATGGATGGTCATAACCTTGATTAGCTAATTCTAGCTGTGGATGATTCGCAAAAATATCCTGCCCAAGCGTTTTTCTCTGACGAAAATCAAACGGTGTACCAGACACAGAACTTAGTTTGCCAATAACACAACCTGTTGCATCAATTTCGCCAAAGTATGTTGCTGGTACTTCTAGCTCCATTCCCATCGCGTTTTTACCAGCACTTAAATCAAAATAGCTGTGATTAGTCAAATTAATAATGGTCGTACGATCACAAATTGCGCTATAACTAATAGTTAATCGATTATCACGAGTAATTTGGTAACGCACCTTAAATGTTACATTTGCTGGAAACTTAGCCGTACCATCCGGACTAAAGTGGCTTAATTCTGCACCATCAGCAAGCAGCGTAACTTGCCAAATTTGCTTATCAATTCCGCCTGGTCCGCCATGGAGGTTGTTACCGAGTTTATTATCATTTAACTGGTATTCTTGTCCTTCCAACTCAAATTTTGCGCCAGCAATTCTTCCAGCAATTCTTCCCGTCGTAGCACCCCAATGCCCGGGATTTTCGGGATCAAACTCGGTGCGGCTGAGCACGACATTATCTAATTTGCCTTGCGAGTCAGGTGTATAAATTCCGCTGATGATACCACCATAGTTGAGGAAATTAACCTGAAATCCATTCGCACTAATTAACTGATATTCAATAATATCCTGTCCTAAATGTTGTGTAATTATTTGTTGTTTAATACTTATGCTCATGCTAATAACTCCTTTAGCTTACGTGCGCCATCGCCTGGGCTTACTACATAAAATTCAGCGATTAAATTAGTTTGTTTACGATATTCACTACCAACTTGCTTAATAAAATCCTCAACGCTGTCAGCTTTAACTAAATTGACAGTGCAACCGCCAAAGCCAGCACCAGTCATCCGTGCACCAATACATCCTGAATGTTGCCAAGCTGCGCTAACCAGTGCATCAAGTTCTTTACCTGTCACCGCATAATCATCGCGTAGTGAAATATGTGATTGTTTCATTAATTCGCCAAATTTAACCAGATCATTATTATGCAGAGCTTCTACCGCGGTTAATGTTCGTTGATTTTCAGCTACGGCATGCCGTGCACGTTGGTATATAGTCTGATTGGTAAATAAATCATTGTTTTTCTCTAATGTTTCAACGCTTAGTTCACCCAAAGCATTAATTGTCAGACGCGATTGCAATAATTTCAAAGCTTCACGACACTCAGCAAGACGCTCATTATATTTGGAGTCAGCCAGCCCACGTTGCTTATTGGTATTGGCGATTACTAATTTATAACCTGTAATATTTAATGGTGCATATTGGTAATTTAAACTATTACAATCAAGTAAAATAGCATGATTTTCTCGTCCCATGGCTGAAGCAAATTGATCCATAATTCCACACCCAACACCAATGTATTTGTTTTCGGCTGCTTGTCCGATTAGTGCAATTTTTACTGAGTCATAGGACGTACCTAGATAGTCATTTAAAATCGTGCCCATTAGAACTTCAATTGACGCTGAGGAGGATAGTCCAGCTCCATTAGGAATATTACCATAAAAAACTACATCAAAACCATGGCTAAGTGTAGCACCATTTTTTATAAATTCGACCATCACGCCCTTGGGGTAATTTGCCCAAATATGTGCGGTATTGAATTCCAGATTAGATACTTCAAATTCGATGATTCCTTGTGCTGGGAAATTGAGTGAATAAAATCGGCACAAGTTATCTTGACGGGCAGCAACCAATGCATAAGTTCCAATGTCCAGCGCGCAGGGAAAAACATTTCCGCCATTATAATCGGTGTGTTCACCAATCAGGTTAACTCGTCCCGGGGCAAAAAACAGGCGCTTTGCATTATCGTTAGTGAATAGTTGATTAAATTGTTTAGTTAATTTATTAGTTATGTCTTGCATAATAATCTCTTCTTAAATAGTTTCAATAATTACAGCATAAGGTTGTAACGTATAATTCTCAAACTCTACGTTCTTGGCATTATGGTTAAGAATAAAACGTTTATTTCCGCGATAAATCAGCTCTACGCCAAATGGTGTTTCGTAATATTTAATCTGATGTTGATTCGCAACTTTCTGAGCCAGTTTACACCAAAACTCATCTTCAGCAACTGCGGTGCTAACATGGATTAATTTACCACGCCCAACTTGGCTTTCGGTTACCGCAAAATAATCCGCAAATTCATCAGTATAGCGATAGAGTCCTTGTGCTTGTGTCGAATCAACAATCTCCAACATATCACGCCACACGCTTGCACAGAATTTACCTTCAGCACCAATAATTTCTTCGTGACGCGCATTACCTAATGACTCAATATAATAACTCTTGATATTGGCTAATTTTAACCAGGGGTTAGCCTGATTAAAATAGACCGCATTATCATAATCTTTAATCCCCGCTCTAAAGCTACTGATTACCGTTCCGCCATTGTGCATGAATTGTTTTAATTTTTCAATTTGTGGTGCAGTTAACAGCATTGGCGCTGGTAACAGGATAATCGAATAAGAATCAATAGCATGACGAATATCAATTACATCAACTGGTATATTCAGACGTTTAAAACCCTGATAAAGCCGAAAATGCTCATGATGAATGTCTAGTCCGGTTGATTGTGGTTGAATTTTCCAAGCATAAATATTATCTGGATTGTAGAGCAGGGCAACCTTGGCATTGATCAGTAGATTTATTTCGGCTTGATGCTCGGTGGCTTCTGCAAAAATTTGTTTCATCTCATGATAACGCGGTCCATCTTGATTATCCTGATCAAGTACGCCATAACAAAACTGCTCTGCACCTTTGGTTGCCGTGCGCCAGCGGAAATAAATCAGATTGTTACAGCCGTGCAACATCGCTTGCCATGACCACAGTCGCGCTTGTCCCGGACGCGGCAAATAACCCATGATAGTGTGGGCTTGTGCACCGATGAGCTGCTCGGTAATCCAAAAATGTTTGCCAGGTAAAAAGCCACGGGTTTGGTCGAGTTTCATCGCAATTTTGCTATATTCAACTGGTTGCTCTAAGCCACCCCATACTGGGTAGTTATTTAGCGCAACTACATCCAGCTGCTCCGAAATATCAGTGAAATTCTGCGCTTTATTGTAATAATCTCCCGGGAAATTATGCGTAATCGCCTGTGAAGATGGCACAATCTCACGTAAGATTTTTGCTTGGCGTGCGGTAAATTTAGTAATCGTTAAAGCTCTAAAGCGATAGAAAGCCAGCATCAAACCGGGGTTTTTGGCTGGAATAGTTGGTTTGGGTAATTCTATTTCGCTAAAATCATTGTAGGTTTGTGACCAGAACACCGTACCAAAACGATAATTGAGATCATCAATTGATTGATATTCGCTACGTAAATAATTTTGAAATTCACGCTCGCAATGCGCACAATAGCACCAATCGCTGGTTTCATGCCCAAGTTCATTATCAATCTGCCATGAAATTACTGCCGGATGTTCTCGGTAGGCTAATGCCATTTGTTGGGTAATTTTATCACTACGTTCCAGATAAACAGGTGAATTAAGGCAGGCTTGGCGTCGTCCGCCAAAATGGCGCTTGATGCCAAATTCATCAACTGAAAGCACTTCTGGATAGGCTTTGGCTAGCCACGCGGGTAACGTTGCGGTTGGCGTGCCCAGCATAACCTTAATACCATAATGCTCGGCACGGTCTAAGACATGGCGGAAATAATCAAACTGAAAATTATCTGCGCTTGGCTCCATCAGATGCCAGGCAAATTCGGCAATTCGGATGCAGTTAATATTTGATTTAACCATTCGTGCTAAATCAAGTTCTAGCCATTCTTTGTCCCATTGTTCGGGGTAGTAATCAACGCCTAAGTACATGTTAAGTTCCTATAAATAAGATCAAGTGATTGTTATGGATTCTCTGGATATAATATTGACTTTAGCTGGGAGAGGTTATCATTTATAAAGGAATCATCATATATATTTCTCCAGTTTGTTAAATCTGTAATTTTATTCGCTATTTTTTCAGCATCCTCTTTTTTGAGAGTAGAACTAGTTATACCCATTGTATTAAAATCTATTAAATCTAGATATTGAGCATGTAGTTTTGTTGGGTGTTCATAATCCATGTGTTCAATGAGTAAGCTATTTACCGACTCACTCTGCTCAGACGTTAGTATTTCCTTAATTCTGTTAAATGTTTCATAGCAAAAATTAAAATAATTAGATATTTCAGTCGCTGTCAATTTGTTAAAAATAAATTCAAATAAATTTAGTAAATTTTTAAAGTATTTACCATTTTCTTTTTGTATATTATTTTTTAACCAAACCTTTAGGTTTTCATAGTCTTGAGTGTCGTTTGTTCTTTTTTTGAGACTTGTCCACAATCTTTCTAATAGAGCCGTGGAGGATTCATCGGTGGAGTTAATGATATAGTCCAATGTCAACGCATTTATCAGAGCATAATGCAGAGGAGTTTTTTGTGGAATGCTTATTTCTTTTTGTCTTAACGCAAAATTTATATATGTTTGCAATTTTTGGTTTAAGTTATCGATAGAGAGATTTTCATCAATCATAGTAAAGTTAAGGTCATCTTCAAGGATAGAGTAATGCTCAACAAAGCTACTGAGATCACCTTTATCAATGGCTTCAAACTGTTGTTTTATTATTTTTATTACTTGCACACTCATTTGTGATATATCATGAGTATTTTCAATCTTGTCTGTCTGTTTTTTGTTAAATATCATAGACCAGTCATCATTGCTCAATTTGTCGGTAATTAAAGAACTTTTAATTAATCCAAAATCATCTATAGCTAATATTTGCTTTAAAAGTTCATCAATCTGCTGTTGTGTGTAAGGGCTAATTTTTCTCTCATCACTCTCCTTTTGTGGAAGATTAAATTTAGTGATTAGATCATGTACGCTATTAGGTTTGTAGATTGAGATTAGATTCTGAGATATAAAATCATGTCTTTTTGCATATACAACTCCCAATTTTGCTAATAAATCTAAGTAAAAAGGGTTTTTGGTGTATAAATAGAATAGTTCGGTATAAAAGCCATCTTCACCAAAAATAAACTTCAAATATAAGTCAAGATAAGATTCATCATATTTTCTATCGTTCCACCATTGAGCCACACGTAATACATTGTGAATTTGATGCTTGATAATTCTAATGTTGGAAGTATGGTCATAAAAAAATTTAATACCACTGCGAACATCTTCATTTTTAAAAATCGTTTGGTCAGTTTCTTCTGTTACGAGATCTCGAACAATCTCACCGTAAATAGAGTCAAACGATTTACTGATAGAAAATGTATCACAAATAATCTTTTCACGAAGACTAGCAAATGCTTGATTACTTATTAATTCATCTTCATTAGCTACTAAGATAATTTTACTTTTCTTTTGTTCCTGTAAGTAGCAAATTAAACTAATTATCATTTCTACTTCGATGTTTTTTAGTTTCGTTAAGCGTTCAACATCATCAAGGATAAAAACTCTACCTGCAAAAATAAATTCTTTTAATGTAATTGGCGATAACTTTGCTAATAAATGTATCAGGTTAAATTTAAAAAGTTTTTTTAGCCATGTTGTTGTCATGCTATTTATTATTAATTGTTCAAGTAATTCACGATAATTCTCGAACTCTGAACAATTAAGATAAACAAAAGGAATTGATTGGGATAATTTATCATTTAGTAGATTATTTTTAATAAATGTACTTTTACCAGATCCCCATTTGCCGTTAATTAAAATAATGTCTTGCCTTGAATTTAATAATGCATCATATATAAATTTTATTTTGGAGCTATTTAATTGACTTATTCTAATTTTATCAATAAGTTTTTTTGCACCTAAATTTCTACAGCAATAAATAATTAACATAATTAAAACAGAACAGATACCATATAAGTACACGATGAACTTAATGTAACCTATTATTGATGCGCTCCAATTGCTTTCATGATTAGTTGGTATCTGCTTTTCTGGTGTCTTAGGTTGAATAGAGTAATTATTAACTATGACTGGCAATTGTATAGATAGATATTTTTTATCTGATTCTGCTATTTTTGCCCCAGACTCAGTGTTATTCACTATTGGGGAGCTACTATCTAAACTATAGGCAATAGAAGGCAGTGGACTTAAGCTAACCAATAAAAGAAGCACTGTTTTTTTTATCATATTTGTCCAATTTTAATTCTTAACATAACTATATTTACCAATGGTAATTATGAACAAGCACATATAAGCCCCTTTCAGTAAACATGACTGGCGTTACTATCTAGTCTTTTAGCTTATAGAACTGGTGGAAAATTTTCACTAGTTTTATTCATCTGTTGCTTCAAAAGACACCAGCAAAATACTTTGCGGATGCATAATCGGCAACTGTATCCCAATCTCAGCGATAACTTTACCACTCATTACTAGCTCACCAGCACACAACGGAACTGATTTTTTCATCAAATAGCCCGTATTATCCTGAGTATTCAAGAGCTTAACCTTATATGTTGAATCGGGATTGAGATAGCTAACTCGTAATTTATCGGCAATCATATTGCATGGAAAATCATTTTGCGCAATCGCAAATAGCGCCTGAGTTTGTGCGGGATTAACGACACCATAAACGTTTTGTCCGCTATCAATGGTATCAATGCGCACTAAGCGTCCAGAGTGGATTAAATCACGGTGTTGCTTGTATAATTTTAGATAGTGCGCTAATTGCTGACACTCTGCATCGGTTAATTCCAGTAGATTTTGTTCAAACCCAAGATGTCCAAAGAAATTAGTTAGGATGCGGTATTCTAGCGTGCTCAAACGATTGGTAGTGTGTGCTTGTGCGGGACCAAAATGTGAACCCATGATTTCAGCTGGGAAGAAATAACTAAAACCGCGCTGAATACTTTGTCGCTCGTAAGGATCATTGCAATCCGATGTCCAAACCCGATTGGTATAGTGTAAGATACCCAAATCAGCACGAGCACCACCCGATGCACAACTTTCAATTTCTACCAGAGGGAACTCATGATGGAGTTGCTCAATTAAACGGTAGGTTGCCAATACCTGTTGATGTACTCCTGCCTGTCCATTTACTCCACTTGCTTGAACTAAATCGCGATTCATATCCCACTTGATGTAAGAGATTTTATTCTGACTGAGTAAGTCATGGATGCATTGATGAATATAAGCGTAAGCTTCAGGAATAGCTAAATTAAGCACATATTGATAACGTCCCAAAGGTTGCGAATAGCCTTGTACTTGTAACATCCATTCAGAATGCGTACGGAATAAATCTGAATCAGGATTAACCATTTCCGGTTCAAACCATAGACCAAATTCCATACCTCGCTTGATGACTTGTTCAATTATCGGAGTTAGGCCTTGTGGATGCTTTTCTTTATCAATAAACCAGTCGCCAAGTCCAGCACGTTCATGATTCCGCCCTTTAAACCAGCCATCATCTAAGATAAATCTCTCCACTCCAATAGCCGCAGCGCGATCAATTAATTGACTAATTTGAGCCAGATTATGCTCAAAATACATCGCTTCCCATGTGTTAAAATGAATTGGGCGATAGGGGAGGGCATGTGGTATAAATTTGTTGCTCTGGCGGATGAAACTATGGAAATTATGGCTAAATCCATTGAGACCAGCAGCAGAGAATGATGCATACAGAGTTGGTGTGCTATAGCTTGTGCCATGAGCAAGCATAATTTCTCCGGGGAGTAATTTTTCGCCAAACTGGACTAATTTTTGCCCATTGCTGAGAGTCCTCACCTTGTAAGTATGGTTGCCACTCCAGCCAAGATGAAAGCCATAAACTGCGCCACTTTGTTGGTTAAATCCATTATTACCAAGAATTAATAATGGTGGATTATCATTAGAGGTGCGCCCCTTGAGATTTTCCACTACATAACAGGGTTGATTGATTTTAGTGCGCTGAGTTTGAAACTCATGAATCCAGCGCCCGTGAAATTGCATCATATCGCTAACTTGTGCTTCAAGCGGAAGGCTTAGCAATAATTCACCTAGCTGATAATCTTGCGTGCCAAGGTTGGTTAGTGTGATGCTATGCTCAATTACATCCCATTGATTTAGTACGATGCTAATTTTTAGCTCTAATTCACTTTGCTCATCCAAGGCACAGAGCGTTAAACTATTCTCCGAGCTTGCAAGCGCAACTATCTTTTTAAACTGAGGAGCCCAATTTTTACCATTCGAGCATCCCGAGAGAGCATTAAGCTGAAAGCCGCCATTTCCCCATAGTGGAACTAAAGTTAGTGGAACAACTTCGTCTAAGAAAGCCTGTGGAACAGGTCTAACTAGCTGAAATAATAGCTGCTGCTCTTCAACTTCTGATAGCCTCAGTGATCCTCCCCAATAAACAACCTGCGGTAAATCTGTATCTTTATAGGCAAGAATTAAGCTGCTATTCTTACCGTGGAGACTAATTATTTTATTCATGATGAGATTTCATTTTTGTTAACCCCAAGCTTACTACAGAGTTTATCAAGCACTTCATCGTGGAATTTTTCAGTAAGTTTTACTTTTTTCATAAAAACAATCACGGAGAGGATAAACAAAATAATTGGAATACCAAACATGATTATTTTGAATTTCATAACACTTCCCGGAGCAGCTGCAACACTTTGTGCAGTAGCATTATTTGTCATTGCGACCCAGATGGCAGTAAAACCAACTACGCCATTGGAAATTGCACCAGCTAATTTATCTAATAAAGGTCTTACACAAAGAGTCGTACCTTCAGAACGAGTTCCAGTTTTAAGTTGTCCATATTCTACACTGTCGGTTAACATCAATAAAACACACACAAACAAAATCGGGTAGGGGAAGAAAAATAAAACATAGCCAGTTAAGATGATCGGTAAATTTTTGCCAGCTAAACCAAAGATAATTAAGCCAATTACCATCACTACAATGCCAACAAAAAAGAGATTCTTTCTACCTTTGAATAAGCGACTTAATACAGGAAATAGAGCAACTGCCACAAAACCTAAGGCTAAATTTAATGTACCAATAATAGCAAAACTAGTGGCATCACCAAAAATATAAGTGAAGTAATAGAGTAAGAATGATGAACAAATTACATAGCCTAAGGCAAATAAGCCATAAGATACTGCTAACCACAGTAATTGATCATTATGTCCAATTGCTTTAAATACTTTTAGAATACTAGTTTTTTCAGTAGTTTGACGTAGCGCTGAGCTTTGTTCTTTAGCACCGATAATAGTAATAATTCCGCCAATCAGAGAAACTGCCGCCACAAGGATAGCAAAAACCAGCCAGCCTTGTTTATCACCGATTACGGTTGCTGATTGGGTATGATTTTTCGAGAAATAGATTACTACTGGCACAATTGAAAAGGCAACAATTGATTGTCCAAGTGTTGAGGCAATTCGTGCAAAAACCCCAACCGATTCGCGCTGTGCACTATTGGTTGCGAGCGCTGGTATCATACCCCAAAATGCAATATCTTTGAATGAATATACGATATCAAGCACAGCAAATATTACAATGAATAAAATTATATAAAGGAATGGGTTAGAGGTTGACAAACCACCTAAGTCAGTAAATAACAAAACAATGCATACCGAACCAATTGTACCGCCGAATAAAATCCACGGCTTGAATTTACCCCACCGCGAACGGGTATTATCGACCACCCCACCAATCATCGGGTCAATAATCAGTTCAACAAAACGTAACACAAACAACATGGTAGTTACAATTGCAATCATTTTTTCACTGGTAGCTTCGCTGATTCCTGTTTGTCCGGGATTAAATAATTGAGAGGTGATAAACATTATCAGATAAGAGGATAGCGCCGCATAAAATACATCATGCCCAAATGCTCCACAGGCGTAAGAAAAGAGCGTTTTGCCAAAACCTTTAGGCTTTTCCATTACAATATCTCCATGTATAAATGTGTTAGAATCTTGTTGATTAATCAATAAATAAGTTGATTAAACGAAATTATATGCGAAGCGATATAAAAAGTCAATTACAGATGATTGTGCATTGCAACAATGTGTTACGAATGTAATACAATTATTTTTAACTGATAAACAATATTGTTGATTAAAATGCTAAAAGCAGATATAATCAACCATGTGACGTATTTTATGTACAACGTAGGGGATAGGCATGGAAATTAAAGTTAATTCTGCTAATGTACTATTTTTCAATGCATTAGCTTCAGAAACCCGGTTGAAAATAATTGAAAACTTATTGCCAGAACACAAGAATATTAAAAAACTAGCGTATGAATTGCAACTGTCTTCAACGATTGTTGCCAAGCATATTGAAATACTTGAACAAGCTAATATCGTAAAATGTGAAAATATTAAAGCTAATCGAGGTACTCAAAAAGTCTGTCGGGTTATCTTAACGGACTACCATCTGGTTTTTGAGCAGAAGACTAATAATTCTTTGCAACAGTTGCAGCAGTTTGAATTAGCAATTGGGCATTTTTCCGCGTATAGTGTCAGTGGCACATGTGGTCTATCTACTGTAAATGCGTTAATTGGTGTTTGTGATGATCCTCGTTATTTTAGCCATCCTGAGCGTTACAATGCTGGGATTGTTTGGTTTGCCCATGGGGAAATTGAATATAATTTACCAAGTTTTATGTTTGAAAATACAGATAGGATTAGTGAACTGGAGATTAGTCTGGAGTTATGCTCCGAGGCTCCCGGAATCAATGAGAATTTTCTATCAGATATTTATTTTAATATCAACGGCGTTGCTATTGGGCAGTGGATAAGCCCAGGTGATTTTGGTAAGCTTAAAGGGGTATATACGCCTAAATGGTGGTATTTGACTGAATATGGTAAATTAGTCACGATAAAGATTAACGATGCTGGAACTTACATAAATGGTGAACTTGCGTCTCGCACAAAACTTGCTGAGTTAGCACTATCTCACACTAATGACGCGAAATTTAAAATAATTTCACCACAGCAAACAAGTAATCCCGGAGGCGTAAATATTTTTGGAAAAGGCTTTGGAAATTATGACCAGGGGATTATTGTTAATATCCTGCGTAAGTAGGTTTTTTTGATATTTTTGCTTAAAATATGATAATCCTGTAGGTGATATTTTTGGTATCACCTACAGGATTTGTTATAATTAGTTACCTAAATCTCTCAATGCTTTTCCTGATTTAAGGTCTGACTCAAGTTTTTCTAAAGTAACTCCTTTAGTTTCGGGTACAAAGAATTTTAAAAATAACATTGATACGACACAGAAAGCAGCAAAGACAAAGAAGATTGATGCATTACCATGATCGCGCATGAAGCTTAACGCATTACCCATCACTAAACCAGCAAACGACCAGTTAACAATAGTTGTAATCGTCATACCAACTTCGCGACCTTCTAGCGGGAATACCTCAGAGCAAACGATCCAGGCAACCGGTCCCCATGACACTGCAAATCCAAAAATATAAATAATTACCGCAATTAGTAAAACTGCTTTAGGTAATCCGCCAATTTGTGATGGATCGCTAATGCCCCCAATTGAAGCAAAAGCCAAACCAGCTGCGATCATCGTAATCATCATTACAACCGCACCAACATAGAGTAATTTTTTTCGCCCCCATTTTTCAACTAGTTTAATAGCTGGGAAGGTAAAGAGCATATTTACGGTCGGAACAGTCAGCATTGCCAAAAGACCTTTCATACCCGCATAGCCAAAGATAGTTGGAGCATAATAAATCATCATGTTAATCCCAACTAATTGTTGGAACATTTGTAATATAACTCCCATTAGCAATACTTTAAAAAAGTAACCTTTAAAAATAATGCCAACTCCAGCACCTTTATCACTCTTAATTGCATTGTCAATATCAGCTAATTCACGATCAATATCTTCGTCATGGCATAGTACACGAGCCAAAACCTCACGAGCTTGTGCTTTACGTCCTTTGAGCATTAACCAACGCGGGCTCTCTGGTAGTCTAAAGCTACCAATAAACATGATTAGAGAGAATGCAGCAATCACAAGAAACATGATTGGTAAAGCAACATGCGGATTTAAGAAAATTCGAGCAATTACTACGTTAGTAACGGCAATCAAGAATATCCCAATTGTAATCATCAATTGAAAGAGTGATCCCATTGAACCGCGAATACTAGCAGGTGCTGTTTCAGATAGATATAGTGGAACAATAAAAGATGCGATTCCGACCGCAAAACCTAAGCCAAAACGACAAGCTGACAATACAGCAATGGCGGGTAATGTTGCTGAAACTATTGAGAGTGAACTAAACAAAAACCCTGCTAAAATTAGGCTGCGTTTGCGTCCCAAAAAGCGCGCAAAAATACCAGATAGTAAAGCACCAATGATTCCACCAGTAGCTAAAATAGCCGCGTATTTTTCGCCGCCTTCAACACCGAGAAAATATACTTTTTCTATTGTTTCCAGTGAATTAGCAATAAAACCCTGATCCAAACCAAATAACAATCCACCCAAAGCTGCAATAGTACAAATCCAATAAACTATTTTCTTGTATTCACCACTAACTGCACTACCATTACTCATCTGCATATGTCCTGCTGCCATTGCTTATCATCCATAGAAAGGTTATATAAAAAAATCTTGCTCAATTCTAAGCGAAGCTGAGGTAGGTTGTCTATATGCAGCGCACATATCTCATAGCGATGACAATGATTTGATGTGTAGAATTTGAGTTATGAGATTTTAATCATCAGTGTAGCAGTGAGTTAGCGATAAAAAAAGCCTCTGTTGTAAAAATACAAAGAGGCTAAATTATTTTTGGAAGTTGATTTACTCAGGACGCATATGCGGGAAAAATATCACATCACGAATTGATGCCGAATCAGTCAGTAGCATTACCAAGCGATCAATACCAATACCAAGTCCGCCAGTCGGTGGCATTGCATATTCCAGCGCACGAATATAATCTGAATCATAATGCATAGCTTCTTCATCACCAGCATCTTTTTGTTCAACCTGTTGTTTAAAGCGTGCAGCCTGATCTTCTGGATCATTCAACTCCGAATAGCCATTGGCTAATTCACGACCAACCACAAATAATTCAAAGCGCTCGGTAATCCCAGGATTCGTGTCAGATTGACGCGCTAATGGCGAAGTTTCAATTGGATGATCCATAATGAAAGTTGGATTCCAAAGTAGGTGCTCAGTATTTTCTTCAAATAATAATAGTTGTAATACTGCCAATGAATCAGTTTGTGGTGCTTTACGAGTTAATTTTTTAATTTCATCAATTAAGAATTTAACATCGTTAACCTGTTCACTCGTAATCTGTGGATTGTACTTTAATATTGCTTCAACAATAGTTAGACGATCAAATGGTTGTTCCAGATCAACGGTTTTACCTTGGTAATCAAATACCAATTTACCCACTGACACCATTGCAGTTTCGCGCACGATTTGCTCAGTAATTTCCATCATGCGTTTATAATCCGCATAGCTTTCATATAATTCAATCATAGTGAATTCTGGATTGTGACGCGCGGATAAGCCTTCATTGCGGAAATTACGGTTAATTTCAAAAACTCGGTTCATGCCACCAACGATAAGGCGTTTTAGGTAAAGTTCAGGAGCAACCCGCAAAAATAACGCCATATCCAAGGCATTATGATGAGTTACGAATGGTTTAGCCGTTGCACCACCCGGAATTGGATGCATCATTGGCGTTTCAACCTCTAGGTAGTCTTGACGAACCAAAGTTTCACGGATAGTTTGAATAATTGCTGAACGTTTGATAAATACTTCTTTAGATTCATCGTTCATGAATAAATCTAAGTAACGTTGACGGTAACGTTGTTCCTGATCGCTTAAGCCGTGAAATTTCTCTGGAAGAGGGCGGATATTTTTACTAATCAAGCGAACTTCTTTGGCATCAATACTTAGTTCACCAGTCTTGGTTTTCATCAAACTACCGCTAATGCCAAGAATGTCGCCACTATCAGAATGTTTAAACGCTTCATAAGCTTCTTCACCAATATTTTCTTTGCTAATATAAGCTTGAATCCGACCTTTGGCATCGGCAATAGTTGCGAAAGATGCTTTACCCATTACGCGTTTTAACATCATACGTCCTGCAACTACAGCACTGGTATCCATTGTTGCTAACTCCTCTTTACTAAAACCATCATATTTTTGATGAAGTAAAGCGGAATAGTCTTTAGGTTTAAAATCATTAGGAAATGGATTTCCTTGTTCACGTAATTTAGCTAATTTTTGACGGCGTTCACTAATTAAGCGGTTTTCGTCCAGAGGGGTAGCGACAGTTTCAGTCATTATATTTTCATCCTTTTAGCGGCGTTGTATAATAGTTGTAATTAGGTTTTTATTATCGACAGTTTGTTGGATTAATTGATTTCCAGTTTTAGTACAAAAATCTTGTAGATCTTGCAGTGATGCTGGATCAGAAGTCACAATACTAACTTGTACTCCTGAGTCCAGACTTGCCAGAAATTTTTTAGTTTTTAACACTGGAATTGGGCAGTTTAAACCAGTTAAATTAAGCTCTAACATTTATTTCACCAGTTTTAATCCGCCAGTACTGCTTGGGCTTGGATCACTTGGTTGTGTTGGATTATAATTTTCCAACTCAAAATGCATCCCTTGAGAGCTTTCTTTGGCAAATATTCCCAGTACATTAGCAATCGGGATTGCAATATCCTGTACCACTCCACCAAAAGTTGCCTGAAAAGTAATCCAGTCATTATCAATGAGCAAGTCTTTGGTTGCGCTAAAAGCGATATTTAGAACAATTTGATTATTTTTAACAAATTGCTGTGGTACAACCGTATTGGCATCAACAAAAGTCATTAGATGCGGCGTACATTCATTATCCACACACCACTCATAAAGTGCTCTAATTAAATATGGTTTTTGGCTTTTCATTTGCATGTTAGTAGGTCCATTTATTGTTTCATACTACGTTCAGCAGCTGTCAACGATGCCAAGAAACTTGGACGATTGAATTGAGTTTCTGCATATTTCATTAATGCTGCCCAGGTTTTTTTAACTTCAATTTCATAGAAACCTAAACGCCATAAAACTGGTAATAATGAAGCATCAAGTAAGGTAAAAGTTGTACTAGCTACATAATCCATTTTTTTATTGTTAGCAAATAAAGCCGCAATTTCATCCAGTGCAGTACTGATAACTTTACGTAAACGATCTAATTCTTTTTTTACTTTAGCATCTTTACTTTGTAAATTAGTATCAAGAAAACGTACTGGTTGGAATAGTTCTTTTTCTAATTTATGAATTGTCATACGCATCCGCGCTTTTTCAGCTGGTTCAATCGGCATCATTTGTGGGTGAGGAAATCTTTCATCAATATATTCAGATGCTATATTGGTATCTATCAGAATTAAATCGCGTTTTTTATTATTTTTGTCAATGTCATCAACTAACACTGGAGTTTCATTATACGGATTTAGTTGCATTAAATCTTGTCTTGAGTTAACATTCACATCTATGATTTTAAAATCCATGTCTTTTTCATTTAGAATAATCCGCACACGGTGTGAAAACGGGCATCTTGAGTCTGAGTACAGTTGTATCATCTAAGCTAGATCCTTTTTAATAAAGTAAATTGTAACCCAAGATTGTAGCAAATTTCTACATTGTTTGTCAATAGCTTGTTTTGTAACATTTTGATTTATAACTGAAAATAAGATAAAATAAATGTTGTGCTAAAGTTTAAGTGCGATGTTTTTACAGATTTTGTATGCATGTCCTCAGTGTAATGGTCTAATCCGACTTTTTATTCTTTCTAATGATAAATGTTATAATAATGCTATATTAAACTTTCAATACATTGGAATTATCTTATTATCATGCAGAATCAAAACCACGATAAATCAAATCAACCCGAAACACCTTTGCCTAAACTAAGCAAAACAACTCAAGAAAAACGTTTATACAATCGCTTATCTAATGAAGAGGCACGGGCAAAATTAGCTGCAGAAACTTTCAACCGCACAACCATCTCCTTTTATCAATATTTTGGAATTGATAATCCGGTAGCATTTCGTGATGAGTTATATCTAAATTTTGATAAACTTGGAGTGCTTGGGCGGGTATATCTGGCACATGAGGGGGTTAATGCGCAAATTAGTGTTCCTGAACATAATGTTGCTGCTTTTCGTGAGTACCTCTATTCTATTAGCGGTTTAAATGGAGTTCGTTTAAATATAGCAGCAGATGATGATGGTAAATCATTTTGGGTGCTGAAAATTAAAGTGCGTGAGAAAATTGTTGCTGATGGAATTAATGATCCTGAATTTTCAATGGAACGCCGCGGTAAATATCTCTCGGCTGAAGAATTTAATCAAATGACCGAAAATCCAGATGTTTTAGTTGTTGATATGCGTAATCACTATGAATATGAGGTTGGGCATTTTTCAGATGCAGTGGAAGTTCCTAGCGAAACTTTCCGCGAGCAATTGCCGATGGCAGTAGAGATGCTAAAAGAACAAAAAGACAAAAATATCATCATGTATTGCACAGGTGGTATTCGTTGTGAAAAAGCTAGTGCTTGGATGCTGCATAATGGTTTTGAAAATGTTTACCATCTGGAAGGTGGAATTATCAAGTATGCTAATGATGTTAAACAACAAGGCTTAACCAATAAATTCCGTGGTAAAAATTTCGTTTTCGATGGACGTCTGGCAGAACAAATTGGCGATGAAATTATCGCACATTGCCATCAGTGCGGCAAAGCTGCGGATACGCACACTAATTGCGCAAATGAGGGTTGTCATTTATTATTTATCCAATGTGAGGAATGTAAAAGTGAATTTAATGGTTGTTGCTCTCAGGAATGCATGGAGATAATTAATCTTCCTGAAGAAGAGCAAAAAGCGCTGCGTAAAGGAATTAATCGCGGTGGTATGATTTTTAATAAAAGAAAGAAATAACGGGGAAGCAAAGAATGTTAAAAAAACCTGAATTATTACTACCTGCGGGTACTTTTGAACATTTGCAATATGCATTTGATTTTGGTGCTGATGCAGTTTATGCTGGACAACCACGCTACAGCTTGCGTGCGCGGAATAATGAGTTTAAATTAGAGCAGTTGCAGCTAGGTATTGAAGAAGCACGTCGTCGTGGTAAAAAATTATTTATTGCCAGTAATATTTTGCCGCATAATGGTAAAGTTAAAACCTATCTGAAAGATATGGAACCGCTAATGGCAATGAAGCCTGATGCTTTGATTATGGCTGACCCAGGTTTAATTATGATGGTTAAAGATCGCTGGCCGGAAACCGAAATTCATTTATCGGTACAGGCTAACACGGTTAATTATGCGGGCGTAAAATTTTGGCAACGCCAAGGTCTGTCACGAGTTATTTTATCACGCGAACTATCACTAGACGAAATTGAAGAAATTCGTCAAGAATGCCCAGATATGGAAATTGAAGTTTTTGTGCATGGTGCGCTATGTATTGCTTATTCGGGGCGTTGTTTGCTATCTGGTTATTTTAATCGCCGTGATCCAAATCAGGGAACTTGTACTAACGCTTGCCGTTGGGAGTATAAAGTACATGATACTAAGCCTGATGATGCTGGCGATGTGCAGTTATTAGACGGATTTAATTACAATCAAGAACTTGAGAATGCCAATCAAGCTTTTTCAGCTGCTGGAGGCGTTAGTCGTCATCCGTTAGCAAATAAGACTTATTTGATTGAAGATACTACTCGTCCCGGGGATTATATGCCAATTATTGAAGATGAGCATGGTACTTACATTATGAATTCTAAGGATTTACGTGCGATTCAACATGTTGAGCGTTTAGTTAAAATTGGGGTTGATTCGCTAAAAGTTGAAGGGCGAACTAAATCAATTTATTATGTCGCGCGAGTTGCTCAGGCATATCGTCAGGCAATTGATGCCGCCGTTGCAGGTAAGCCGTTTGATCCAAGTTTGCTGGCAAATTTAGAGGGTTTAGCGAATCGTGGTTATACCGACGGCTTTTTACAACGTCATCATGCCGAAGATTATCAGAACTATATTGATAGTCATTCTAAATCTCGTGCTAGCCAATATGTAGGTGAGGTTTTAGAAGTTGACAATGATGGTTGGGCGTTAATTGAGGTTAAAAATAAATTCAGCTTAGGCGATAAGCTTGAAATTCTTCATCCAAGTGGTATGCGTGAGATTGAAATTAGCATAATGAAGAATAAAAAAAATGAAACGGTCGAAGTAGCACAGGGTAGTGGAATTTTTGTTAAAATTCCAAACATGCAGGGTATGGAAAAAGCGCTTTTAGCAAGATTGATTCCTAGTTCAAATTGATAACAGTACTTATTCGTAGAAAAACAAAATAAAACAATTTTAGGTAATAACAAGAATATGCAAATAACATTATATCAGCAATTAGAACAGAAATTTAGAATCGCATTTAATTCTTTGGGAATTGATGCTAGTGTTCCAATTGTATTACAGGAATCAAGTAAGCCAGAATTTGGCGATTATCAGGTTAATGGTGCCATGGCTGCGGCTAAGATACTTAAAATGAATCCGCGGGAATTAGCTCAAAAGATTATTGATAGTGTCGATCTTGGTCGCATTGCTGATAAATTAGAGATTGCTGGCCCAGGGTTTATTAATATTACGCTAAATAATCAATATTTGTCTAGTTTATTGGCAGATAATGTATTAAAGGTTAGTGATGATCGTAAGCATACCATAGTTGTTGATTATTCTGCGCCTAATTTAGCCAAAGAAATGCATGTTGGTCATTTACGCAGTACCGTTATTGGTGATGCGCTGGTTCGTATTTATGAATTTTTAGGTAATAAGGTAATTCGTCGTAATCATGTGGGAGATTGGGGTACTCAGTTTGGTATGCTAACCGCGTATCTGTTTGAGTTGAACCAGCAGGATAATGCCTCAATTGAGCTACATGATTTGGAAGAGTTCTACCGTAAATCTAAAGTTCGTTTTGATGAAGATGCTGATTTTGCGAATCGTGCTCGCGAATTTGTAGTGCGCTTGCAGTCGGGTGATAAACAAGTGTTGGCGCTGTGGCAACAATTTGTAGAAACTTCATTGGGACATTGTCAGGAAGTGTGTGATCGTTTGGGTACAAAACTAACTCGTGCGGATGCGGTAGGGGAAAGCTCTTACAATGATTTACTCGCACCAATGGTATCTCGCCTAATGGATTCAGGGATTGCAATTGATAGTGAGGGTGCTAAATGTGTATTTCTTACGCCTGAAGAACTTGGTAGCAAAGATGAAACTCCATTTATCATTCAGAAAAAAGATGGTGGCTATTTGTATGCAACAACTGACATTGCCGCAGTCTATGATCGAGTCCATAATTTAGGTGCTGATCGTCTGGTTTATGTAATTGATGCACGTCAGTCATTACATTTAAAACAATTATTTGTAGTTAGTAAAAAAGCTGGAATTGCGCCTATTGAAACTAAGATGGAACATTCTGCCTTTGGTACGATGATGGGTGAAGATGGTAAACCATTTAAAACCCGCTCTGGTGGTACGGTGAAACTAATTGACTTGATTAATGAGGCAATTGATCGTGCTGGAGTTATGATTCGTGAACGTAATCCTGAATGGAGCAATGAAGAGGTTACCACGTTAGCAAAAATCCTAGGTGTTTCTTCAATGAAATATGCTGACTTGTCTAAAAACCGCCTAAGTGATTATATCTTTAGTTTTGATAAAATGTTAGCGTTTGATGGTAATACCGCACCATATCTATTATATGCATATACGCGTATTAATAGTATTTTTAATAAAGCTGATTTAAAGCGTCAGGACTATCTTGGTGCTACAATTGTTATTAATGAATTTGATGAGCATCGCTTAGCTGTGCATATTGCTAAATTTGCTGAGAAATTACATCAGACAGCTAAAGAAAACTACCCGCATTATCTCTGTGGATATATATATGAGCTTGCAGGACTATTTATGAAGTTTTATGAATCATGTCCAATTTTACGTTCTGATGTAAGCGATGAAGTTAAACATAATAGATTAGCTTTGGCAGCATTAGCTGGTGAAACCTTGAAATTAAGTCTTGATTTGTTAGGTATTCCAGTAGTTGAGCGGATGTAACCCAGCTGCTGGTTTTATAATATGGTTGTAAGATAAATCTTTTTACAAATTATTTTGTTATCACTATCTCTTTGAAACTGCGTAATATTTTGCGCGAGTGTTGAAAAAACTCTGTATTTGCCAACAAAAAGATTTGACTCCTTATGAATATTTGTGTGATAATACCGTTCTGCCGCGAAGAGACGGCATCCGAAAAACGGAATTAGAACAGATCTTTAACAAGAAAAACAATCAATAAATGTGAGGCATCTAGCTATCAGTGTATTGAAGAAATACGAAAAAAGTTTGTATTCAGAAATGAATGCAGACACAGATAGTTAGAAGTCGAACGGGAAACCGAATATTGAGAAATTAATAGATTAAGTATAGAGATATACTTTAATCGACGTCTAGCGAAGTGGCGCAAGCCACTTAGATTCTCTGCAGAGAGAATCAGACTC
>JACCDZ010734547.1_pt1 | contig 103776 bp, 151 predicted proteins | sample 7449551 | NCBI WGS metagenome assembly JACCDZ01 (sample SAMN15323452, study PRJNA562643) | freshwater metagenome | isolation source: river surface water | place: USA:Blue River Watershed | collected 2017-08-18
AATGGTTTATGTGCAAAATGGATGCCACGTAAAGGTATGGTAGCTGAGAAGTTACGTAAATTTATGGGAATGTCTCCAAAACAATATAGAAAATCTCTAGTAGGTTTAACAAATGTCGTTGAGACTAAAATGTGTGCTGGAGAATGGGACTCTATCGAGTTCGGTAAATTGCCATCAGTAGCTTCTGCAAGATACCAAAAAGCTTTTGGTAAAAATGCATACGAAAGTTATTCAGCTTATATCCAATCCTTGGTAAAAGGAGAGGCTAAAATTAATGCAGGTGCTGTATATCCATATGATGTGACTAAGTCATTGACTCATGGAAATGCAACAGTTGCTAACGAGCAATGGAAAGCTTTACCAAATTACATGGAAGGTGCAAACGATATGATTTTACCAGTTGTGGATGTTTCTGGTTCTATGGGAAAACCAGCAGGAAATAGTAAAACTGTAACTTGTATGGATGTTGCAATCTCTTTAGGTCTTTATATTTCTGAAAGAAATGAAGGTCCTTTCAAAGATGCTTTCGTAACATTCTCAGATAACCCACAATTACAAGTATTAAGTGGTTCATTGAATGATCGCTACGCACAGATGTCTAGAGCCGATTGGGGAATGTCTACAAATCTAGAGGCAACGTTCAAGCTGATTTTAAATCAGGCCACTAAGCATAAATTGTCTCAAGACGAGATGCCAAATAAAATTCTAATTTTATCAGATATGGAATTTAATTCGGCAACAGGTGGATGGAGAAATGATCGATCAGCTTGGAATCCAACAGCTCAGCAAATGATTGAAAAAATGTACGAAGATGCAGGTTACAAAATGCCTCAAATTGTTTATTGGAACATTCAATCCAGAAATGGTGGAGTACCAGTAGCATTTGACAAACAAGGAACTGCATTGGTTTCTGGATTCTCTCCAGCAATCATGACAAGCTTACTTGGAGGAGATATTGAATCTCCACAACAAATCATGGATAAAACAATCTTGAGTGAGAGATACGCTCCAATTGTTTAAGATATATAAAGAAAATTGGTTCCTTACAGCAAACTATAAAACTAGCAACTATAATTAAGCAATAAGGAAACGGAACCAGGTGGATAGGTACAGCAAAAAGTACACACAGCTATGATAGAGTCTGGATAAAAACGTGGAGTTTTAAAATGGTTCGCCCTCTAAAACATTGAAGCGCTAGACAAGGTGAAGGTTAACACTAGAAAATGGACCACCAGTCATAACCACCCCAATAGGTGATAAGTAGGATGGGTCGAAGTTTTAGTAGACGCTCGCGAAAGTCAAAGCCGAAGACTATAACAGGGTTATTCTGCCGAGAAGAAAATTACGAACAACTATCCCGTATTAGATTAAAATCCCATAGAAATATGGGATTTTTTTATGCATTCTTTTTTCATAAATTCGAAACAAACCAATAATCTATCATATAATAACTAAACACGAAATTATGAATAATATTTTAGAAGAAGCAAATCAAATTGTTAATCATCGATCTGAAGAAGCTGATCGCAATTATGGTCCATTCTCAGAAGGAATGGATAGAGCAGCCATGATTTTTCAAGGCATGACAGGAATTGAAGTTACTGGAGAACATATGTTTAAGGCACTTGTTGCTCTTAAATTCTCAAGGGAATCTTACAACCACAAGAAAGATAATTTATTGGATGCAGTTGCGTATATCCAAGGATTAGATAATTATATTAACGAAAAACAAGGATAATATGAAAATACTTTTCACAGGTTGTACTGCAAAACAGGTTGATGACGAAGCTTATAAAAGAGCAAGAGTAAAAAGAATTGATGACAGTTCAATTATTTGTAACTCATTAAGAAAACAGGGATATGATGTAGATCGAAGAACTGTAAAATGGGGTGATGACCTTTCTGAATATGGATTGGCTATCGTTGGGGTTGGACAATTTGGTTCAAACAATTATTCAGGAGAAATATTCAATGCACTATACGCTCTTAAGGAAGTAAAGAATGTTATCGTTTTCCATGAGGATTGGAAGATCGATGGTACTATGAAATCATGGGCTAAAATGTTGGAACAAGATGTGTTCGACAAATCAATCTCAAAGAAATGGAGTGATGGGCGTTATTTTTATGGAGGTGTAGATAATCCTGCATTTAATCCAACCGAAGCAATGGAAGTTATTAGAAAAGTTGCTGAAGGTGAATTTGACAATGCCCTTATTCCTGCATTTGACTGGGGAGATAAAGAAAAAGTTAGAGATATTATTAAGGTTAAAAATATCTACAATATAGATTTGACTCCATATGTTCTTGACAATTGGAATATTAAATTGGAGGTAGAACCTCAAGTCAAAGAGAAAAAACATATGTTGGCTTCTCTTGTTGACCATAGACCATGGGTTCGTAAGAATAAATTGAAATGGCCAGTAGATTATTTTGGAGCAAAGAGTATTAAAGAGGCAAGTCAACTTGCAACAGAAACCGATGTATTTGAAGCATGCGGAAAATATTGGGGAATCTTATGTCCAGAATACCCACACGCTGGTTCCGGATGGTTCCGAATTAGATGGATTTATGCTGCAATTCAGAAGTCAGTATTGTTATCCTCACCAAAGGATCTAGAGGCTCTTGGATTACCTCAGAAAAACATTGAGATGCTAAGTGATATTCAATTGGAAGAGTATGCAAAGTTACAGTCAGACACTGTATTATCATACATGTGGACTAAAGAAACTTTTGATGAAAAGGTTTCTAAAATGGCAGATGAACTTTGTCCAGGTTTAACCAAAGATAAAGAGACAATAGTTACTCCAATCCTTAAACAAAACGCTCTTTTCTAATAAAACTATTAAATAATAATTATGGCAAATATAGACAACGAATGTAAAGATCTTGAAGTAAAAGATTTTTACGACCAATCAACAACACACTTAGCGGATATCATGGAAAACCAAAAGAAGATGCAAGAGCAAACTTATGGTTTTAAATTTGAGGATATGTCAATCAGAGAAGTTATGAATTTTTGGCATGTAAATACCCACGCAGTTGTCGATGAAATTCATGAAATGACAGATGCATTAGGAGGTATTAAAGATGGCAGTGGAAACGCAGTATGGAAATACTGGAAAAAAGACTTCTCAAAATATGAAACTATGAAAGTTTCAGACCTATCTGAAGGTGACAAAAAAGAATTGTATATGGAATGGGTAGACATTCTACACTTCTTTATTAATTATGCAGCATCAATTGGATTAGATGCAAAAACAGCATACAATTATTATTTCAGTAAAGCTGCAGAAAATGTGGAAAGACAACAAAGGGGATATTAGTAAAATCATGTAAATATTCTCATTTAACTTTGATATATAATATATGAAAGCATTTATATATCAGTGGACAAATAATAAGAATAATAAAAAATACATAGGATCTCATATAGGTGAGCCAGATGACAATTATATTGGATCTGGCTCATATTTTAAAAGAGCATATAATAAATATAAAGATTCCTTTACTAGAGAAATTCTAGAAATAATAGAAGGCAACAATGTCGCTATCGATATAATATCAATAGAAGAGCGATACTTAAAGGAGGTTGACGCTGCAAATAACCCAGATTATTACAATATAACCAATTCATATTTTGGAGGTAATGTCTATCAAGGACTATCAGATGATGATAAAAAGAAAATGATAGAACCCAGGACTAATGCAGCAAAGGCCGATAGATTAAATAATCCTCAAAAATATAAAGATATTGCTAAAAAACAAAGTTTTTCTCAAAGAGAAAGAGGAAAAGATGTATATCAATATACCAAAGAAGGAGAATTTATTAGAAAATTTAAATGCTTAGAGGAAGCTCATATATTAACTAGTATATCTAAAGGTAATTTACATAGCGCCATTAATGGTAATAGGAATTTTGCAGGAGGATTTAGATGGTCTTACCATACTAAGCCAAATGAATTAATACCAAAGAAACAACGTGTTTATAAGAAAACAGGGAAACAGAAGAATCCTTCAAAACATACAAATAAAATCTATAGGCAGATAGAGCAATATGACTTAAAAGGAAATCTATTACATATATGGAATAATAGACAAGAGATACAGGAAGAATTAGGTATAAGTGCCCAAATGATTAGTCATGTAGTAAATGGAAGAGGTAAGAATAAAGATGGTAAATATGCTGGGTTTATTTGGAAAAAAGGTAAACAAATATTAACAGTATCATATAATTAATATGAATTTTAAAAATAACTAATAAATGATATTAGATATCGAACAAAGAGACAAAGATATTATCATATCGTATTATAATGAAAAGGGAGAAGTAGCATTCAAACAATACCCTGTGGATAAATTCCAAAATTGGTATGTTTGTGATGACAAAGATAAAGCGGCCAGTCCAACATACAAAAATTGGGATGGCCGTCCTGTTAAATTAGGATATGGTAGACAATACAACAAGTTTTCAATTCTTTATTTTTTAGATTCTCTTTCAGAGAAAGATAAAGCAGAATTGACAGCTTATAATATGCCAAAGACGTACTTCGTCGATATCGAAACTGAAATTGTCGATGGATTCCCTAAAGCAGAAGAAGCTAAAAGTAGAATCCTTTCGTTCTCAATCATAACACCTGATCGTAAAGCAATTGTGTTAGGTCTTGAGGATATGGATTCTGAAAGTATCAAAAAGATACAAGATGACACCAATGAATATTTTAAGGATTTTGATATGGACTGGGAATTTAAGTACCATAAGTTCAAATCTGAATATGATATGGTGTACACATTCTTAATGAAATTCTTACCTAAATTTCCAATGATGACAGGATGGAATTTTATTAACTATGACTGGCAATATATTGTAAATCGTTGCAAAAGACTTCAAATCGATATTAACGAAGTAAGTATGACAGGTTCTGTTGATAAGACAGATAGTCGCCCACTTCATATTGGAATTCTTGACTACATGCAATTGTACGATAAATATGACCGTTCAGTTAAGGTAAAAGAATCAAACTCTCTTGATTATGTTTCAAGCCAAGTTTTAAAAGTTAATAAGATTAAATTTACAGGATCTCTACAGGATTTATATCGAGATAATTTTGTTAAATATATCTACTATAACGTAGTCGATTCAGTGTTGGTTTATTATATAGACCAGAAATTAAAATCGATGGAGGTACTTTTAACTCTTGCAAATATTACAAACATGCCACTTTATAAGGCAAGTTCTCCAGTGGCAGTTACTGAGGCTATTATGGCCCGAAAGCTTGCAGAACAGGGAATGCGTATTGGAAGTGAGGAAAAACATGATGGTCAAAAGGATGGCCAATATGCTGGAGCATTTGTAAAAGAGCCAATCCTTGGATTTTATGAAGGTGTGAGTGCATTTGACTTTGCTTCTCTATATCCTTCGATTATGAGACAATTTAACATTTCACCAGATGCCTACGTCGAAAAAATAGGTAAGAGTGAAATTGCAGAAAGACGTAAAGATACCAGTGTAATTGTATGTGATAATGGAGTTGTTTATAATACAGATGATTCTATTCTTAGAAAGATTCTTAGTGACCTTTACCAACAGCGTAAGGATTACAAAACAACATCATATGAATATTACACTAAAGCAGATCATTTTAGAAAAATGATTAAGTAAACCATTAATATATAACTAACAAAAAAATTTACAACAGAATGAACGGAAACATCTTCGAAAAGAGAGTAAATATTTTACCATATGAGTACCCTTCCCTATTAGCATATAAGGACGCTATCAGACATTCATACTGGATTCACACCGAATTTAATTTCACAACAGATATTGATGATTTTAAAACTAAAATATCAGATCAAGAGCGTGAAGTTATCAAAAGAGCAATGTTAGCAATTGCACAAATCGAAGTTAGCGTTAAAACATTTTGGGCAGATCTTTATAAGAGAATGCCTATCACGGAAATTGGCGATGTAGGTATGACATTTGCCGAATCAGAGGTAAGACATAAAGATGCATATGCACAATTACTTAGAATTTTAGGACTAGAAGACGAATTCCAAAACGTAGTAGAAATTCCAGCAATTAAAGATAGAATTGCATACTTGACAAAGTATTTAGATGGTACAAGAAGTAAGGACAATAAAATGTATACAAAATCTGTATTGTTATTTTCATTGTTTATTGAGCACGTTAGTTTATTTAGTCAATTCTTTATTATGATGTCTTTCAACAAGGAGAAAAACTTATTTAAAGGTATTTCAAATGTAGTTGAAGCAACATCGAAGGAGGAAGAGATTCACGGTAATTTCGGTTCAGAATTAATTAACATTATCAAAAAAGAAAACCCTGAATGGTTTGATGAGGAATTTGAACAATTAATTGACTCTGCATGTAAAAAAGCATATGTAGCTGAAGTTAAAATTTTAGATTGGATTTTTGAAAAGGGAGAACTTGATTTCCTTTCAAAAGACACAATCAAACAATTTATTCAAAACAGATTCAACAACTCTCTGCAAAGAATTGGTATGAAACCAGTATTTGACGTTGATTTTACAGAGGTAGAAAAATCTTTATGGTTTGATGTTGAAATTCTTTCAACTAAAGAGGGCGATTTTTTTTACAAGAAAAGTGTCGATTATAATAAAAAATCTAAAGCAATAACTGAAGATGATTTATTTTAGTTTTTGATAAAAAAATTCAGATGTTTGAGATATATAAACTATAAAAATATCTTAATAAAATGAATTGGACAATCATATATAAAAACTTAATAGATAAAGCAATCTTAGAAAAAAGAACTAAAAGTAGTAAAATATATTATGAAAATCATCATATTGTTCCAAAACACATGGGAGGTGATAATTCAAAAGATAATTTAGTACTTTTGACATTTAGAGAGCATGTATTAGCCCATTATTTATTATGGAGAATTTATAAAGAAGATGGTGATAAAATAATGTGGTTACTTCGAAGCAATCAAAAAGAAGAAGCTCAACTTCTTCGTTCTAGATTGGCGGTTGCATCAAATAGAAATGGAGGTAAAGGATTTCAAAATTGGAAAGGAGAAAAGCATCCACTAAAAGATCCAATGAAAGTTAAACAGGCATTAGAAACAAAAAGAAAAAATTATAATGGTGAATTAATGTCAAAAGAAGCTAAAGAAGTATGGCTTCCGAATCTTATAAATAGAATGAAAGAAATGGCAAAGGACCCTGAAATTCAAGAAAAAAGGTCTAATACTATTAAACAAATTAATGCAACCCTAACTCCAGAAGAATTTGCACTAAAATATAATAATGCTGGCGAAAACAATGGAAATTACGGTTGGATTAAAGGGTATTATGAAGTAATTGATCCGGATGGAAATGTTACTAAATATGAAAGTCAAACTGAGATTATTAAAGAGTTAAACGTATCTCAATCTTTTTTAGTTAGAAATAGAAACAAGGGAGTATTATATACAAAACCAAAGAAAAACGCCGGACAATGGAACGGATGGACTTTTAATTACTTTAAGCTTCCATGTCCAACTACGGGTAGAATACAAAAAGAACACAAATAATAAATTAAAAAAACAAAAAGAACTAAATGGAATACGAGAGATATTATTGGCTTAACGAAGACAGCAGAACATTTTTATCAAGAGGATATATTAAAGAATCCCCTGAACAAAGAATTAAAGATGTATCTAATACAGCGGAAAGATACTTAAAAATTGAGGGCTTTGCAAAGAAATTTGAGGACTATATGACCAGAGGTTTTTATAGTTTATCAACACCAGTTTGGATTAACTTTGGAAAGGACAAAGGACTTCCAGTTAGTTGTTATGGAAGTAATGTTGACGATACATTAGATAGTATCTTAAACGGAAGTAGAGAAATTGGAATGATGTCAAAATATGGCGGTGGTACTTCTATTTTCTTAGGAAACATTAGAGAAAGAGGTGCTAAGATTTCTACTGGAGGAACAGCAGACGGTCCAGTACACTATGCTAGAATGTACGATACTACAGTAGATGTGTGTAAACAATCAGAAGCAAGAAGAGGAGCATGTGCCGCATGGTTACCAATTGAACACAATGACATTTTAGAATTTTTAGATATGGGTTCTGAAGGAAACCCTATTCAAAATCTACAATATGGAGTTACTGTAACTGATCAATGGTTACAAGAAATGAAAGATGGTGACGCAGATAAGCGTAAGGTTTGGGCTAAAGTTATTCAAAGACGAAATGAGTTTGGTTTTCCATACATTATGTTTAAGGACAACTCAAATAACAATTCACCATATAAAGAATTAGGACTTGAAATTACAGCAAGTAATTTATGTTCAGAGATTCAATTACCAACTGATAGTTTCAACTCATTTGTATGTTGTTTAGGTTCTATCAACCTTTTACACTGGGACGAAATTAAAGAAACAGATGCAATTGAAACTTATGTACTTTTCTTAAATGCAGTAATGGATGAGTTTGTTAAGAAATCTTACAAAATGCCAGGCATGTCAAGAGCACATCGTTTTGCAGAACAACACAGAGCATTAGGACTTGGAGTTCTTGGTTATCATTCACTTTTTCAATCTAAAAGAATTGAATTTGAATCTTTACAGGCAAAGGCACTTAACTATGAAATATTCTCAACTCTTAAAGAAAAGAGTGAAGAGGCATCCAGATGGTTACATGATGAAAAAGGTTATAAGTGTATTAGAGATGGATATGCAAATACTACATTAATTGCAATTGCTCCAACAAAAAGTAGTTCATTTATTTTAGGTCAAGTAAGTATGGGAATTGAGCCAATCAAATCTAATTATTTTATTAAAGATTTGGCTAAGTCAAAAACTATTTATAAGAATCCATTTTTAGCAGAGGAACTTGAGAAATACGGTTTAAATACACCAGATGTTTGGGAAGGAATTTTAAAGCGAGATGGAAGTGTACAACATCTGGACTTTCCAACAAAGGCAGTTTTTAAATCATTTATTGAAATTAGCCCAAGTGAATTAATTTTACAGGCAGGTCAAAGACAACAATTCATTGACCAATCACAATCCTTAAATTTAATGATTCACCCATCAGTGCCAGCAAAAGATATTAATCAATTGTACTTGAAAGCGCATGAACAAGGAGTTAAAACCCTTTACTATCAATTTAGTCAAAGTTCAGCACAATCATTTGCAAGAGATATTCTTGAATGTGCAAGTTGTGAGGGATAACAATACGGCAATCTGAAACATGATTGCATTTTAGGACCGGGACTAGTTCACGGAGGTTAAAGCAGGGAATTCGCTACTCCCTGCTTTTTTTATGTGAAACAAAACCAATATTTTCATTATAATACTTAAATAATTAAATTTAAATAAGCAAAAATGAAAATTAAAATTGACAAGGTAGACCAAAACAATTTCATCGGTTTTGTGAATCGTCTTAAAGTAATAGATACATTTATCTATTTTAAAATTAAGGATGAAGTAGTACAGGCTTCTGCATATCTCCCACAACGAGATGCGGTGAAACATCACAGAATTCCAGTTTCACATGTTTTCCAATTGGAAGATGGTACTATCGAAGCAGCAGGTTCTAAAGAATTAAAAATTGCTTTCTTCGATGCTTCTCGTTTAACTGACGCATTTAAACAATTTGAATTTGGTAATGTTCGTGCTGAAATCGAATTCGTAGAAAACGAAGAAGATTTTGTTGCAACAGAATTTAGAGTTTTTAATGAAGAGCTTGAAATTAAATTGGCATGTTCTGAACCTTCATTAGGTTATAAAGATCTTACAGATTCTCAAATCCAAGCAATCTTCAATGTAGAATCAGCAAATTATGTATTCGATATGGACTACACTGCAATCTCTAAAGTTCGTTCATTATTTGGATTGGACAAAGAGGAAACATTCTCAATCACTACAAACAAAGATGGTGTTAGAATGAAAGGAAAAACTTACAACTATTTAGTTACCGACGGATTTGAAGGAACTAATGGTACTGATGTAACACTTTTCAAAAAATACTTAAACCTTTTAGACAAAGAAGATTACTCTGCAAACGTAATGGACAACCGAGTTGTTTTACGTTCTAAAGATTCTGAAACACTTTTAACAATCGCTACTTGCCAAACTGCTGAATAATATATGACAATCGATGAATTAATACTAAAGCCAGAGAGTGATCTGACACAGGACGAGATTAAAATCTTGGTAGAGCATTATTCAACATTGTCTGCCAAATATACAGCATACGAACAGGCCGTTAAGGTAATGCTTAACTCCATCTATGGTGCATTTGGTAATAAGTGGTTTCACTTTTTTAATATAGACATCGCGGAATCGATCACATTACAGGGTCAATCCGCGATTCTATACTCTGAAAAGATTCTTAATAAGTATTTCCAAGAATTTTGGCCAAAGGATCGAGCAGTACATGCACATTTTAATATTAATGTAAAGAATAAGTTGGTAAGACCCTCTGTTGTTTATATTGATACCGATTCATGTTATGTACAGTTTGAGGAAATGTATGAGTCCATTGAATGGTTAGGAGATAAATTAACCATCGATGATTTCATTATGAAAATATACAACTTTAGACTTAAAGAGTATATTTTTAAATGCATGGACAAATACGCTGAAGCAACAAATACGGATAACTTCCTTGTGTTTGAACTTGAAACAATTGCATACTCTGGAATTTGGTTAGCAAAGAAAAAATATTTGCAAAATATTGCATGGGAAGATAAAATCGGAATCGACGAAAGATACCCATCTCTTAAAAAGATTAAGACAATTGGATATGATACAATTCAAAGTTCTACTCCTGCGATTGCACGTAAGCACTTAACAGAAGCACTTAAATTAATCCTATCAGAAAAACCAACAGCCTCTCTATTAAAAAGATTGGTTGATTATTTAAAACAGTGTAAGAAGGAGTTTCAATTGGCAAGTGTCGATGAAATCTGTTTTAATAAGAGAACAAACAATATTGAAAAATATATCGTAGATGATACCATTGAATTTCAATATGGCCTCAAGTGTCCTCCCAATGTTAAGGCAGCAGGATTTTATAACTTCCTAATGAATACGAATCCCAAGTACAAAAACAAGTACAAGATGATTGGGAATGGCGAGAAGCTAAAGTTATATCACTGTAAACATAATGTTTGTGAAATATTTGCATATCAGCCAGGCGCACATCCATATGAATTTGCCCCAGCAATCGATTATGAACTACAATTTGAAAAGAGTGTAATCGACCCATTAAACAGAGTATTGGTTGCGGTTGGATTACATTCCCTAAACAGAAACTTAATTTATTCAACATCATTATTTTAATTATGAAAATAACACACGAACAAATCGTAAAACTGGTAAAACAACATCCAAACGATGAATTACTTGGAAGGGCTATTAGAAATCTTATAATTACGCAACAAAACACAAATGAAGTTTATATTGACCCTGCACAAACAAATTTATTAGATTCAATTAATGAAGTAACAAACAACGGGCATGGAAACAGATATTAACAACCTTTCCGAAGAGCAATTATCATTTGTTAATTCATATAAAAGAATTAATGAAAGACTTGAAACTCTACAAAGACAAATGACTATAATTCAACATGAGGCACACGGTCTTATTGAAGAGTTAGAGGAATTGAGAAACAAAGAAAATAAAAAACTAAACAATGGCAAAAAATAATTTTACATTTGATGATTTAAACAAGGAACTTGCTGGAATTAATCCACTGGGTTCTGTAATGGACCAATCAAACTTCTCTGAAGTTACCGAATGGATTCATACTGGAAACTATCACCTAAATGCATGTGTTAGTGGTTCTCTTTTTAGAGGATGGCCAAATAACAGATCATGCTCAGTTGCTGGTCCTTCGGGAACCGGTAAAACGTTCTTGACGCTGAATTCAGTAAGAGAAGCAATTAATATGGGTTATAGCGTAATCTATTATGATTCAGAAGCTGCAGTAGATAAGGACCAAATGATTAAGTTTGGTATCGATACAAGTAAGGTGAATTACCAACCAGTAAACACTGTTCAAGATTTCAGAACTTCAATTACATCAATTACTCAAAAGATGCAAGAGGTTAAAAGAAAAGGCGGAGAGATTCCAAAACTTATGATTATCTTAGATTCTGCTGGTAACCTTGCAACTGCAAAAGAAATTGAAGATGCTGCAACAGGATCTGACAAAGCAGATATGACTCGTTCTAAAATTCTTAAATCAATCTTTAGAATTATTATGACTCCATTGGCAGATTTAAAGATTCCTTTTATCTTCACAAACCACACATACCAGTCACAGTCCTTTATTCCACAACAAATTGCAGGTGGTGGTACAGGACCAGAGTATGCAGCATCTATTGTACTTATGTTAAACAAAGCTCAATTAAAGGATGGAGCTGAGAAGGTAGGTATTATTGTAACTGCAAAACCAAGTAAAAACCGATTTGCAAAACCAACACCAATTAAATTTCACCTTGATTTCAGTAAAGGTATGAATGCTTATGTTGGATTAGAACAATATGCAACATGGGAAATCTGTGGAATTACCAGAGGTACCATCGAAAAGGGAGTTAAAATTCCTAAAGCAACTGCACGTGGATGGATTTGTGAGCACCTAGACGAAGTAGTTTCAAACTCAGAATTCTTTACTGAAAAGGTATTTACTAAAGAGGTGATGGAACGAATCGATGCATATATCCAACCAATCTTTAATTATAATGCAGATGCAGGAAAATTAGATATTGAGGAAATGTTAGAAAATTCACTTGACTAATATGGAGTTAAATCTTTTTAAGATTGATGAAGACAAACTACCAATAAAATATGTACTTGGCATCCAGGAAGAGCTTGAAAACTTCCCGGATGCTTTTGACATTGTCCATATTTATGTGGTTGAAAACATCAATAGACCAAACAGACCCCAATATGGATTCTCTAAAGCATCTCTACTTAAATATCATGCAAAAGGAAATGTGGAGAATGTAGAAAAGGGAATTGAACAAGCAATAAACTTAGGACTAATAGAACAAACTAAATTTGAGGAAGGTAAGGAAACCTACTCTATAAAAATAAACCCATTCCAATGATAGCAGTATTTGATGATTTTATTAAAGACGAGCAATTGTTAAATGACATTGCAAACGACACAACATTTTTCCAAGACCCTGGTGTATATTACTATTGGGACGGTTGGTGGAATACTCCAGCAAAATCTGTTAAACAAAGAATAATTGACTATGTATGGCGCACAAATCACCCGTTAAACGAAGTAAGAACTATTGATGGTTTTGAATATTGGACAGGAGTTCAAGAGGCGGATCCAAATGGAAGGTTCCGAGATTATTTAGAAATGCATTATGATGATGATGTTGCATATCGACAAGCAACTGGAGATCGAATGAGTCCAGTTATCGGATGTGTATATTATCCAATTGGTTCTGAATTTACAGGAGGAGCTCTTAATGTATTTACTGAAGGAGAACACAATCCACCTGAAGTTATTTTATGTAGACCAAATCGATTAATTATATTTGATGCAGGACATGTTCCTCATCGGGTTGATAAGGTTTTAACTGGAACAAGAAGAGCATTAGCGTTTAATTTATGGGGTCATGAACCATATTCAAAAAAGAATAACATTTTTTCAACAGAAAAATAATTAAACTAAGACATATCTTTTGATATAATCTTTATAAAAAAAAATACTACATGAAATTCGGACAAGATTTTGAAAAAATATTCTTTAAGTTATCTTTGGCAAAACCAAAATACTTAGAAAAAATACATAAAGGATTCTACACATCAGAGGAAATTGATACAATGCACTTTTTGGCCACAAAGTTTTATGAAAAGTTTCATGAAGCTCCAAAGGCAGAACAAATGAAAGTTCTTACACAAAGTCCAAAATTTAAAGGTAAGGTAGATGAATCAATCATAGAGTTAGTTTACAATACAGATCTGACACAGTATGACGAAGAGTGGTTAACATCCACTGCAGAGGCTTGGATTAAATGGAGGACATTTGACACAACCTTGATTGATACGATCGAATACATCAAAACAACTGAAGTTACTCCTGATAATGCAGATTCAATTATCTCTAAGGTTAAATCCTTGATTAATGATAGAAACTCCATTGTATTTAATTCAGATATCGGTCTTGATTTCTTTAACCCAGAGGATCACTATCAAGAGGGTGGAGTAAAAATATCTTCAGGCTATTTATTTTTAGACAGATTACTTGCAGGAGGTTATGACAAAGATGGTTCATTAGTAGTTTATGTTGGAGAGCAAAATATTGGAAAGTCAATTTATTTGGCAAATGATGCTGCAAACTTTGTTAAAATGGGAGTTAACACTGCATTTGTTTCCGCTGAGATGGCAGCTCATAAAGTTCTTAAAAGAATTGGAGCAAATCTATTAACGATTCCAATGAATGAATATGAAACTAAAGCTAAGAATAAAGATCTTATTAAAAGAAAGCTTGAAAATGTAGGAGATGGTTTAACTCCTCCGGGACAATTATTTGTAAAACAATTTCCTACATCACAAGCAACTGTATTAGATATTGAAGCATATTTAAAACAAATTGAAGAGGAAAGAAAAATAAAACTTGGCTGTATTGTAATTGACTATATAAACATTCTTGCAAATTACAGAAATCCAAACTCTGAAAATATGTACCTTAAAATTAAGCAAATCGCTGAAGATTTAAGAGCAATGGGAGTACGCAATGGATGGTTAATCGTTACTGCAACACAGATTAATAGAAATGGTTATAATTCAAGTGATATTGGCATGGGAGACGTTGCAGAATCAGCAGGACTTTCACATACTGCAGATTTAATGCTTGGAATTATTCAAGATGATTTAATGAGGGCCTCTAATGAGTACTGGCTTAAAGTACTAAAAATTAGAGATGGAGAAGGAAAAGGAGTTAAGTGTAAATTAGACATCAATTATAATTACATGAGACTTACAGAAACAGATGACGTATCAAATTCAAATATACACAATTTATAATGAGAACACAAAGAGACAAAATATTCGACAACACATTTGAGGACAGCGAGTTCGAAATGGACCCAACATTCTCATTTAATATAGCACCAAGTTATACGGATGACAGAGATGAAGAGGATAAAATAGAATCAGGAATTATTGTAGCAAAAATCCATGAACTTATTGAAGCTTCAAGATTTAAAAAATTCAATGAAATTAATGAATTTGAACAAACAATAAAATTAAAGAAGATTGAAATTAATGAAATTTATGAATATCTTTCAGATGAGTTGAGACCACATCACTCAATCATCGAAATATTCTCTGAAGTATGCGATTACTTTAATGTTAATCCAACTAAATTTTATCAATCACTTGGAAATAAATTTAAAGAAGAGTTAATTGAAACTCTTGATAGAAAAACAAACATCCTTAAGAAAAAGAATATAAATAGATTATTCTAACAATATGATCGAACAAGCAATTTTAGATAAGCCAGTAAAAAGAATATGGATTCTTGGAGACATGCACCTTGGTGTAAGGTCAAATTCATTGGAGTGGCTAGAAATGCAAAAAGATTTCTATGATAATCAATTTATTCCAACTATACTTGAAAATTATCAGGATGGAGACATTTTGGTACAGGTTGGAGATGCCTTTGATAATAGACAGAGCATCAACATCAAAGTACTCCATTATTCTGTAGATCTTTTTGAAAGACTTGGTAAAATATTACCAACCCACGTGATTTGTGGAAACCATGATATTTGGGCAAAGAAGAGTAATGAAGTAAGTTCAATCGATGCTTTAAAATGGATTCCAAATGTGCAAATTTATAAGGAGCCAAAGACCTTTAATTGGGGTGGTAGAGAAGTTTTATTAATGCCATGGAGAAGAGATACTGCGCATGAAGTTGAAACCCTACAAGAATATCCAAAGGCAGAAATAGTATTTTGCCATTCTGAAGTTAGAGGTATTAAATTAAACAATAAGGTCGATAATCATCATGGAACTGATTCTGAATCGTATGACAGATTTACTGCAGTTTATTCAGGACATATACATTACAGACAACGTAGAGGAAAACTTAGAATGGTAGGAACTCCATATGAATTAACTAGATCTGATATGGACAACACAAAAGGTTTTGACCTGGTTAATTTAGAGGACATGCAAGAAACTTTCTTTGAAAATACCATATCTCCTAAGTTTGTGAGATTTAATTTAACACAGTTATATAATGTGCCTCTAGGGGAGTTCAAAGAAAAGATTAGAAATAATTATGTGGATCTTTATGTTCCATCTAATGTTGCAACTACTTCTGCACTTTCCCGATTGATTAATAAAATCCAAAAGATCAGTAGAAAAATAGATCCAAACATATATGAACAGGATTCTCATATAGATGGAGAAATGTATGATATGGAGCAAATTGAAGATCTTTATAAGAACTATAATATTTTGCATCTTTGTAATATTTATGTTGATAGTTTAAATCACGATGAAAATACAAAGACACAAATAAAAGATAGATTAAAGAAACTTCATGACTTTCATGCATATAATAATCAAACAGATTAACCTATGAAAATACAAAGCATAGAATTAAAAAACTTTGCTTCTTACGGAAACAAAATTCAAAAGATAGAATTTGAAGAAGATAAATCAGAGTTATTCTTAACATTAGGAAAGAACGGTGAAGGTAAAACGACTATTGCTAACGCGATAGTCTTTGCTTTATATGGTAAAGTGGAAGGTGTTAAAATGTCAGATCTTCCAAACAGAATTAATAAAGAGCTTTGGGTAAGAATTAAATTACAGTGCAAATCAACAAACGTTGTTATTGAACGAGGATTGGCTCCTGGCGTTTTTAAAGTTTTACTTAATGGAGTAGAATTTGACAAGGCCGGAAAGAAATCAGTACAAGATTATTTAGAAGAGGAAATATTTGGTATACCTTACCATGTATTTAAAAACATTATTATCTTATCGGTAAATGACTTTAAGTCTTTCTTAACGATGAGTAGTAATGACAAGAGACAAATCATTGATAAAATGTTTGGATTCTCAATCATCAATGAAATGCAAACTGCAATTAAAGATGAGCGAAGATCCCTAAAGAACGATATTGATTCTTTTACAAGAGAACTTAGCCAAATCAATGAAAACGTAGAATCGGTTAAAGAGAAGCTTGAGATTTTAATGCAAGAGAGCCAAGAAAAGGACAAGCAAAAAATACAAGAACTTAAAGATTCTCTAATTAAATATGATGAGAATAAAAAGAAACTTGAAGAGGCACAGGCAAAAATCACAGAGAATCTAGGAAATTTCGCAACAGATTTACAAACAAAACAATCAAGTGAATCTGAATTAAAATATAAGTTGGCAGAACTTAAAAAGAAATTAGAGCTATATGAAAATAACACATGTCCAACATGCGAAAGCACATTAAGTGGTGATTTCCATACAGAAAGAAAGGGTGAAATTGAAACTGAATTAAGTACGCTTCCTGAGAGATTAGAACAGGCAACTGCGGATGTTGATGCGATAAAAGAATCTATCACCGATTTAAGAACAAAAGACAGAGCAGTTAGAGATAAAGTATCAACGTTAAATACAAACATTAGAACCTTTAAAAATGAATTGATAAAAATCAAGGATGCAATTCAAGGTACTGCAGATTTCTCACATCTTGAACAAATTATAAAAGATTTTGAAGTTCAAGAAAATCAAAAGGAAACTCTTAAAGATGAGAAATCAAACGAGTATGTATTTTTGGAAATGATCGAGGAGGTACTTGGTGAAGATGGTGTTAAAAACCTTGCAATCAAAACCATTTTACCAGGATTGAATGCAAATATAGCGGCAATGGTACAGACAATGCACCTTCATTTTCACATTAGATTTGACGAGAAATTCAATTGTATTATTAATCACTTAGGTGAGGAAATTAATCCAATGACACTTTCAACAGGAGAGCGTAAGAAGGCAGATTTTATTATTATCATTGCAATTATCAAGATTTTAAAATTAAGATTTCCACAATTAAACCTGTTATTTTTGGATGAGTTATTAAGTTCAGTAGATGCGGATGGAATTCATAATATCCTAAAGATCTTGAGCCAGGTTATTAAAGAGAGCAAGATAAATACATTTGTAATTAATCACACCCCTCTACCTAGAGAAATATTCGATGCAGAGGTACAAATTTACAGAGAAAATGGATTTTCCAAGTTTGATGTAATTAAAATAGATTAAGATTATTAAATATTTTTAAAATATGGCAAGTTACATGGTATTACATGGATATATACTATATGAAAAAATACCACTACACTTATTTAATTACCAATATATTAAGCAATAAAAAATATATTGGTGTTAGATCTTCAGATATAGATCCAATCCATGATTTAGGATTTAAATATTTTTCCAGTAGCAGTGATTCCGATTTTATTAATGAACAACTTATAACTCCTATAAACTTTAAATATGATATTATAAATATCTTTGACAATAGAACAGATGCATTACAAGATGAAATAACACTACATAAAATGTATGATGTAAAAAATAATCAAATGTTCTATAATTTACAAAACCAAACATCAAATGGCATTGATTTTACAGGAAAAAAACATTCAGAATCAACAAAACTAAAAATAGGCAAAGCTAGTAAAGAAAGAGGTATTAGTGAAAAAGCTAGACAAAATTTAATTTGGCAAGCTACTAATAGAATTAGAACAGATGCAGAAAGAATAAAAATGTCAAAATCTAAATTAGGTAATAATAATGCCACAGGTAAAAGATCTGAAGAATCTATACAAAACATTTCTAAAGGCAAAAAAGGAATGACCAGTCCATTTAAAGGTAAAACACATAGTAAGGAATCTAAGGAAAAAATGGCAATATCAAAAATAGGAGATAATAATCCAAAGTACTGGGAAGGTAAAAAAAGATCTGAGGAAACTAAACTTAAAATATCAGATTCAAGAAAGGGTAAAAACATAGGAAAGGCTCCATTAGTAAAATGTCCATATTGTGAAAAAGAAGGAGGTTTGTATGCAATGAAACAATGGCATTTTGATAACTGCAAATTTAAATAAATATATAAATAAAAATAAAACAAAATAATGGCGTCCTACAATTTGAAGTTTAATGGAGACGATAGCGTCCTAAGGCATATCATTATTGGTTTCCTTGCGGACTTAAATAATAAAGTATATTTTCATAGACAACTTTCAAATGACGAAAGAGTTTTAGTGGATGTTCCATTTTATTATTCAATAACAGGAGACGATCAATTTTTAAGAGATCAGTTCCTATTTACAACTGCAAGCGGACCAAATTGTACACCTGATAAGGGATTTGCAGATGCCAATTATGATGCAATTCCAAGAGGAGTTGCGAATCTAACTTCAATGTCAATAGATTCAGCCAAATTAGTTAATAAAAGAACGATTGGTAGTTACACAAAAATGAATGAGCAAGGTGCAATGGAAGGTTACACCGCAGAATTCGATATGATTCCAATTGTAATGGGATTTGACATTGAAATTTTAGTATCATCGACCCTTGATTCATTCAAGATAACTGAATCAATTATCAAACGACTTTATAAGTCAAATTATTTTAATGTAGAGGTTGGACATTTAGAGGAAGGTACTTATAGAATAGCATCATACTATGCGTTTCCAGAGGATTACACACAGGAGAGACCGTTAGGATTTACATTTGAAGACAAGGAACAATACAAAATAACATTTCCAATAGAGGTTAATTCATTCATACCTTCATTTAACTGGGGTAACGAAGAAAGTTTCGGAATGAACAGGGCATCGACTGAAAGACATGTTGCAAATCGAATGTTTGAGATTCAAAGTAATGTAATTAATAAAAGCTCTGCACAATCAAACGTAAGAGACATCGACGATACTGATATTGACAATAGATAATTCTATTAAAAATAAAGGATATATAACAAAAGAAATAAATTAAATTAATAATATGACAACTAACATTCTTGCACCATTCGCTAAAGTAGGAGAGTCTTTTCAGTTTTATGTAAACGGAAGAGTTTTTGAAATGAATGAAAATGAAATTAAGGAGGTTGAAGTTTTAAATAACTCAACATTAATTAATGCTATTAGAGCATTCGAATCTTTTGAATTTTCAAATGATTCTATTAAATGGTTCCATGGACCAAGCAAATTCGTTTACAATTTGACTGAAGGAAAATTCCAACACAACACAATGTTAATTGAAGGAAATACATTTTCAAACCACGTACTTTCGTCTGGATTGGTAAGATATAATGAAAAAGCAACTGCTGATTTATTTGAATCTATTCCAGCATTACTTGAAAATTTTGTAAACTTAGATTTTGCAGCATCTTTTAAAGGAAACAATGTTTCTGTAGATTTATTTAAAATTGAAGAATCAGTATTTGTTGCAAGACTTAATAATGAAACAAGAATCTCTAAATTCTTTAAAGCAAATACTGTGAATGAAGCATTAGAATATGTAACTAACGAAACTGGAGAATCTGCACATGCATTCTTAAAATCTTTATTAGAAGGAGAATCTGCAAGTATCGCTGAAAAACAAGAAAAGATTGCAACATACGAATCAATGATTGCTTTCTTAAAGGATCAAAAAGGATTATTGGCTGAATCAGATAGAAGTGATTCTGTAATTAAAGAGGCTGAAACATTAATCAACACTGAAATCAAATCCTGGGAAGATAAAATTGCTGCATTAAGCGCATAATAAATCCTAACATATAGGCATAAGAAAAGGGACCAACGGTCCCTTTTTCTATGAATTCAGTTTAGAGTTATTTTTCTCTATGTAATTCTTCAATGTGTCTTTTAATAACCTCATCTAAGATTTGGTTTAACTCTTCACCCTTAAATCTTTTCCACTCTTCTCTTAAAGATTCATCGATTGGTCCGACTGGTCCATTAGGTCCTTGTGGTCCTTGTGCTCCATTGATTCCATCAACTCCATCTTTACCGTTGATTCCATCTTTACCATCAACTCCATCCTTACCATTGATTCCATCAACTCCATCCTTACCATTGATTCCATCAACTCCATCTTTACCATTGATTCCATCAACTCCATCTCTACCTTGTGGTCCAACCGGTCCCTCAATACCTTGTGGTCCAACTGGTCCTTCAGATGCGATGTTAATTTCTTTAATTGATTTTGAGTTTTTGTTTGATAAATAAACTGCAACTATACCTAGTACAAATGCAATAATAGCTAATACTCCCATTTTTATATAATTTTTTTATGTAATGTTACTTATTACATGTTATATATCACATAGAATGGCCCCATGAAACAAAATAGATAAAACACATATAATTCTTAAATAAACATAAATAATTGTGGCTAAAAAGAAAAACTACTTAAACAACAAGGATTTGCACGCGGCAATGTCAGAATCAAAGGATCTGGGAAAATTGACCCCTACTGCAGAAAAGATGTTAATATTATTAGCAGAACGTGCAATTACTAAAATGTCTTATGTAAACGATGATGATCGCCAGGATTGTCTACAATTTGCAATGTTAGACCTTTTAAAGTACTGGCAAAATTTCAACCCAGATTATCCAAATGCGTTTGCATACTTTACGGAAATTGCAAAGAGAGGATATGCGAAAGGTTGGAATAAAATACACCCTTTAAAATACAAAGGAACTATCTCAATAAATGGTTCATCTTCCGATGGTGAAGATGGTGGAGGAATCTATTCTATCTAATGTCAATTAAAAACGTCAAGCCAACAAAGAACTCTGGATTTAATCAAGGTTATTTTAATCCAAAAAACCCTGAAAAATATGCAGGGCCTCTTCCCATCATTTATAGAAGCTCTTGGGAGTACAAGTTCATGATATGGTGTGACATCAATGACAAGGTATTAGTGTGGTCAAGCGAACCTGTTGAAATCAAGTATTGGTCGAGACAGGGCAATAAACAAAGAACATACCATCCTGATTTCTATTTTAAGATATTAAAACAGGATGGAACCACTGAGGAATATTTGGCTGAAATTAAACCAAAGGCACAAATACAAAAACCAGTAATGCCAACTAAAATGTCAAAGAAGGCAATAGAATCCTATAAGTTTCTCGCAGAACAATATGTGAAAAATATGGATAAATATAATGCAGCCAAACAATATGCTGAAGGTAGGAACTGGAAATTCATAGTTCTTACAGAAGATACTATTAAAAATGGGTTACGTTAAAAAAAGAATAGATGAACTTTCGAAACAACATGGAGGAAAAATTAAAGCCTCCAGGTTTTGTGAAGATTGGTTTGAAGAGGGTAAGAATAATCGAAAGGTAGCTGAGGCGCAAGTCACAAGGACCAGGTTCGAAGCAGGAAAAATTTATGTATTTGGATATAAACCCAAGTATGAAAATGAATTACCGTGGTTTGATGAAAATCCAATAGTGTTGGCGATCGAATCAGTTGGCGGAAATGATTTTGGAGTTAATCTAAATTTATTACCAGTTCCAGTAAAAGAAAAACTGTTAGATGATTTATATACCAAAATGAATTTGACTGCAAAGCATTCTGGTAATAATGGATCTGATGCATTAAGAGAAAAACCACTAAGAATAAATTACCAGGGAATGAAAAAATACTTGGAAACATATGGATGTGATTTTGCTCTTAGACAATATATACCTGCAAGAAAAATAAATCAAGCAGTTGTAAGTTATTCAAAATGGCCTGAGATAGCTTTATGCGATTTTATGGAATTAAATGGCACTAATATGATGGAAATAAGAGTTCTATTTAGGGACTATTTAAAAAAGAATATATAACTAAAATTAATATTATAATATAATGGCAGGATTCGTACAGAGAAATGGACCATTGAGTACAAACAAAAGACCGTTCGTTCTTAGTGATACACTAAAGAAGTTATCTTCGTTTGGTATGTATTACGACGATTTGGTACTTAGACAATCACAGGCAATTGGGCCAGTTGAGGATGCATTCGGTTATGGTGGAATGAATCCGCTTGGTCTTGATAGTGATGATATGTATAGCGCATTTGCAGCCCTTTCGATGGCTGATACTACAATGCGTAAAAACATACCGTTTTTTGACCAAAACTACAAGGGTAAAAGAGACGAACTTAGAAAATTTGCACAACACGATGAAATCGAAGACATCTTAGATATTCTATGTGATGAGTCAATTGTATTTGACAATAAAAACTTTATAGCCAATCCGGAGATTATTGGTATGGAAGTTTCTGAAGAGGTTCAAAAATATCTTAATAAAGCATATAGAGACATTTACCAATATTTTGGATTTGCAGCAGATCAATCTGCATGGTATTTCTTTAGAAAATGGTTGATTGATGGTTATCTTTCATTTGAGATTATTTATAATCCAGAGATGACCGAAATTATTGGTTTCAAGGAAATTGACCCAGTAACCCTTGTACCAGGATATAATCATGAAGATGGTAAAAAAGTTTGGGTGCAGTTTAAAGACGATCCAATGAAAGAGAGAAAACTTTACGACTCTCAAATTATATACATTTCATACTCTTCGATTACTACAGCATCGAGAGTTTCTTACCTTGAACGATTAGTTAGAGCATTTAACTTGATGAGAATTATGGAGCATACCAGAGTTATTTGGGCTGTTACAAACTCATCATATAGAATGAAATTTATTATTCCAGTTGGAGGTAAATCAAAAACAAGAGCAAAACAATCGCTTTCTCAATTAATGAGTAACTATAAAGAGGTTGTAGATTTTGATTGGGATAGTGCATCTCTGACAACCAATGGAAAACCTATGTTACAATTCAACAAGGAGTATTGGTTACCTAGTAAAGACGGTGAGCAACCAGAGATTGAAACATTAGGAGGTGAAGGACCAGAATTAAGTGATACAGAATCATTAAAATATTTCTCAGATAAACTTAAATCGGTTTCTAAAATCCCATACTCTAGATTTATGTATGAAGATGGTGGTGGAGATTTCGCAATGGAAGCTGATGGTATGATTAGAGATGAAATCAAATTCGCTAAATTTATTAAACGTTTACGTAGTTCATTCCAAGAGATACTGGTTAAACCATTATGGCTGCAAATGTGTCTTAAATATCCTGAGTTTAAGGATGATGCAGGATTTAAAACTCAAATTGCTTTACAGTTCAACGAAGAAAATATGTTTGCTGAATTAAAGCAAATGGAAATCATGACTAAGAGACTTGACTTCATTGGAACAATGAAAGACTCGTTAATTAAAACAGATCCAATAACAATGGAAGAGACTTCATACTTCGACATGGAATTCCTAGTTGACAGATACTTAAAATTATCACCAGACGATAAAGCAGCAAACGAGGCATATAAATCTAGAACTGCAGCGGCTGCGGCTGAAGAGCCAGAGCCAGAGGATCCAATGGCAATGATGTAATAAAAATAAATCAAAATAAAATGAGAATAATTAAAACATTCGAAGAATTCACAGGTTCACTTAAGGAGGATGCAATTGATGCTGGAGAAGAATCCAAAGTAGTAATTGATGATGTTACTCTTGATTCAGGTAAGGAAATTAAATCTACTGAAATTTTAGGAACTATTTTATCTTCTAAAACCGAGAAAGAATTCAAACAATATTTCTATGATGAGTATGGAAATGGAGCTTTCACTGAAGAGGACATGTTTACTCTAACTAAATTCTTTACAGACTACCAAGAGGAACAGGCTGAAAAGGAGAAAGAAGAAGAGAAGGATGCCGAAGGCGGAGAAGAAGGTGGTGAAGAAGATCCACTAGCAGGACTATAACTTTTACTTTTTTACAAAATTAAAGTGATATATAATAGAAATATAATAAAATAATAATTATGACTAAAAACTTACTGATCCTAGAAAGATCATCTACGGAGTTAGAGTTTAAACAAGAAGGTGGAACCTACGTTTTAGAAGGTATCTTTGGGGAAATCGATAAGAAAAATCGTAATAACCGAATTTATACTGAGAATGAATATCTTCCACAGATTGAAGCTCTACAGGCAAAAATTAAATCTTCAAAATTGTTAGGTGAATTAGACCACCCTGCAAATTTTGATGTATCTCTTAAAAATGTTTCACACATTATCGAAGAGTTAACATACGATAAAGAAACAAAACAAGTTAAAGGCCGTATCAGATTATTAGATACAGATGCTGGAAGACAAGCTAAAGCATTAGTTGATGCTGGAGTTCCTTTACAAATTTCAAGTAGAGCAGCAGGAGCTGTTGAATCTAATGGAACTGTAAAAATCAAACAATTATTTACTTATGATTTAGTGGCAGATCCTGGATTTGAGAACGCTGAATTAAAAAGAGTTAATGAAGCTTATGGTTTTGTTAATGAAGGAAACGACCTATTTATTTACGAGATAAATAATAAAAACGAAAAACAACCAATCGAAAATATAAACGAAACAAAAATGGCAGAGTCTAAATTTATCACGGTTGAGGATTTTAACAAATACTCTCAATATCTTTCTGAAGAGATCAAATCTATTAAAGAAGGTATGAACTCTTTAACAGAGGCAGAGTCTACTAATTCTCAATTAGAAACATTAAAAGAGTACACTGATTATTTAGCTAAGAAATTAGACGAATCAATTGCATACTCAGAACATATCGCTGAAAGAGCGGATCAAGGTATTTCTTACTCAGAAAAACTTGCAGAAACATTGGATAACTCTATTCAATATTCAGAGCACATCGCAGAGAGCGTTGATGCAATTAAAAACTACACTAACTATTTAGCAGAATCTTATAATGAAGGTGTAACAACTCACGAAAACTTAGTTAAATACACAGAGTATTTAAGAGAGAACTTAGAGAAAGTTACTGAATATGCTGAGTATGTTGCTGAAACTGTAAACTCTAACTTATTATTAGAAGATGAGGCAGGAGTTCCAGCTGAAGAATTAAAAGACGAAACTGACGATGTTTCTCCAAGAGTAATTGATGCTGATGGAAACTTAATCGACGGAGATGTTGAAAATGTTGAAGGTGATTTAGAACTTGATGGTGAAGGTGATGCTGCCGGAACTGAAATTACTGAAGGTGATGCAGGTCTTCCAGCTGAAAAAATCAAAAAAGATTCTAAAGATGTTACAATCGATACAATTGATGCAGATGGAAATGTAATTCCAAACGATCCTAAAAACGTTGAAGGTGACTTAGAACTTAAAGGTAAAGGTGATGCTGCTGGTAAAGATGTTGATGCAATGGAAGCTTACAAAAATTCAATCACTTCCAAATTAGAAGCATTAGTTGAAAAAGTAAACGCTAAGAAAAATGAAGGACCTTCATTCTTTAAATTTATCTCAGAAGAGAAAGTAAATGAATTTAAAGCTTTAACTGAAGAAGAAAAAGCAAAAGTTGTAAATGCAATTGAAGGTAAAGGTTATTTAACTGAAGGACAAATCTTAGGATTATGGGCTAACTCATTAATGGGAGCTGTTCAAACTACTAACACTCCAGCTGTTATTTCAATGATGCCAGCTGAATACCATGGAACTTGGGCTAAATTATCTGAAGCTAAGAAAAATCAAATCATGGCACAATCTAAGATGGTTAAATTAGAAACTGCATATCAAGTTGCAAACTTCTGGCAAACAAGAGATCTTAGAGAAACTGCGCCAGTAATGGAAAAAATCACTATGGTTAACGAAGCTGCACCAGTAGAAGTTAAAACTATTGGATATGACACAACTGGAATTGCTGAAGAAATCGCAAAAAGATTTAAAAAGTAACAAAAAATCCTAACTTTTTGATTTTTTTAAAAAAAGTCACAAATAATAAGGATATATAATAATATTAAAACATATTCGATGCTCAGTTAAGAAGCAAAAAACTGAAATTATATCGAAAACTCGTAAAATACGAAACAATAAAAACCATTAAAAAATAAATTAAACAAAAATGGCAAATTTAATCAATGAATCAGAAATCAGAGCAACGTGGTCTCCGATTATCGAATCTGCGACAGGTATCAACGACGCTAGCAAATTAGCTTGGATGTCAGAATACTGTCACAACCACAAATTATATGAAGATGCATCTACAATGACTTTAGGTCAAGGTGGTAATATCTTTGGTATGGGTGCTACACTTTTACCAGGTAATATCGGTGCAGGTGGAGTTTCTACTGTAAACGGTTCTGGAGATAAAGCTCCTTCATTATTACCATTAGCAATGCAAGTTGCTGCACAAACTATCGGTTTAGATTTAGTACCTGTAGTTCCTATGGCTGGTCCAATGGGATTATTATCTTACTTAGACTTCGTTTACGAAGGTGGTAAAGTAGCTCCAGGAACTGAAGCTCCAACTTACATCAAAGTAGGTGTTGCTTCTACTGAAGATTTAGATGCGGTTATCGCTGAGATCCAAGCATTAGCGAACGATACTATTCTAGCAGCTGCAGGATACGGTGCTTACACATTAGTAGGAACTTCTAGAATTGACGGTAAAATGATTTTCAAAGTAGGAGATATTGTTGCTGCAACAGTAAACGCTGATGTTACTTTAGCATTAGCTTCATTAACTGAAGATGCTACTGCAACTGGTGTTGAATTAGTAAAAGCTTTAGAGGATCACGTTAAAGGATTCATTGCAGCTAATGAGGCAGGAGATCCATTCTCAAGAGAAGCTGGTGAACAAACTCCAGACAAAATTATGGGATTATCTTTATTCTCTAAATCAGTTTCAGCTGAAACTTTCCAAGTTGCTGCTGCTGTAACTAGAGAGCAAGTTCAAGATTTAAAACAATTCGGAGTTGACGCTGTTGCTCAAGTTGAAGCTGTTTTAACTAATGAATTAACTCAAGGTATTAACCAATACATTTTAAGAAAATTAAGAACTTTAGGTTCTACTAACATCCAAAAGGCGTTTGGTGCTGCTGTTGATTTCGATTTAACTTTACCTGCTGCAAATGCATTAGGTGGTGGTGGTGAAACTTTACCATCAGTTCACAGAAGAATCTTATCTCAAGTTTTAGCTGGTGCTAACTTAATTGCTAACAGAGGACGTAGAGGTGCTGGTAACTTCGCTGTAGTTGGACCACAAACTGCAACTGTATTACAGTCTATCGCTGGATTCGTTGCTAACCCAATGGCTAACACATTCGCACAAGCTGCTGGAGCTATCTATCCATTAGGATCAGTTGCAGGTATTAATGTATACACTGACCCAACAATGGCATGGGGAGATTACACAGTAACTGTAGGTAGAAAAGGTGACGGAAACGGACCAGGTGTTGTATTCATGCCTTACTTAATGGCTGAATCAGTACAAACAATTGCTGAAGGAACTATGGCTCCTAAAGTTGCTGTTAAATCTAGATTCGCATTAGTTGAAGCTGGATTCCACCCTGAAACTCAATATGTTACTTTTAACATTAAAGGTACATGGGCTAACTTATTAACATTAGCTTAATATTTACACATTTAGAACTAACATTCTAGATTATATAAGGGAACTGAGAAATCAGTTCCCTTTTTTGTGATATATAATAATATAATAAAACAAAAATATAAATTATGAGCAACATTAAAACATTTACGCAATGGGCATCTTCATATAATGAAAACGACGCAGTTGCAACCCCATCATCACAGATGGTAACCGACGTTGATACAATTATTAATTCATTAGAAACATTAGCTGCTGAATTAACCGAAGAACTTAACACAATGGAAGATTTTAGTATCGATGAGGGTGCCGTCGATTTTATTAAGCAATGGATTATAAGCATGAAAGCCGTAGCTGCACAAAAGAAAGTAAATAAGATTAAAATTAATTCTTCTGATTTGGAATTTGCAGCAAAAAGTGCAGAGGGAGATAAGCAAAAAGCAATGCAAGATAAATCAGACCAAATTAAAATTCAGGCGGTTGATCTTCAGCAAATGGTAGATGATAAATTTAAAGGTAAAGGAGCGATCGTAGACCGTAAATTGTCATCAACAAAAATTCAAGGACAACTTGAAATGATTAAAAGACAATCTGGTATGGAAGACGATCCATCTAGAAAGGCAGATCTTAAATCAAAAATGAAAGAATTGGCTGACAAGTACAAAGAGGAAGTAGAAGCAATTGAAACCTTAAAGGATGAAAATAAAGATGCTATTGAGGCTGAGAAAGAAAAACAAAGATTAAGAGACGAAGCTGAAGCCAGAAAAAACGGTGAAGCGGAAACAACAACTGAAAAGGAAACTACAACTGAGGCTGAAACAACAACCGAAAAGGAAACAACGACTGAAGCTGAAACTACAACTGAAAAGGAAACTACAACTGAGGCTGAAACAACAACCGAAAAGGAAACAACTACGGAAGCTGAAACAACTACGGAAGCTGAAACTACAACTGAAAAGGAAACAACAACCGAAGCTGAAACAACGACTGAAGCTGAAACAACGACTGAAAAGGAAACTACAACTGAGGCTGAAACAACAACTGAGGCTGAAACAACAACCGAAGCTGAAACAACAACCGAAGCTGAAACAACTACGGAAGCTGAAACAACCACTAAAAAAGAAAAAACAACAAACGAGGCGTTATCATTATCAATGAGAGCAGAGGCAGTTGGATTACATTCTTTAGCTGATGAGATTAAAACCAAGCAAGATTGGCAAGTTATGCCAGGCACTATGCTTAGAGAAAAATTTGAGTCTGTTATTAAAACAGCAGAATATGGCAAAATATTGAATGAATCTAAATATTCTGTAAATTCAATTAAAGATGCATTTAACAAATTAATGTAATATGCTCTTAGGATTTAAAGATTTTAATAAATCAAGGGAGTTAACTTTACTTTCTGTTGTCGAGGATAGAGATTATTTTCTTTGGCAACAGGAAGTTCAGTCCCATCACATGAAAGAAAACTTTCCACATATCAAATATGAGGTTGTATTTATTCATGAGAATGAAACTCCATCGGAATGGGCAAAACATATTGGAACATTATGTAACGCTAGTTATTATCATGTTAACAATGAATCTTATAAATCATATAGAGCTTCATATAAACCATTAGGAATCCATTACAGAATTAACGATACGTCAAAGCCAGTTTTGGAAAATGTACTTGCAATAGATTCGGATGTTATTTTAAATAAAGATCTTAAGTACACTGAATTAATTGAGGGAAATTCGTGGGTAATGTCAAATTGTGATAGTTACCTTGGATATAATTATCTTAAAAAAAATCTAAGCGATTCAAGAATAACTGAACTTGCGAATATTGTTGGAATTACATTAGAAGATATAAAATCAATTAAAGTAGCAGGTGGAGCACAGTACCTTTATAAAGGATTAAGTAATCATAAGAATTTGTTTGAAAAAATGGCTAACGATTCTGTTGAGTTATATAGAAATCTTAAAAAAATTGCAGAGAAAGATAATTCAAAGATACAAATATGGACTGCAGAAATGTGGTCTCAATTATGGAATGCGGCTGCACATACAAATGTATCCGTTAGCGAATCAATGAATTTTTGTATGGCAGGAGATTCTCTTGACGAGATGAAAAAAACAACATTCACTCATTTTGCAGGAAATCCTGGAGAAGGATCTTTTCAAAAGACAAAAACACAGAATGCTTTTCTAGAAGATTTTTCAAATGTCACCAATAATAAAAATTGTGCATGGCATTGGAAGACCCTAGTAGAAAAATATAAAGATAAAAGTTTTAGTATTAAAAATAACAAGGTATAATGACCTTTAATTTTTATTAGAATTTTTTCTTGCAAGATTTAAAAACTCTTTCTGTTGATTCAGGAGGAGTTTTTTTATGTGTTCTTGAAAGGCAATCGATGACTTTATGATTCGTGCGTCGACAACATCCCCTGTAAGTGTATCATGATATCTGGGGTGTACGAAGTTCTCCATACTAAAATTGTTTATATTAGATCGGATGGGTTCACCAGACAGTGCGCAAGTCCAGTCTATGGTATCATAACTTTCATGTAGTTTTTCCATTTTCATGAAATCGCCAGTAGACCAATCATAATAATAACGATTTTTTGATGTTTGATTTTTATATCTACTAACCTCAAACAAGATTTGTAGAAATTGATCGTCCTGTGCTCTTTCCTTTAATAGTGGATTTTCTAAAAGTAAACGTCTTTGTTGACGAGAAAGACCTTCATAACAAACCCCATATCTATTGCGTGGATTAGGACCACCTGTTCGTTTAATATTAGGATATTTATTGTTGTACGCCATGTTATATTTATTTGAAACTTATTTGATTGATTCAATATAATATCTATAAAATTAAGCAAAAAATATATGATTCACACGCTATTTACGGAAAAATACAGACCTAAAAATCTTGAAGATTTAATCCTACCTGAGAGAGTAATGTCAAAGTTCAAAGATGGAATTACGCAAAATGTATTATTGGCAGGAAGTCCTGGAACTGGTAAAACATCAACAGCAAAGGCCATTGTACAACAATTTGAGTTGCCATATCTTTATATCAATGCATCTACGGATACTTCGGTCGATGTGATTCGTACCAGAATTACTGATTTTTGCTCTACTATGTCTATTTTAGATGATAGAGGAAAATTTAAAGTAGTTATATTGGATGAGGTTGATGGTGTATCTGATCAATTCTTTAAAGCGTTGCGTGCAACAATGGAGCAATTCGCATCTAACTCAAGATTTATTGCAACATGTAATTATGTAAATAAAATTCCAGATCCAATTCTTTCAAGATTTGAGGTGATTAATTTTGACTTTGATAAATCAGAAGAGAGTGAATTGACAAAGAAATATATCAGAAGAGTATATGATATTTGTGGTAAAGAGGGAATGACAATCGAAAAACCTGCATTGGTAGAATTTGTAAAGAGAAACTTTCCAGATTTAAGAACAACTCTTAATAAATTGCAAGGTTATAAAACACAAGGAACTGCAAATATCACAGAGGCCGATGTAAAGAAATTTAACTCAGTTTATAAAGATGTGTTTGAGTTAATCTTTAACGAAATGGATCCTATTGTAAACTACAAACATTTGGTAGGTGAATATTCAAATCGAGTTGATGATGTTTTACAAACATTAGGCGAAGAGTTTATTGAGTACATTCAAACTGAAAAACCACAAAATGCTCGTCATATTCCACAGATTGCAATTACGGTTGCAGAGCATCAGGCTCAAAGAACACTGGTTATCGATCCAGTAATTACCTTACTATCCTGTGTTTATAAGATACAGGAAATTGTAAAAGGTTAAAAAATAAATTAATAAATATTTTCACGGGTCACCGGAATTGATTATATTTACATAAATAAAAACATATAATATGAAATTAGGAAAGCATACCTTGATAATTGATGGAAACTACTTTGTACATAGTAGATTATTCGTCTTACCAAGACCTAAAGGTGAACAATTATTAGGCGATCGCGATGGCCAAGAACAATTCATGCGAAAATTATGTATTGACTTTGCAAGTGAGGTTCGTAAGATGACACCATTTGTCGACCAAATTGTTATGGCTGTTGATTCAAAATCATGGCGTAAGGATTTATTTCCTGCAGCAGAATATAAAGGCACAAGAGTTGCCGATAATTCTGTTAATTGGGAAAATGTATTTAATGTTTATACCGAGTTTCAAGATATTCTTGCAAAATATGGTGTAATTGTTCATAAAGTTCCAGGTGCAGAGGCGGATGATATTCTTTTTGGATGGTCTACTCAATTAAACAATGAAGGTAAGAATTGTATTGTATGGACAGGTGACCGCGATTTAATTCAATTGGTTAATTATAATGACGCCACAGATGCATACACCTTATGGTACTATAATTCACAAAGAAAGTTGTTAGCATTTGAAGGATTTCAAGATCTTTTAGATGGCACTAGCGATAATTTAATTACAAATGATGACCTTCTATTTAATATGTCTTCCGATGAGGTAATGGGTGACCAGCTAAAATCTGATTTTCAAGCATGGGTTACTAAGAACACTGTTAAAATCGAAGAAATTAATTGTGATGATTTTATTTTTTCTAAAATATTGCAAGGTGATAAGAGTGACAATATAAGATCAGTTGTTACATGGACTAAAAGAACATCAAGTGGTTCTATTCGTAACTACTCGATCACTGAAAAGCATGCTAATCAAATTTTAGAAAAGTACAGAGAGACTGAAGGTAATTTTCATATCGATCATTTCTTTGTTGCAACTCAAGTTGATATTATTGTAAATTTAATTCATGAAGTTGTAGGTAAATCTACACCTGAAGAAATTCGTATTGCATTCAATCAAAACTTAGATTTGATGCTATTACATTTTAATACGATTCCAGAGGGCATTCAAAAAAGTATCTATAAAGAAATAGAAAAGGATTATGGACTAAATACTCAAATGATTAATTTGGTACAAATGGAAAGAATTCTTGAAGGAACTGGATGGAACACATCAACTAAAAAGGGAAATAGTGCTCCAAAATCATATGATGCATTTGCAACTTTAAATCTTGATGAGCTTAATGCACCTGCACCAACAAAGAAACTAAACACATTATTTTAATAAACAAACGTTAAGAAATCCATATAATTAATATGCTAGACGAAACAAAACTATTTGACTTTATTAAAATATTGTTTACAAAACCAAACGATTACAAGAACATATCAAATCATAATAAGAAGAGACATCACTTTATGATTAATAGATTCTTTGCAATTAAATTTCCTGCAAATGCGCAACTATTTAATAAAAATGGAATTAATCCCATTGCAGTTATAGATAGTTGGGCACTTGTTGGAGCAAGATTTAAAGGAGTTCCGGGTTGGATTTATACAAAGACCAAGAAGCCCGAGACAACACCATCTTCAAAAAGCAAATATATACCAACAGAAGCAGCTATTCAATTCTTTATGGAAAAGAATGAAATTGGCAAGAGAGAATTTAAAGAACTTGAAAAATTTGCTAAAGATGATTTGTATGCCAATTTAAAAAGGCTTGAAGATTCGATGCAAGTTTACTAATATCGTAAATTTATGCAACAATTTGACCTAAGTTTATTGCCGACGGCGGTGGACGTTACATTATATAGATACAATTACATAGACAATAAATTATGGGCTCAAATTCATAATGACTTAGATTATATAGAAACAACAGAAGATTCTGTAATGGTGTCTATGAATCAGCTCAAGTATTTATTGGACACATATTACTCTTCTACTTTAAATAAAATTAAAACAGTAGGTTCCGAGGTTTTTCATAAGGAAATTAACACAGTTTACTTTCTTTATCAAATGACTATAGAAATGAAAAACCTTCAATATGTTAAATTCAATCTTAATTTTGATAAGAGTTATGATAGAACTATAATGGTAGAAGGCAGTAAGATTTTACAATTTGGATTTAAAGTTCTTACAGCTACTCTTAGACTTTCTGACCTTTATGAAGATGAAGAGCTTGAAACCGTAAATACCATTCTACAAAATCTTTCAATACTTGGACCAGGTGAACAATACACCCGAATATTTGCAAAGGATCTTGCCGATTCAATAGACCTTTATTTGATGGCAAACGAAAAGGATGATGACGATGAAGTAGGCGATGAAGGAATCATCACCGATATTTTGGATATTTTAGAAAATAAATTAGAACCTGAAAATACATTATTGCTATTGATAACTGACTACTAGATTTTTCGAATATATAATATAGAAAAATAATAGTAATCGATGAAGTTTTTTAGTAATTTTGGAAAAAGAGAAGGTCTTGTTTATATAATCGTCTGGTTATGGGTTGTAATGGGACTTTTAGGTGCTTATAAAAACGCAAGCTTTAGCGACCTTGCAGTTTACTTTGGATCCTTAACAGCATATGCAGCAACTTATATTTGGGCAGAATCAAAAAGGCCTAGTGATAAAACAAAAATATTCTCAAAGGGTCCTAACTCTCGTAGAGAGGTAATGATTTATGTTGTAGTTGTTATTTGGGCAATTGCCGGAGGAGCTGCAATATGGTTTTCAGCAGATATTGGTCAATTAGCACTTTACTTTGTTTCATTGACAGGATTCGTGGCTTCATGGATTGCTGGAGAAGTTTATACTCCACAGGATAAAATAAACAAAAATAACGATTAATAATGGTAACAGGATATACTGCAAACGAATATGGTGATTATCTTATAGCATCGTTACAAGAACCTTATACAAATACACTTAGAATAATTGATTGGGAGGTTGTTGTTGGTCTTAAAACACCTTCAATGACTGGTACAATTTCTGGAGTTTCCGGAAGTAATGAAATAGATGGAATTGGAACACAATTTACACAAGCATTTGCGACTGGGGATATTATTATTATAGGAAATGTTCAATACACAGTGGATGCTGTAATTTCAGCCAATGAAATGACAATTCTTGAAACGCTTCCAGTAAACTTAAATTCAGCTCAATATTATGGACTTCCAAATGTAAACAACCATTTTGATTATGAATATAGATGGTCACAATCTAATGGAGTATTTTCACAATTCAATCCATTAAACCATGGAACTGCATATGGAGATTTATTGGCAATTACGTTTGACACAACAAAACCAGTTTGGATCGATGTTAAGTCAGAAGTTACTGCCCTAACACCAGGAAATAGCCTTTCATTACTTTCAATTACATATACGATTGAAACAGTAGATGGAATTATAGAATCTTGTCCAAATTATTGTACCGAATGTACTGATCCTTTTGCAATGAATGGATGTGCAAATATTGAAGTTTCATGTGATGCAAATACATTTAATCCATATGCACTTACAAAATCAATAAGTGTTTATAAGCAACTTAATAATATTGTTACAAGTATATTTGGACATGAGGTTAATTACTTTAGAACAGAACCAGATTTAAGAACAAGCGATGTTATCTTAATGGAGTACTCATTACACAATGTTGTAGATAATAAAAATGTTAAGATTTTAGTGCCTGACAATGAATTTCCAACTGAGGCAAATACTTATGATATATTTGGTATCGAACTTGCAGATTTTGAAGTACATATAACAGCAGAGGAATTTGAATCTCGATTTGGCGCAGGAAAATATCCAAGAAACAAGGATTACATGTTTATTCCGATTATTAATAGAATGTATGAAATAAGTTCGGTTTCATTGGCAGACGAATTTAACAAAGCACATTCATATTGGAGAGTTAAATTAGTTAAATACCAAGACAGAACTGATGTTATCAAAGGACAATTTGATGCAGCCACTGATGTGTTAATTACTGGAATTGAAGAAATATTCGGAGAACAAATTCAAGACGAGTACACTAAAAACCTTAAGCCCGAAATATTCCAATCAGTGGTTTCCACATATAGAGACGGAATTAGAGAGTTTGTTAATAAGAAACTAAAAATCGTTGATTATGATTTAAAGAATAGGTGGACTGTTGTTAGTAAAAACTATTATGACTTTACAAAGATGGATTTAAATGATACTGCATTATTTTACGTGGCTCCTTCTAAAGTAGCCCCTGGAAAAAATGTAGCATACACTGGATGGTTCTCTCCTCAATTTACAAATACATCGACTGAGGATTACTATCTATTTGGAGATAATGATGCAATCACAGGATTTAAGTTAACAATCAGCAACACACAATTCAAATTCCACGTAAATGGAATGGAAGAGGTATTTACCCATGGAATTACGTTAAGTAAAGATATATGGTATGCGTATATTGTAAATGTGAACAATGAATTCTTACAATTAGAGGTTAATATTTATAGCTTAGATCCTAATAGTAATATTATTACGCAGGTTGGTGGTTCAAATATATTACCACAAATGTCTTCTAATAATCTTGTTTCTGAATTTACTGAAAATAGATTAATGCCATTGAACTTAGCATGGGAATCAATCTCACATTACTCACTGCGCGCAAATAATATGTACATGACAAATATTAGAGTATTTAATACACCAATTGAGTTTGAACAACATTCAAATGTATTAAACCAATACGTTGTTAGAGATAACCAATTAGCGATTGTGATAGATAATGCAATTCCATCGTTAGGCTTCCAAAAATACGCCAACGCAAGGTAACACTAGAAATTTAGATAAATATTATATCTAATAAAACTAGTAAATATGTCAGACAAGAAAAGCATAAAAGAGCAAGCAGAGGATATACGTAGAGACCTTGACGAATTAATCGGTGACGATAGTTCAAAGGAAATTTCAGATGTAATAGACACAGACCCACAACTTCCAGCAAAAAGGCAAGAATCATATATGTCCTTTGTTGAACTTAAAGAAAGTTCAACAAAGAAGGCAAAGAAAACTATTTCAGCCCTTATGAAATTTTATCTCGATGAAGATATTATCGAAAGGGATGAGTATATTCAGGCTAAAAAGAGGATGGACGAAATGACAATGAGCTCATTGGTTTATCAATTACAAGCAGGTGAACGTGCACTTACAACTCTATTGGAAGCGATTGAAGATGGAGAAGTTGCACCAAGAATGTTTGAAGTTCTTGCAACCTTACAAAAATCAATGCTTGATATTATTAAATCCCAAACAATGTACCTAATGGCAACTGAGGAAAGTGCAAAGAGAATCGCAAGGGATATTGAGATTTATAAGAAGAGAGATGACATTAGAGAAATCGAATCTTCAGGCGGAGATTCCACTTCTGGAAATACGCAAAGAGGTACGAAGGATTTAATGCGAATGATTAGAGAAGGAATCGATAGTTCAGAACATGATATTGAGGATGTTGAAATAACAGAATAATATGGCAAACGAAGGATATATTGGAGATAATAAATGGATTCCAGCAGGAGAATCCGAAAAGGACTCACAGAAATTAGTATGGTCTACAAAATCTATAAATGATTTAATTGTAGCGCTTGACAAGGGTTATAGACCTCAAGTAAGTATGCCCTTTTATGAAGGTAAACAATTTCTAAGAAGAGGAAATATCGTATTTGAATATACTGATGCTGAAATCTCTGAAATTGCAAAATGTGCAAATGATATTGTATACTTTGCAGAAAAATACGCAGTGGTAATGACTGATAATGGTATTCAAAAGGTAAAACTTAGAGAATATCAAAAACAATTACTTAGAGATTTTCAAAATAATAGATTTAATATCGTGCTCGCCTCGAGGCAAATGGGAAAGTGCGCTTTTCATAATACCCGGATTGACATTAAGGACCCTCAAGGAAATACTAAGACGATAACTATAGGTGAACTATTTTACACAATACTTAAGGAAAGAAGGCCCTTAAAGGTGACTGAGTGGCTTAAGTGGAAACTGTGGAAACTTTACACATGTGTTGATGCCCTTTAAATTGCTAATAACTTTATGTAATATTTGTCAAATTGCAAGAATTATTTAGATATAATATAAGAAACACATGGATATGAAGTCCTTACAGTATGGGAGTCTGAATATAACGAAAATCCTAAAGAAACCATCCGGAAATGTATTCAATTTTTAAAAGAATAAATAGTATATGAAGTCAATAATTAAGTGGACCATAATATCATTAATACAGTTAATAGAATCCTATGAGGCAAGAGCATCACAATATCTTCCACCGGATGATTTAACGGATAAAATTCAAGATACTTTAGAATTAAAAGGATATGAAGTCTTAACTGATTCGGGCTACCGTCCAATGCCAGGTATTCACCTAACTAAACCATTTACAATATGGGAAGTTAAAACAAACACAGGAAGAACTTTAAAGTGTGCAGATACACATATCATATTTGATGAATATCTTAATGAAGTTTATGTAAAGGATTTAAAGATTAATCAGGGAGTTTTAACGGATTCTGGTGTAGAATGGATAGTTGAAATAAAAACATTTGCTTCCAAGGTTCAAATGTATGATGCTACTGTAGACCACCAAGACCACAGATACTATACGAATGGATTCCTTTCACATAACACAGTAACTGCCTCGATTTTTAATGCATGGTATCTTACATTTAATTATGACAAAACTACTCTACTACTTGCGAATAAGGCAGAATCAACCAAGGAAATTATTGATAAAGCAAAGGTTGTACTTGAACACCTTCCATTTTTCATGAAGCCAGGGATTATTAAGTATGATGTAATGAATGTTCGTGCAGATAATGGATGTCGTTTAGTAGGACAATCAACAACTGCAAAATCTGGTATTGGTTTTACGATTCATAATTTATACTTAGATGAGTTTGCACACGTTCACCCAACAATTGTGGATTCATTTTATGAAAACGTTTATCCTACACTTTCTGCATCAAAGATTTCAAGAATCAATATTACTTCTACACCAAATGGATTTAATAAGTTCTATGAAATTTATTCTGATGCTGAAAAGGGAAATAATGAATATAAAGCGACAAGAATTGATTGGTGGCAACATCCAGATCGAGATGATGCATGGTACCAAAGAGAACTTGGAAACTTAGGATCTGAGGACGCATTCAATAGACAATATGGAAATGAGTTTACAAGCTCATCAAGTTTATTACTGAGTCCAGCCACTATGAAAAATATTAGAAAGAATGCACGTAAATTTGAATTCTATGATTTAGAGGAATTTGAGAATATTCATGTTGCAACTGAAGGATTTTTAGGCTTTGACCCTGAATTTGATGTTGAGAGCGCAGCCGAGTCCGATAAGTATTATTTATTTTCAGTAGATATTGCAGAGGGTAACGGTGGAGATTATTCAGTAATCAACGTGTTTGAAGTAGAACCAATGGAAGATAAGGACATTGAAAATTCAATAAGTCCAGGTGCGATGTATGATTTCTTTAAATTAAACCAAGTTGCAGTATTTAGAAGCAATGAACATCCTATTGAAGAGTTTGCAAAGGTGCTTTACACACTAGCTATTGATATATTCAATTCTGAGAACGTTAAAATGATTATAGAGTACAATACATATGGAAGTATATTGTTACAGTACCTAAGCACAGTTTTCCCAGGCCGTAATGAATTTGAAGATGAGATGGTACTTAGATTTAAACATAGGCATGATAGCAAAACCCTAAAACCAGGAATCCGCCTAAAGTCTGATAATAAATCAGTGTTTTGTCAAAACTTTAAAAAATTAATTGAAACAAATAGAATTAAAGTTAACGATATTGTAACAGTACAGGAGGCAAGTTTATTTGGTACTTTAAAGAATGGAAGCTATGGAGCTCAAATGGGAAATGATGATACCATGATGACTTGTGTGACTGCCACTGAGTTTTTTGGAACCAGTGATTATGCAGATTATGTCGAAGAATTATTGGATATTATAGATCCAGAAAAACATCTTTTGATGGAAAGAATTTTATATAAAGATAACGATATTCAAGGCGATTTACAGTACGATATTTATGATTTACTGTAAATATGCGCAATTAAAATAGATATATAATAAAAGAAAAAAAATACAATTAAAATTATGGCATTAAGTCCTCAATTATTAAATTTTAAGAGCTCAGGTGTTTATAGACTTGAGTTTGACAAATCTCAGACTGCGAACATTAACGTAGAGACTCTTAGATTAGTTGTAGGTACCTCAAGAAAAGGACCGTACAACACTCCAGTTTTAATTGATTCTCAAGAAACATTTAATAATGTTTTTGGTTCAATTGACAAAGGATTAGAAAAAAAGGGAATGTTTTTCCACAGATCATGTCTAGAGGCTCTTACAAGAGGTCCTATCCTAGCATTGAATTTAGGTAAATTCACACCAGATTTAGATACTGCATACTTTCAATCTCTTTCAACAACAGGTTCTGTTACACCTAACGCTGCGGTAGATGGTGACGCGGATTATGATAAATTTTTCGACAATGATAAATTTATGACTCCATCTGACAGCGCTACATTAAACACCATCAATAATGGTGACAATAACTTATTAAATTTTGTAAATATTAAACAAGATTCAATTACAATTATTGTAAGACAAGCTGCATCTGTTAAAGAATTTGATTTAACAGCAAGAGAATGGTATGGTCAAGGAAACGTTCCAGAATACTTAAATGATTTTGACAAAATGTCAGATTTCATGGTTGACGTATTTGTATTCAAAGGAGAATTTGATGCAGCTACAATGGCAAACGATCCAATCTACTCTAACTATTTCACAGCCGACGGTTTAGACAAAACTAAATTAAACGAATTTGCTAACTTAAGACAAGTTAGTTTAATTGCACAATACACTGGTTCTATTTTACCAGGATTTAAAGATCTTGAAGGTAGAAATTTATACATTGAATCAATGATTAACGCAGAAGCAAGAAGAACAGGTTTATTCTGCGCAGTTGACGAAGATGCAGTATTAGATGATGCTGGAACTAAAGTTGATTTTGTTGGACATAATGTGGATTCATACCAAGACTATGAATTACTTTCACATGTTGTAAAACAAACAGTAGGTGCAGTACAACATGAATTAGAATTTACAGGTACTGAAACAATTACAGTTACGGGTGATACTTTAGTAATCACTGACCTAGCAACATATAACAATGAAGTTATTGAAGGTGAAGATTTCTTATATTCTGTATCAGCTGGTGAATATACAATAATCACTGATGTGGTATATGATTCAGTTAACGAAGAATTAACAATTACATGTGCCGGTGATATCGACGCATCACAATATCCAAGTTCACCTGCACTTGGAGATGTTCTTGCAGTATTTCATGTATCTAACTCTAGAGTAACGGAATATGATTTTAACAATGCAAATGGAACTTTAGTTCAAGCAGCTGCTGGAAATACAAACTTTACAGTTACTTACTTAAATGCAAATGCGCCAACAACTTTCCCAATTTCAATTGGAGATTATGTTGATACTCCAACAGGATCTGTTAGAATTGCAAGAGTTAATAGAATTGCTAAGGCAGTAGGAACTACTAACACTGTTTATAATATCTTCACGGACGTTGAACCATTCTATAACAATAGAATTATTAAATCATTTGAAAATTCGTCTAATGTATATAAAACGTTCGTATTAGCAAAAGCAGAAATTGAAGTTAAAACAATTAGCCAATATCTTTCTGTTCTTTCAGGAGGTAACGGATTATACGATGCTTTAATTGACAAAGACATTATCGACTTTAGATATGTTGTAGATACATTTATGTCATACGATGCCGGTGGAAATATCGACACTAAATCAAATCTTTCTCAATTAGCAAAAGACAGACAAAATGCATCTGCTATCTTAAATGCGCCAACGATCGAAGATTTCAAAAAATCAACAGATCCTTCATTTACTGATGGGAATGGTACCTTCCAATCTGTTTATGTAACAACTGGAGGTAATCAAGATAAAAACCCAACTAAAGTATATTCATTGCCAAGTATCGCACAAGGAGCTAACTACGCATTTTACTATGGTCCAGGTTTAATTGTATCTGATAACGGTAAAGATATTATCGTTCCACCGGCTGCATATGTATCTAACAATTATTTAGACAAATACACTAACGCTTTACCATGGTCAATCGTTGCAGGTCCAAGACGTGGGGTTGTTGCAGGTACAAATGTTAAAGGTGTTGAATATTCTTTTGACAAAAATGATAGAGATTACTTAGAACCATTCGGAATCAACCCAATCGTATTCCAAAGAGGTGTAGGTTTAACTATCTTAGGAAACAAAACTGCACAACAATCTATTAAATCTGCGCTTTCTTCAGCTCACGTTAGAGAAGCACTTATTTATATCCAAGATGGTATGGCAGATATTCTTAAAGATTACGTATTTGAATTTAATAACGTACAAACAAGATTAGAAATCAAAACTCTTGCAGATTCTTTCATGGAAAGCATCAAACAAGACGGAGGTGTATATGAATTTAAAAACGTAATGGATAGTACTAATAACACAAACGAAGTTATCGACAACAATATGGGAATCATCGATACTTATGTTGAACCAGTTAAAGGTTTAGAAATCGTTGTACATAGAACTACAATCTTAAACACAGGAGAAATCCAATCTGGTAACCTAGGTTAATAAGATATATAAAAAAATAAAACATTAATAACAATATGGCTTTACCACATTATTCACAAGACCAAACGTCTAGAAAAGGTAGAAACTTTGAACCAGTTCAAGCGAACTTATTTGAAGTAACAATTTTACCACCAGCTGGAGTTTCAGATGCGCCTTTAATGCTTCAACATGTAAATTCAATCGGAGGATTGGAATTATATAAAGGAGTTGACGCGGTTGCACAAAAATACAAATTCGCAACTCGTTCGTTTGCAGGTATGCCTGGAGAAACAGCAGTTGATATTACTATTAACTTCTCATTAAACTTAAATGAAGCAAATCAAGCTTACCTTTATAAGTCAATGAGACAATGGTATAACAAACAATATGACCCACAAACAGGTGCAATGGGACTTAAAAAAGATTACGTAGGTACTATCGTTATCGTACAGTTCAACAGAGCTGGAGATATTTATAGAACAGTAACTCTTGAAGATTGTCTTATTACATCAGGTTTAGGTTTCACAAATGATTTATCATATGAATCTGCAGATCCTGCTCAATTAGAAGTAGGTTTCAGATGTGATGCTTGGAAAGAAGACTTAGCATAATTTATTTCACTTATAGGGGATAGTTTAAATTATCCCCTATATTTTTGCGAAACAAAAACATAATATAATGATAATATAATATATAGAAAGTTAAATGGATAAACTGACTAAAAAGCTACAAGTACTTCTATTTGAAGACGAGGTATCTTTAATCAATCGAATTATCCTTAATGAGGCAATTGAAACTGGAGAAAGACCAATTTCAATTTCTGCATTTATAAGGGAGATAATTAGACAAGAAATTGAAAGCAAGGTAAACGATGACAAGCCTTTTGAAAAAATTGACATCAGAAAACTTAAAGACAAATAAAATATGAGTAACGAAAACGAGTTAAATTTGGAGGATCAATATAAGAATATTGTTCAATCAAGTGAAAATGTGGAGAAAGTACAAGAAACCTACGGCGAAGAACCAACCAACTTAGGTAAGGTTAATATGGAAAGGTTTGGAGGACCAAGAGCGGAATCAGCAGATTTCCATTTAGGTTACCATTCAATTCCTAGTGTTTCATTACCATCAGGCGGAATGTTCTATCTTGAAGGAACTGAAATTTCAATTCGTTCTGCGAAGGTCACAGAAGTTAGACACTTTTCAACAATAGATGAAACTAACGTTTTAGACATTGACGAAAAATTAAACCAAATTGTTGAATCATGTGTGAGAATTACATGTGCTTCAAAAAGATTATCTTACAAAGATATTTTAGAAGAGGATAGATTCTTTATTATTTTATCAATTAGAGAATTAACATTCCCTGAACCAGAATCAAGCTTGAAAATCGAGCATATGAGTAAAAAATCTGAAAAGCATGAGATTGAAATTAAAAAGGATTATTTCCAGTATTTCAAAATCCCAGCTGAAATTGATAAATACTATGATGATGAGGCAAGATCTTTCTTAATTGAAACAAAATCATTTGGAACTATCTCAATGAGACCACCTACAATTGGTGTTATGCAAAAGATTACTTCTTATATTAGAGAGAAACAACAAAAAGGTGAAAAGGTAGATCAGTCAATTTTACAAATCATACCATATTTACACCATGATTGGAGAGGATTTAATGATAAAACATTATTTGACTTTGAAATCGCACTTAACGGATGGTCTAATCAAAAATATAATCTAGTTTATACGTTGGCCGAAAAAATGAAAATCGGTATTCAACCAAATTTACTAGTACAGTTGGGGGACGAGGAGGAGGAAGTTCCCATCACCTTTCGTGACGGCATCAAATCTCTTTTCATTGTTCAAGATATCGCTGGCGAACTTCTTTAAGACTAAATTTCACATTTATCTTAAATTACATATTCAACCAAGTGAACTTGAAAATTTGGAATACTATGAATTTCACTATATGGTGAAGGACTTAGTTGAACATTTAAAGGCGGAGAATAAACAGAACGAAGGACATCAAGATGCAACTTCAAACATGATGGGCAACATGAAAATGCCAAACATGAAAATGCCAAACATGAAAATGCCAAAACTATAAAGAAAGGATCCCAAGTGGATCCTTTTTTATTTAGATATATAATGCTAGACATTGTATATTAAAAAAAATTAACCAGTGTGACTAATAACTCAAAACAATTACAAATACTAGCTTCTCCTCTACAGAGAATTGCAGATGCAAGTGAAGCATCCGCAAACACTCTTTTTCAAATACACCAGGTAGTAGTTAGTGTAAATACATACGCACTTGAAACTGTACAGGAACTTAAGAAACAAACTGGAGTTTTATTAGATATTAAAAGCATATTAAAAGAACAAAATAAAAGTATCGAAAGAGGTGCAGGTGCAAAGGGTGGAGCCGCCGGAGGTCAATTTACACCAATGTCTGCGAAGGACGTTGGACTTACTGCCCTGATGATTATTGGAGTTGCAGGCGCAATAGTCGGTGCTGCTGCAATATTTTCATTGGTTCCAGTTATAAGTGTACCACAATTACTTACTGTGCTTGCAGTTGCAGGTGTACTTATGTTAGTTACACCAGCATACATTAGAATAAGTGAAGCAATAACAAAATCCGCCGCAACTATGGCAGGTGGAGATTCAAAAAATATAAATCCATCAAGTCCTAAAACATTATTTGCGGCAGGAGGAGCTCCATTAGTAGCAATTGTTGGAATGGCAGCATCATTAGTGATTGCAGGTGCAATATTCACACTAATGCCATTAGTTAATCCATTTCAATTATTAACAGCGCTCGCAGTTGCAGTTATTTTAATTCCGGCAGCATTTGCATACTCATTGATTTTAAAAGCATCTAGAGGACTTAAAACAGAACATTTAATATTTGCATCTATTGCCCTTCCATTAATGGCACTTGGTATTGTTGGTGCTGCATTAGCATTTATGTTATTACCAACAGGCGGAGAGTTAAAGGCACCAGATCCTTTATGGGTTCTTAAATCTGCATTTGCAATTGGTTTATATGCTGTAGGATTTTATTTTATTATGAAAGCGATTAAAGGTGCAAGTATTAAGGAACTTATTTATGGTACAATCGCAATTCCATTAATGGCACTGGGTATTTTAGCAGTTGCCGGAATTTTTGCGATATTTCCACAAATAGATCCAAGTATGGCACCAGATCCTATATGGGTTCTTAAATCTGCTTTTGCGATTGGTTTATATGCAGTAGGATTCTATTTTATTATGAAAGCAATTAAGGGCGCAAGTATTAAGGAACTTATTTTTGGAGCAATTGCAATCCCTGTACTAGCACTTGGAATTGTAGCAACTGCGTATATATTTGGTCTTTTAGGAGACGTTAGCGCATGGGCAGCACCTGATCCAATGTGGACACTTAAGGCTGGTTTTGCGCTATTAGTATTTGCAGTTCCGTTTTATTTAGTTTCCAAAGCAATTAAAGGATTAGGTCTTAAAGAATTATTATTTATGGTGGCAGCAATTCCAGTCGTAGCATTTGCTGTATTAGCAACTGCATGGATTTTCCAAGCATTGGACGGAATTTCATACAATGCCCCTGAACCAGATTGGACGCTTAAGGCAGGACTATCAATAGTGATATTTGGACTAATTGTGTTTTTATCAAGCAAAACAGTAGGTCAATTAGGAATGGGTGACATGTTAAAGGCACTTGTTGGCGTTGTCGTTGCTGCGTTTGCTACTGTTGCGGTCGCATGGATATTTCAACTTTTACCTGGAAATTTCCTTTCACCACCAATGGATTGGACAATGAATGTTGCCTTGGCCCTTGGGGTTATGGGAGCTGCGATGGTTGTAATGGGAATTGCAGTTACTGCATTAACACCAGTTACTCTATTATTAGGAGCTCTTGGTATTATCGTTGCTGCCGTTGTTATATTGGCAGTTGGTTGGATTCTTGCAGGATTGGCACCAGTAATGCCGAAATTAGTAACTGTTGCACAAGGATTCACCGATGTTCTATTAGCACCAGTCAATGGAATGATTGACGTATTTGCCAGATTTAAAAATGAGATTGGTGTTGAAAATATGATTGACCTTGCAATTGGTATTGCAGCATTAGGAGGTGCTTGGTTAATATTCTCAGCGGCATTAGGAGGAGCATCAATTGCATCAGGAATTGGTAATGCGATTGGAGGTTTATTTGATGGTATTGGTAAATTATTTGGAAGTGATACTCCATCACCTATTGAATTACTTGAAAGAATTGCGGCTATAGCCCCAAAAATACAAAATTTAGCTAAACCATTATATGCGGTAGGTAAAGGATTCTCTATGATTAATCACTCAGCAGGTGGAGTTATGAAAGCATTCCAAGCTTTGGTAAATTTCCATGATGAGGTGGATTCTTCTGAATTTGCATTGCAGGCAAAGTCAACCGAGATGATTGCAAATTCATACAAGAAAATATCTGACTCAAGTAGAACGATGAACATCAAGGCTATTTATGCAACAACGAATATGTTTAAAGCCCTTGATGACCTTGCTAAAAATGGAGGACAATCTGCAATGGGAGTTCTTGCCGATAAATTAATGGAGGCAGTTAAGCAACTTACAGGAACTGTTGTTAATCTTGAAAAATCTGTTGAAAAACAGGGTAATGCCACAAGTGGAATTGGAGATGCACTTTCTGGAGCAATCGACAGTGTTAAAGAAACTGTAACAGGTGTTAAGAAAAATGTTGATGCAATGAACAAAGATACAAAAGGAGCATTAGACCTTGAACCATTAATTAAGGCAATTAACGATCTTGAGGCAAGATTTGATAGCGCTATCAGGGTAATTGATGTTACTGACAATTAATTAACATAACATATAAATTATTAAACCTGGACATGTCCAGGTTTTTTTATGAAACAAAGTTAGCAATTACTATATAAATTATAGTTCTTTGATATTACGATATAAAAAAACAAAAACATTATGGAACAAATTTTAGCATTTGTTTTAGGTGTAGGTGCAGTTACTTTAATATGGGTAGTTGTGGCTGTGTCTAGAGCATTAAGAAAAGCAAACCAAACGGAACAAAGAATAACAGATTTAATTACAGACAAGTCTGAGTTTAATGAAATTCACAGAAGAATCGATCAAGAAATCGACAGAGTTGATAAATTACATCGAGATTCTGTAAAACACACGGATTCTAGGACTGATAAGAACAGTACAAGAATTAATGATTTAGTGGCATTCACTGACTTAAGTCAACATGCTATTGAAAAACTACAATACCAGCTTGCAGAACTACAAGTTGCTTTAGAAAATTACATTAACAAAGAAAAATAAACAAATCGTAATCAAAGAACTTAAAACCCAGAGCAATCTGGGTTTTTTATGAAACAAACTTAGAATTATAAATATAATTATAAACACATCAAAATTATGAAATACCTTTACTTTAGCGCACAATGGTGCGGACCTTGTAAATTGTTAGGCCCTAAAATGAAATTAGTCGGAGAACAAGTTACTGTAGAAAAAATCAATGTTGATGAGAATCAAGAGTTGACACAAAAATACGGCATTAGAAATATCCCAGCAGTTATATTAGTTGATGCTGATGGAAATGAACTTGAAAGAATCGTAGGTGTTAACTCCCCTGAAGTTTACCTTGAAAAATTTAAAGAATATGAAGGATAGAATAATTGAAAGACTTCTTAGTGAAGGTCACATTACCATTCAAATGGCCGACATTATCATTAATAATAAAAGTAATAAGGCAGAAATAATTGCAGACCTAAAACATGATAGTATTATCACGAATTGGGAAGCAGTTACTCTATTGAAGGAAAATGAAAGCGGATCAATTCCATTTGGCACTCCAAATCAAACATTTCCAGTTATGCCATTGACATATCCACCAAATTATCATGATTGGACATGGGACCCGAATAGAACCGGAAGTCCATACTGGCAGGTAACATGTTCCGCTGATTTAGACAAGAATCGCAGTGAAAAATAAGGTAATAAAAAATATCCTAATAGGAATGTCGGCATTAATGTTTACATTCCTATTTTTATCATTCAATCGAGATCTACCGAATATTGAAGTTAAAAATGAAATCTATCATATCAAATATTCACAGGATCTTGAGCAGCCTTTAGAGATTGAGTACACGATTCCATGTAATAAAAATTCAAAGGAATATTACAGTAGAAGTGGTATGGTATTCTTTACAAGCGATAATATTCACACATCAGACGATAAAGATTATTATAAGAATGAATGGGACAAGGGACACATGGCCCCTGCAGCTGCATTTAACTGTGATTATAACAAACTAAAACTAACGTTTTCATATGTTAATTGCGCACTCCAGCATGAGGACCTTAATCGTGGTCCTTGGAAGGATTTGGAGGCATACGAGAAGGAACTTGCATCAAATAACAAAGTAACTATTAGAATTTATGTAGATTTCGCAGGTTCATCTAGATTACCCACAGGAGCAATGATTCCAGCTGGATTTTTTAAATTAATCTCGTTAAATGGAAAACCTTTTAAGTCTTATTATTTTCCAAATGAATCAGTTAATGAAAACTTCGAAAAATATTTGTTAAAAAAGTATTAAAAAGTTTTCACGGGTCAAAGTTTATAGTTATATTTACATTATAATTAAAACAAACAATATGAAAGTAATCTACATGGAACAAACATTAAACCTAATGGCACAAATCAGTGGCGTTGAAATGGTCAATGAACTTGTTAAAACCGGAAAAATCAAACAAACCGAAACAGTTAATTATTTAGTAATACAATAAACAATATAAAATGGAAAATTTATCAAAAGGATTAGGATTATTTTTAGGCGGAATTGCACTTATTATTTTCGCAGCAATTTTATTGGCATGGCCAGTACAATTATTATGGAATCACAGTTTAGTTGGCGCAGTCGATGGAGTTCACCCAATTGGATTTTGGCAAGCAATGGGAATAAATTTCTTATTCTCAATTTTATTTAAAGCAAGTACAACTTCAAACAAAAAATAATGAGAACAGTAATCTTCGATCTTGACGGAACTCTTGCATTAATTGATGAAAGACGAGCAAAGGCTACAAAGGCCGATGGTAAAATGAACTGGGGAGTATTCTTTGCTCCTGAAAATATCCAATTAGACAAACCTAATTGGCCGGTGATTGAAAACTTTAAAGCTCTTCAAGATGCAGGATTTATCGTTGGAATATTTAGTGGTAGAGATGATATTAGTAGAGTTGAAACCAAAGAATGGTTGACAGATCATGAAATTCAACCCGACTTTTTGAGAATGCGAAAAAATGGAAGTTTTACTCCAGATGACAAATTAAAGAAACTTTGGTTAGATGATTTAATTAAAGACGGACATGATGTAATGTGTGTGTTTGATGACAGAGACAAAGTTGTTAAAATGTGGAGAGACAACGGAATCGCATGTTTCCAAGTAGCACCAGGTGAATTTTAATATGACAAGAATTAACACAGGAATTTCAGCACAAGAGTTGCCAGACAAATTGTTATTGGCAGAACTTAGAGAAATCAAAAGAATTCCAAATGTGATAAAATCTGGAAGATATAATATGGCCGGACAACCTAAAGAATTTACGTTAGGAACTGGCCATGTTAAATTCTTTTATGACAAGTTAGAATATTTATTAGAAAGATATAATAACTTGAGATGGGAAGCTCTCTATCGTGGGTTTAACGTAAGTGATTGGACGGATGCATGGGAAGGTGTTCCATCTGAATTAATGAATAACTATCAAGAAACCCAAAGAGACCGAGAAATATTAATCGAAAGAATCCAAGAAAAGGGATTCGACTTATTAAAATAAATTAAATATGAGCGCATTAACAATTTATGTAATTATTGGTCTTATATGCGGGGCTATTGTCAATTATGCAAGCGAAGAAGTTGCAAAGAAAACTAACGATGAAAAATGCACGTTTTGGTACGATGGAAACATTAGTGCTTATTTTACTTTGGCCTATTTATGTTGCCACATTCATATATTACATATTCAAGAATGACGAAGAATAATCGGTATAAATAGATTATAAAACAACATTCATGAAAGTATTAGTTACAGGAGGTGCCGGTTTTGTCGGTCACAATTTAATTAAACAACTTAAAATACAACATCCAGATTGGGAGATTTCTTCGCTTGATAATTATTTTACAGGTAAGAAAGAAAATCAACAAGATAATGTTGCATATTACACCGGAAATACATGGGATGCTGACAAGATTTTCAATGAAAAAACATTTGACATTGTTTATCATTTTGGAGAGTACTCCAGAATAGTTCAATCGTTTAATGACATTGATTTTGTGCATCGAAGTATTTTATCAGGAACTCCAATCATTTTAGAACTTTGTAGAAAATGGGGTGCAAAACTTATTTACTCAGCCAGCTCAAGTAAGTTTGGAAATGGAGGTAAGGATGAAAACCTAAGTCCATATTCATGGATGAAAGCCAAAATGGTAGAGCTAATCAAAAACTACGGAGATTGGTATAACCTTCAATATGAGATATGTTACTTCTTTAATGTATATGGCCCAGGTCAAATTATGTATGGAGATTATGCAACCGTAATCGGAATATTTGAAAGACAATATTTAGAAGGCAAGAAATGTACTGTAGTTTCGCCAGGAACTCAAACTCGAGATTTTACCCATATTAATGACATTGTAAGTGGACTTATAAAGTCATCGCATAAAAATGACAATGTAGAATGGCATTTGCGATCTGGTATAAATGTTAGTATAATTGACGTAGCGGAGATGTTTGGTGAATGGGAACTTGTGCCAGAACGTAGAGGCGAAAGATTTACAAGTGAGGAATTTCCATCAGACACAGAATTGAAACTTAATTGGAAACCTCAATATAATTTAGAAGATTGGATTAATTCACGTAAAAAATAAATAAATGACAGGCAAAATAGCAATTGTTGGCGCTGGCGCTTCGGGTAAAGATTACCTAAGAAAAAGATTTATGAATAGAGGCTTTGTTTATGGAGTCTCATGCACAACCAGACCACCTCGAGTTGGTGAAGTACATGGAGAAGATTATTATTTTCTTTCAAATGAAGAGTTTGATGCAGGAATCGAAAATGGATTATTTGTAGAGTATCAATCATTTAAGGATTGGAGATATGGTTTAATGAAACCAGAGTTCGAACGATGCGATGTTATGATATTAAATGCAGAGGCAGTCGACCTACTTGATAAAGAATATAGAGACAGATTATTTGTAATCTATCTAGAGATCTCTGAGGAAACCAGACGAACACGATTAAACGTTAGAGATGACAAAGACGATACCATCGAACGAAGAATTCAGGCAGATAATGAACAATTCGGAAACTTTTCGAATTATGACTGTATAATAACTAATGAAAATTTTTAACAACAAATAAAACAAAAAATGGCAAAAACAAAATCAATTAGCGAATTAAAAGACTTGCGTGCTCAATTAGAAGTTGAAGTAAATGACTTACAAACTGAATTGGCAGCAAGAGAGTACACTGTAGATCTAGAAAATGCAAGTAATTTAACTGCAATCCTTGCTCAAATCGACAAGAGCTATACTTGGAATATTAAAAATGCAGCATTCTTGATTAACTTGTATGATTCATTAAACGATCAAAAAAGAATCAATGCAAATTCTAAAGAGAAAAGCACTGAAGTGATTTTAAACAATATGCAATTAAATACATTGTACACTGTATTAACTAACATCACTGGAACTGGAATCGAAGCAGCTCGCAGATTTACAAGATTGTTAACAAATGTAGGTGCACAAATTACAAATGCATTAAACCAAGTTGCTGATGATAACAAATCAATCCAGTCAAAACATGTTGCTCTAGCTGAATTGGATCTTGAAATCGAAAAGGCATCAAAACCTACTGTAGAAGTAGAAGAAGCATAAAACACACAACTATGAAACTAGCAAGTAAATCTAAAAAAAGATTAGATCTACTAGAGGCTATTCAAGATGGAATCACAACACGTGATATTTTCGAAACAATTGATTATAAATCACAGAGTGAGGATAAGATAAAGCAATTTATCTATCCTCACCTTCTTGACCAATTAACAGAATACATCGTTGAAAAGAAAGGCTTTAGTAGAGGGCTCGCAAAAGAAAAGGCGAGAACTATGATTAAATGGGAAGGTAATGTAAACACTACCGTAAAGAACATTCAATTCATGGGTACCGCGAACCGTCCTGATATGACAGTTGAAAGTGAAGGAGTTACTATTGCAATTGAATTTAAAAAAGGAGATAGAGGATCTGCTCTAAGAGAAGGATTCGGTCAATCCATTATTTATTCAACTGCATATGATTTTGTGATGTATATGTTTATTGACACATCACCTGACAGCAAAATAGTAAACGGTTCAACTGCAGTAAATGAACAAAGATTCCTAGAAAATCTATGGGATAATTTTAATGTAAAATTTGCAATTGTATAAATGAAAGTATTTGTAACTTCAAACCAACAATTTGGGAGAAAGGGTGCTATTAAAGCATATAAGAGACCATTCGTAGATGTAGATGACATGAACCACCAATTAGTGGAAGCATGGAATTCTGTCGTTAATGAGGAGGACATTGTATATGTGCTTGGAAACTTTGCATGGGATCCGGAGACATTGGAGGTAGTTGCAAAACACCTTAATGGAGACATCGTTGTTATAAGCGGAGAGTATGACAAGGCAGCACGTGATGTTGCCGAAATAAAAGGTATTGTATCAATTGAATATTTATATAATGCCATAGAGGAACATCCAGAGATCAACTCGGTCCTATCTTATTGGCCTCTAACGGAATGGCCTGGAAAATCTAAAGGATCCTATTCTATTATAGGTTATCCTGGTAAAGATTACAAAACTAACCATAAAACCAGAACCCTCAATTGTTCATGTGATTTGTGGGATTTTAAACCTGTAGATGTTTCATTAATGATTGCACTTCTAGAGGATGCAAATAATTTTTAAAAATAATTGCACTTTTATTTTCACGGGTCAAAGTTAATAGTTATATTTACACTATAATTAAAACAAACAAATAAAAACAAATTTATGGCAAGCTACAGAGAATTAACAGAAAACTTTTTAGAAACTCGTTCAGATGTAGATTTCACTGCACTATTTTACAAAGTAAAACCAGGATTGGTTTCTTACATTAATAAAATTGTAAAGGACCGCGAAATGGCTGAAGACATTGCTATAAATACGTTGACAAAGTTATGGACTAAAATCGACCAATACGATCCACAATACCAAATCACAACATGGCTGTATCGTATTGCATTCAATGATGCATTAGGACATATCAATCAACGAAATAAAAAGACTTCATTAGATACATTGTCTGAGTTTGGCGTTGAAATCAATGAAGCTGGAGAATTTGCAACAGGTCTACAAGGTGCCTTTGAAGACTATGAAATGAAAACTGAGCAAGATTTTCTTGAGGAAGAAGATGAGTTAATGGAAAAGTATGGTAATGCGCTTAAAGCCATTGATTCACTTAAAGAAATGTATAAAGGAATTGTTGTTGATCGTTTGATTAATGACATGAAATACGAGGATATTGCAGAGAAGCACAACCTTCCATTGCAAACAATTAAAAATCGTATTCGTAGAGGTAAAGCAATCATCGAAGAATCTGTAGCATAATGGCAGCAAAATCAAACAACAAATATGATGTCTTTGAATGGATTAAAAAGGTAATCGATTCATGTGAAACTGTAAAGCATATAATTGCGACTGATATGCTTATTTATAATTTCTATAATGTGTATGACGATTATGACCTTAAAATGGAATTGCAATTATATCAAATTCGTAAAGATAAATAGGATGGTAGTAGTAGTTTATAGAAAGTCAGAATCTGCAAAGAAAAAATACATGACAGTATTTCCACAGGAACAAAATCCCGATAGAATCATTAATGGCAGGGCAAGAAAGCCATTAATTCCAGATGAATATATTATTGATGAGATTGGAGTTGGAGAATTCTTTATAGAACATTATAAGAAACAACATAAAATTAAAAACCACGAAACGGTTTAAACTTAAACAGGTCTAAGGGCCTGTTTTTTTAGGATATATAACAGATGAAAAGAATTAAATTATTTGAACAGTTTATTGCTGAAAAGGAGGGTACTTCAGATCTACATAAGATATACTTAGCAATTAATCCAGGTAGTGGACATAGATGGTGGTCTTATAAGGATTTTGCAGGTGACAATTTCTTTACACAGGTGACGCTTGAAAATTATAAAGATATTGATATAAATCCAGATCTACCAATCCTTACATATAATTCTAAGGTAACTCAAACACTTTTAGATGAAGGTTTAATTAGGGAGGAAAATGTATATAACTTACCGGAAAACATTAAACAGTCTGGTTCTAAGGCAGAGTTTCATAAATTAGTGGATGGAGATGATAATATTCCAAAGACAGCTTACAATGAGAAAGATGCTTTAGAGATAGGTTTTCCATTAATTGGAAAACCAGCAGAGGGTCATTCTGGACTAGGAATTCAAATCTTTAAGGACCAAAAATCATGGGATGCTGCAGATCATTCTAAACTTGATGTTTATTCAGAATATATTGATAAGAGTGCAGAACACAGATTAATTACGTTCAAAGGAAAACCGTTCTTTTGGATGGAAAGACAACCAATGAATGCTAAGGCAAAAACTGGAGATGGAGATGGTAAGGAACAAATGATGTTTAAATATATTAAAAGGGATATTAATACCATTCCTGAGAAATTTAATGAACTTGTTGAAAAGTTCGGAGGAATATTTTCAGATTTACCATATATTTGTTTTGATGTTATGGAAGACAAGGCAGGTAAATTATATGTAATTGAAAGCAATAGTCAACCAGGGGTTCCCTTTGATTCAACAGTTCAAATATATAGACAACTATTTAAAGATTTTAATGGCCGAGATGTTAATAAAGAGGCTGATACTGAACTTACAAAAATGAGTGAGTATCTTAATAAAAAGACTCTTGAACTTGACCCAAAAAGATTTGAAATAAAATAAATTTCACTTTTTTTTGAAAATAATTGGCCAAACATTTTTTTGTTTGGCTTTTTTTGTTTATATTTACATATAATTTAAAGAACATGGCAAAGAAAAATAAACATAACAAACCAAATGAGAACCTAAATGGTTTATCAGATCGACATGTTGGAGCCATCATTCGCAGAAAGATGATTACCAGAGACCATGGAGATGAGTCGGTGTACAATAGAAAGAATAAGAACTGGAAAAAAGATATAAATGGAGAAGATTAAAATCCCACGTCACCCTGTATTTAGGGACTTTGCACTGGTACAAACGATTAGTGGACTATATGTATGTCCAAATTGGATCCCTGTACCTGATGGAACAACCAGAGAGGACATAGAATTTTCAGATGATATAATTATTGACTCTGTAAAGGCATCCTCTGAGGTGACTAAAGAGCCTCAGCAGGATCTTAAATATACCATTCCATCATCAAATGGAAAAACAACATATGAGGTTACTTTTAAAAATGGAGCGTGGAATTGTAATTGTCCAGCAAGTAACTTTAGAAGAGGACATTGTAAACATATCAAACATTTTGAAACAATTCAAAATAACCAGATATAAATAATGTAACAAACAAAAACATGGCTCCGTAGGTAAAGGGATATACCGGCGCTCTTCTAAAGCGCATTTCCAGGTTCGAGTCCTGGCGGGGCTACTAAAATCTTTTTGAAAATAATTGCAAAAAAGTTTAAATTTGCTGAAACAAAAAGATATATAGATATATAATTAACACAAGAACATTAAAGATCTTGTATTTTAAGAATAAAATTAATAAAAATGCTGAAAACTCAGAAACATATGACAAGCAATCTACCGACTAATTGGACGGTGGGCACTATATGTCCCTTTTATAATGGGGAACAGGGTTTTGGTCTTTTTGAAAAAAGAAATGTTAATATGAGCTAGTCAATTATTAACATACACAATATTCAAAAGGACCTTTCAGAAATGATTGGTCCTTTTTTGATTTAACATGTTTGGTTGGCCGATTGGTTAGGCACAGGATTGCAAACCCTGGGAGGTTGGTTCGATTCCAACACCAAACTCAAAAGAAAACTTTAACATAAATTTAACATTTAAAGTTTTCACAAGTCAAATATAGTAGTTATATTTGTATAAGAAATTTAAAGAATGGTTCTTTGACATATTGGTAATGAATGGACCTTTGGTATAGCTGGTGCGTACGCTAGTCTGAAGAACTAGAGGAGCAGGTTCGATTCCTGCAGGGTCCACAATATATTGTCCTTTCGTCTAATGGCAGGACACGTGGTTTTGGTCCACGTAGTGGAGGTTCGAGTCCTCCAGGGACAACAATATCTAGGTATGGGAAAGTTGGTAGAGCACGTATTAATCATCCTGTTATTTTTCTAAACAGTGTCTCGGTACGCTCTGAAGCAATTCAACGACGAGGTCTCGGTAGGCAGAACGCGTCTGAACCTACCCATATGCGGGAGTAGCTCAGTTGGTAGAGCGATAGCCTTCCAAGCTATAGGTCGCGGGTTCGAACCCCGTCTCCCGCTCAAATTGTTAATAACTTTTGAAAATAATTGTAAAAAAGTTTTCACGGTTCAAATATTATAGTTATATTTACATTATAATTAAAACAAACGTTATTTGACATCTTGATAAAAAATTAATAAAGAGGAGTTTTAAAAATCCGAATGTAGGTGAGTCTGCCATTAATAGAAATAGTACATTACAATTCTCTTTTTAAAATGCTGCCATCGTCTAACGGTTAGGACATTAGGTTTTCATCCTAAAAATCGGAGTTCGATTCTCCGTGGCAGTACAATGTAATAATTACCCCAATTTATTGGTAAGCACCGGGATGTAAGACCCGGTTGGCAGTGTAATTATTAAGAGGTAAGCAAAAGACTAACAATTACTTTAAGACGTTGGAGATGGGGTCGCTCCCTAATCAAAGATGCGCTTCGAAACCTTAGTAATAAGGCAGCTTAAAGTACAACGCATAGGTAAATGTAGAATATGGGTTCGAATCCCATGTAGCCTGACCAAAGGTTAAAGCTTCTGCCAGGATTGAAGCAACATTTATAACGGATCTGCAGGTCCAGGAGTGGTTTGGTTAAAGTCGTACAGGTACAGACAAAGGGTTCGAATCCCTTCACTCCGCAAATCTTAGGATTAATTACCCTAAGGCTGATGGGTTCGAAACCATCGATTGGTATTGGTGTAATGGCGCACAGGAACCGTAATTGGAGTCCAGGTTTAAGGTTCGATTCCTTTTATATCAGCAAAGCAATTGGATGATAGTTGAGATGCTGTAACATTAATATACTATCATATATTGCCTACCTATTAAAGAATTACAGTTCTTATTGGTAGTTATTCTAAGTGGAGAAATTGGTATACTCGACTGTATAAGAGCAGTTGACAGCGCCGTGAGGCAGTCGTGGGGGTTCGAGTCCCTCTTTAGAATCAAAGAAGCAGCCTGATCAGCATTGCTTCCCAACAAGAAGATAGTTCATATAGCTTAAAGAGATTTGACGTCACTAATTTCTGGCTTTCTTCTTGAATAGCTGCTTATGGTGTAAAGTGGTTTGCACATCGGCATTCGCCGAAGGGTTATAGGTTCGAGTCCTATGGGTAGTTCAATATTCCTCAGTAGCTCAGTTGGTTAGAGCACCTGACTGTTAATCAGGGGGTCCTAGGTTCGAGTCCTAGCTGGGGAGCTAACTACCAAAATTGAATGATACGAGCTTCATACGTTCGAAAGGAGTCAGGTGGTAGTTAAATTTGGGAGTGTTGAGCAATTGGTTGCTCAGCGGACTGTAAATCCGTCGCCTTACGGCATTGGGGGTTCGAATCCCTCCACTCCCACAATATACACGGATATGGTGAAATGGTATCATACAGCTCTCCAAAAGCTAAGTTGTGGGTTCGACTCCTACTATCCGTGCAAAATGGACTTGTAGCTCAGTCGGTTAGAGCACCGCACTCATAATGCGTAGGTCGTTGGTTCGAGTCCAGCCTGGTCCACCACAGTCGATTAGTTCAATGGATAGAACACCTGACTACGGATCAGGAGATAAGGGTTCGAGTCCTTTATTGACTACAAATAAAATATATTGCGTTAAAGTGTAAAGGTTGCATTCTGGTCTCATAAGCCAGAGGGGTGGTTCGAGTCCACGTTACGCTACTAAAATGATTGTACTTGTGCAGGGAAGCACAGCCCACCGGTAAGCTGGGTGCCTTTTAGGCTAGGTTAATTTAAAAATGATGAAGTATCGATCAAGTAATCATCAGGGTTCGAGTCCTCTTACAATCACAAAGAGAAAAGCGAATAGTAATAATATTTGCGGCGATTAGTGGAGTGGTGACCGCGCTGGGTGACGGCCTGTTACACGTTCGATTCTTGTATTGTCGTTATAAAATACTGGTCGCAATAAAATAAACCGGAAGTGTAGTAACGTGACAGATACTTAAGTTGCAAATAAAGTATTTGGTGTAGTTAAGTCTTACATGGATTCGCGGTCTTAGGTAAGATGTTTATTTTATACTCTTTTTAAAAGTTTTTAGGGTGGTTCTGGTTCTTCAAAAACGCTATCACCTCCACCAGACTTCGTAGCTCAGTTGGTTAGAGCACCTCACTTTTAATGAGGGAGTCGATGGTTCGAATCCATCCGGGGTCACAATAAACTAAAATCTGTTACAATAAACTAATAAGGTTTATTGATACAAAAAGAGGTTTATTATGCATCTTTAGCTCAGTTGGTTTAGAGCGCCTCGTTTACACCGAGGAGGTCGGAGGTTCGAATCCTTCAAGGTGCACTGTCGGCGCCCAAAGGACGCATGACTTGGTCAGAGATTTATTCTTGCAAACTCGATACCTTAAGTTGAGCTGCCGATCTACGGGATCGGCTTTATGCCCGAGTGGTGGAATTGGTAGTCACGCTAGATTTAGGATCTAGTATCGAAAGGTGTGTGGGTTCGAGTCCCACCTTGGGTACAACGGGAAATGAGACAATGGTGGTCACGTGGGTTCGAATCCCTCCATTTCCCAAGTTATATGGTATAGGCGCAACAACTTCCATTTTCAATAGAACGCACGAGAGAGGTAGTGAAGCTGTAGTTAAGAAGTAGAGTGTATTAATTGTCGAAAAAGGGTTTATAGTAGACAGGGCTCACTCATTGCACTTAACCAGAAACCCTGAAATACCCAAAGCCTCTCTTATTTGGCGAGATAGCTCAGTTGGTTAGAGCGCGGGAGTCATAACCCCGAGGCCGAAGGTTCGAATCCTTCTCTCGCTACAATGTTCAACGAAATCATATGTTCACGCACAATAAACACATCATTTCATTGAACACACATGGTGGCCATAGCTCAGTTGGTAGAGCACTAGATTGTGGTTCTAGTTGTCGTGGGTTCGATCCCCACTGGTCACCCCATTGGAAGATTGTCAGAGCGGTCTATTGTGCAACTTTGCTAAAGTTGTGGACTTAACGGTCCCACAGGTTCGAATCCTGTATCTTCCGCATATCATTACCAATATTATTAGATATAAAATAAAAATTATGGACAAATACTCAAAAACACTTGTACTGGACTCAAGTTATATGCCACGTAGCGTTATAAGTTCCTTAAGGGCTTTCACTGTGGTATATAAGGGAAACGCTTCTGTGGTAGAGGAGTATGACTGTAATTTTAAACTATACAACCCTGAATTAATTATTCCAAAACCAGCAGTTATTAGAGTACCAAAATACGTGTATTCTGCCCATCATAATGTTCCTCTTACTAGAGAGAATGTATTAAAGCGAGATGGATATGCATGTGTTTATTGTGGATACGATGAAAACAAACGAAATCTTACAATGGACCATGTTATTCCAAAATCAAAGGGTGGTCCAAATACATGGGATAATTTAGTTACCGCGTGTAAAAAATGTAATGGTGAAAAGGGAGATTTAAGTTTAGAGGAATATGGTAAGGAAATTCCAGTTCCAATGAGACCTCATCATTTAATGCTTCTTAAATCGTTGCAATATATTCCAGATGAATGGAAGCAATACATTTTCTTCGAATGTTAGATTGTTAATAACTTTAACAAAAAATTAACACTTTAAATTTTACCAGGTCTCCAGTTATAGTTATATTTACATATAATTAATTAAAACAGTATAACATGAATGTAACAGACCAAATTGAAATCGTAAAAGAAGTAGTAACTAATTATTTTGCAGATAATGCACAATATGTAGGATTGTCAAATATTACCGAATCTGAAAAATCTCATATCATTAATATTGGAACCTCAATTCTTTGTACTAAATGGAAGGTTGGATATGAAGGTGGTGGATTTGTACAAGCATTCGTGAGTAATGATTTAATGCGAGCTATTGGAAGCGCTGATGGAACTTCATATAAAGGTTTCAAATTCTTCGCAGGTTTAATGTATAACGTTGGTGCACCAAGCACCCTATTAAACTAAAATAAATTATGAGTATGAAAAAAGCAGCCCTTATGTTGGGTTTAGCAACAACAATGATGGATTACACTAATCCGTATGCAGATTTACCTGAAATGAGATATTCTGGTTCAAAACCAAGTCGTAAAACACAACTTACTAAAAAGCAAAAGAAAGCAAAGGCTGCGTCTAAACGTGCAAAACAGGCCCGTAAACGTAATCGGTAGGCTTGAGGCTAACTATTAGATTGATACAACTAACTATGGCAACTTATTGAAAATGAAAAAGATGAATATAAATTAACATATAAATGTCAAATCAACAAAAGAGGTAAAGATAATAAGAGTAGGTCTTATTTAATTTATTTTTTAAATGATGTTGAAATTCTTAAACAAAAACTACCATTTGAAGAGGATTATGAATTAGGTTATCAACATCATACAGGAATAGAAAATGAATACTTATTAAATGGTAAAATACATCAAACGAGAGATAAGTTTGGTAAAACAAGAAATGTATCTTTTCCTGTGTCAAAAAATAAATTAAATGAACTTGGGTTTCCTAATGATTTTAAATTGGAACTCTCAAAATAATTTTTTAATTGAACCTAACGTTATCAGGCTTGCAGAAGTGGCAAAAAAGTAAGCCTTAACTTTCGATTTTGCCAAAACATTACAGACACAAAAACAACTTTAAATTAAATCTGAACTTGCCATTTTTGCAAACCTGTGTTAGCATTAGTGCGGTTCTTAAAACTGAATGTTATTATGAAAGAAATAGCGGAAGAACTTTTAAAAACAATAAAGTTTATACCAATACAAGAAAGACAAAGTAAATGGTATAGAGAATATTTAGACAAAGTAAACAAAATTAATTTTTTAAATATAATAATAATGAAAAGAATATATTTAGACGATGTAAGAACACCAGTAGACCCAAGTTGGGTTGTTGTGAGAAGTTATGAGGAATTCGTAGAGAAAATCCTTGAAATTGGCCTTGAGAACATCGAACTTATTTCATTGGACCATGACTTAGGAGACACTGCGATGCAGGAGTGGCACCGAAACGTTTACTGTAACTATGAATTAAATTACGATAATATTACTGAAAAGACAGGAATGGATTGTACTAAATGGTTAGTAAATGAATGGATGGATGGTCGACCGGTAGTTGATGTTGTTATTCATTCCGCAAATGCAATCGGTAGTGCAAATATGATGGGTTACATTAATAATTACCGTCATATCCATAGGTTACCTCAAAACTGTGTAAGAGTAAGAATTGAACATACTGTGTAATGGAAGATAAACAATCACCGAAGAAAATTAAAGTTGAAAAACAGATCTATTGGGGCAAGAACAACGGACCTATGCTGTGGAAAGATATTAAAAACCTTCAATTAGAAGATGATGATGTAATCCGTTCGGAATGGGTCGATGATAATAATTTCGATCATCATGGTTATTGGCATACTAATATTACCAGAATGGTTGAAGAGACTGATGAGCAATTTGAAAAACGTATTGCTCGAAATAAGCAAAGCGCTGAAGAAATGAAAAAACGTAGATATGAAAGCTATTTACGTCTTAAAAAAGAATTTGAAGATGGAGAAAATTAAAGCCTTTTTTGATGCAACTGGGGCCTTCTTTCGATGGATGTGGAAATACCCAACGACTCCAATCGAGAATTTCCAAGAGGCTAGATGTCGTTATAGCGTACAATTGGATCCCGAGATTAAAGCAGCATTAGATGAGTTGCAAAAATCAATTGATGAACATTTAAGTAAGAAATAATGAACAATAATTTAATGACAAAGGAGGAAATGAATGCATTCCTCGAAAGTATCGGAGGATTGGAAAATGGATATTACACAGATAGACCACCAATTAAAAGTGCAGGTTTCTTTTCAGTTGGACCAGGTTGGTATGGAATTATCAAGAGACTTATAGTTGACTTAATTGAACTTGGATGGGACAAGCAAATTTGTCAGGTCAAAGAAAAGTTTGGAGGTCTAAGATTTTATATCAATAGTGGTAGTGAAGAGATTTGGCAACGTATTCAGCTGGCAGAATCAGCTTCCTATATTACTTGTGAAAAATGTGGTGAATTAGGTGAGTTGCGAGGTGGTGGATGGATTCAAACACTATGTGACGAACATGCTGAAGGTCGAGAATCTTTAAATTAATATTATGCCTGAATTAGCAGAACTTAGATTAACCGCAGAGTTTGTCAATGAAATGGCAAATGACAAAGTATTTTATGGAGTCCGTAAAAATCCAGTACATAAAGGCGCTGAGGTTGAAGTTCCTTTTGGTGCATTTACGATTGAAGCAAGTAGTCGAGGCAAACAATTACTATTAACATTAAAGAAACTAAATAGTGACGAGCAGGTTAAGTTATTAATGTCGATGGGCATGTCTGGGCACTTTGGATGGGTAGAAAATGGAGTCCATTCAAAACACTCACATCTAAGATTTCAATCTGAGAATGGTAGTTTAGATTTTATTGATGTTAGGCGATTTGGTAAGTGGAAGCTTGCAGATAATTGGTCAGTGGACAGAGGACCAGATCCTACCACCGAATTTCAATCATTTATTAGAAACATTAAAAATAATCTGCACAAACCAGAATTTAATAAGCCAATTCATTTAGTGTTAATGAATCAAAAATACTTTAATGGAATTGGCAATTATTTAAGGGCAGAGATTCTTTATAGAGTTGATGTAGATCCATTTATAAGTGCAAGGGAGGCACTCGAATCAAATCCGGAAATATACCAATTATGTAGATGGGCACCATCTCAGGCATACAAATTAGGAGGTGGTCAATTGCGAGATTGGGAGAATCCATTTGGAAATGATGGAGATCCAAATTCATGGCGAGAGTTTATGTTATGTTATAGTAACCCAAACATGGCCAAGATACAGGATAAAAATAACAGGACCTTTTGGTTTGACCCTAAATGGCTATAAAAATTAACCAGACTTTATGTCTGGTTTTTTTATGCAATAAAATTAGCATTGTTAATAACTTTAACAAAAAATTAACACTTTAAATTTTCACGGTTCACAGATAATAGTTATATTTATACTATAATTAAAAAACATATAACACCATGATGAATTCAATCCAAAAACAAGTAAAAGTAGTTTTAAGTCCTTCAAAAAGAGCAATACGCTCAAATTCGTGCAGAGTACTTTGCACAAACTGGAAGTAATAACTACTATGATAATCGTGAACTTTTTGATTCAATGGTTGATGTGGTTAGAACCACATGGGAACTTAATGATGTTACATTTAAACAGGCACAGAAGTTTGCAGAGCCTATTAGAATTGCACATCCAGACCAATGTGTTTCTCTTTATAATGAAGAGGCTGGTAGTTTTATCGGTAACACGTCCTGGAATGACCAGGTTAAAATGTTTTGGGAATACCCAGTATATACATTAGAAGGTAAGAAAGTTATGCAGGAACGTTCAGAGGATGCCAAGGCACAAGGACTTATTGCATCTTGGGAATAAATTAATTTCATTACGTTGAAACAATTTGAGCCCCTGGACATATAACTTATGTCTTTAAGCCTGAGGGTAAATAAGTTTCCAGGGAGCTTCAGGAAATTGTTAATAACTTTTGAAAAATAATTACAAAAAAGTTTTCACGGTTCAAACATTATAGTTATATTTACATATCAAATTAAAACAAATACATTATGAGAACATCATTTAATTTAATTTCATTTTTAGTAGTAGCATTGATAATCGGAGGTATTGCATTCTCGGTTGCAGGTTATGGACATGTAGAAACCGTTAAAGCCAAAGTTGAAGGCAAAGAGAGAATCACTGAAAGTGTTGGTGATATAATCGAATCATTTTATTTAGTGTACACTGACAAAGGTACATTCAAATTAGAAGATGACCTTTTTCGCGGTAACTTCTATTCAAGTGATACCTATGGGAAACTTAAACAAGATTCTACATACACTTTTAAAACTTCAGGTTACCGAATTGGTTTCATGAGTTCATACCCTAACATTATTGAAGTTAAGTAAGATGGGAAAAGAATTTATACCTTATGAACAAGCATTAGCTTTAAAAGAATTGGGATTTGATGAACCTTGTTTTAGTTATTACTATAACAGAGAATTATCATTTGGAGCAAGAACAAGTTACGGAGAAGTATTGGAAGCACCAACATTCTCACAAGCATTTAGATGGTTTAGAGACAAATATGGGTTAGATTCATACGTAAAACACTTATATAAATCAACAATAAAGGTTGGTTATTACTTTGGTATTGATGAATATAAAGGTATTGAGTTTCAAACGGATTTAGATAATTACTATAAAACCTACGAAGAAGCAGAACTTGAATGTTTAAAGAAACTAATAGAAATTGTAAAAGAAAATGTGGATAAACAAAGATAAAATTATATATGCTCATATAAGGACAAGGTATAAGAAACCCTTAACTAGAAGAGAAAAAGCGGAAATTACAGGATATTACATAGAAGCTGCAATTGGATTTAGAGAAAAAGGAGCAATAGAAACTAACATCTTTTCGGCTGACACTAAAGAAGAATGTGAAACATTTTTAACCAAAATAGGATTAATAGAAAACAAATTATGAGTACACTACACCCAACATTCGACATTCCTATGGAATTTATTGAAAACTCAATTAATATTGGTGTCCAATTAGCCGAAGCATCCCAACGAGGAGAAAAGAAATATATTGATGATTTCGAGGAAAATAAGAGATTAAGGAATGAAAAAGAACAAAAGAGATTAGAACTCTTAAAACAACTTCAAGAACTTGATAGAGAGATTAAGCCTATTGATAAAGATGATTTACCATTTTAAATTGTTCGCAACTTTAACAAAAATTTAACACTTTATTTTTAATTAATTCAAAACTTATAGTTATATTTACATTATAAATTAAAACAAACAGTTAATGAGGTTACTGTTTTAAAACCTCTTTATTTTAAAAACAAAAAAAATGTCACAAATTATTTTAACATCATTAATGTACGGAGTACCTTCATTAATCTTTTTAGTAGTATTCTTTTATGCTCTATCATTACGTCGAATCGTTCCAACAAATGTAGTTCACATTGTCCAACGAGGAGATAAAACAGTTTCTTATGGAGTTGGAAAGGGTTCCAACGTTTATTACGAATGGCCAAAATGGTTGCCAAAATTTGGTGTTATGGTTAGAGAACTTCCAGTATCTAACTTTGATATTGAATTAGCAAAATATTCAGCATATGACAAAGATCGTGTACCTTTTGTAGTAGATGTAAAGGCTTTCTTTCATATTGCAGATACTAATAAAGCTGCTGAAAAAGTAGAGTCTTTTATTGAACTTAAAGGTCAATTGGAAAATGTAGTTCAAGGTGCAGTACGTTCTATTCTTGCAAAATCTAAACTGGAGGAAATCATGGAAGAGCGCTCGATATTTGGTGTACAATTTACTGAAGCAGTTAATGCTGACCTTTCAAACTGGGGAGTTGCCTCTATTAAGAATATTGAATTAATGGATGTTAGAGATGCTGAAGGTTCCAGTGTTATTGGTCAAATCATGGCTAAAAGAATGTCAGCAATTGACATGGAATCCAGAACTGAAGTAGCTAAAAATACTAAATTAGCAGAACAAGCTGAATTAACAGCTCGTCAAGAAATTGATGTAACTAAAGCAGAGACTGAAAAAATTGCAGGAGAAGCACAAGCTAAATCGTTACAAGCAATTGGAATTGCCAAAGCAGAAGCTACCAAAAAGGCAGGTATCGCAGAGCAACAATCAATTTCAGATATTGCTCAAGCCGAAAGAGCTACAGCAGAACAACAAATGGAAGTTGTTAAGGTAAATGAAATTAAACAAGCAGAAATCAATAAAGAGAAAGCTATTATTGCAGCGGAAGAGGCAAAACGTAGAACTGAAATTGAAGCAGAAGCTGGTAAATTTAAAGTTGAGACCGAGGCAACTGCAGCACTAGAAGCTCAAAAGAAAAATGCAGAAGGTGTTAAAACTCTAGGTCAAGCAGAAGCTGATATTATTAAAGCTAAAGGTATTTCTGAAGCTGAATCTAAAAAAGCTATGGAACTTGCAGGTGTAACTGCGCAAACTACATTGGCAAAAGAGATTGGTGAAAATAAATCTTACCAAGAATACTTAATTAAGATCAGAGAAGTTGAAGTAACACAAGTTGTTGGAGTTGCACAATACGAATCGATGGCGAAAGCAATGAATGGTGCTGACTTGAAACTATTAGTAAATAGCGGAGATGTTCATTCGGGAATTGGCAAATTAAGTGATGTATTTACTGCCAAAGGTGGTTCTCAAATCAATGGTTTATTTGAGTCATTGAAACAAACACCAGAAGGTAAAGGCTTAATGTCAATGGTAAATACATTAACCGGCGGAGCTATTGATTCTACCAAAACAGAATAGAATCATTAATCAAATCTAATAAGGAGCAGCTATAATTAAATAGCTGCTTTTTAGTATAAAATTGTTAATAACTTTTAAAAATAAGTGTTAAAAAGTTTTCACGGGTCGAAACTAATAGTTATATTTACATATAATTAAAAACAACATATAAGATGATAACATTAAACTTAGTTAATCCAACAATTTCAGACATTAAATTCGAAGTTAGTAAATTTCCTGACGGTCAACAGACTGTTGATTTAACACAATGGTCAGATCTAAATCTCGATGAGCCAGTTAAAATTAGTTCAAGATTGAATACCTTTCAAGACCTTGAATTGATTATATGTGCAGTTGCTGCAATTAGAAACATTAAGCCAAATAAACAAATTGCATTGTATGTACCCTATTTCATTGGAGCACGTTCAGACCGTAAGTTTGGTGAAGGTGGAGTTAACTACTTAAAACAAGTTATATGCCCTATCATTAATTCATTAAAATTAGACTCGATCTTAGTATTAGATCCACATTCTGATGTTTTAGAAGCTTGTTTAAATAATTATGATAAGATAGACAATCATACTATTGTTAAGCATTCACTTTCAAAAATCGACAATAAGAATGGAGCTCAAGATAGAATTTGTTTGGTAAGTCCAGATGCTGGAGCATACAAGAAAATCTTTGACGTTGCTAAGAAGTTTGGAATTGATAGTGTTACAACTGCTAACAAAGTTAGAGACATGAAGACTGGTAAAATCTTAAGTACACAGATTCCTGACTTACCAGGATCTGTTGGAGATGATTTAAAATATGTAATCATCGATGATATTTGTGATGGTGGTAGAACCTTCATTGAATTGGCTAAAGCAATTAAATCACAAAGAGCAGATGCTAAGGTTTATTTAATAGTGACTCACGGAATTTTTAGTGCAGGACTTAAAGAATTAAATCAACACTTTGAGAAAATCTTCACGACTAATTCTTATGTTAGTGAAAATGACCCAGAGTTTTCAATTAAAAATGACAATGAAATGTATGCATTAACTCAATTCAATGTATTTTAATGTACACGATAGATTCATTAGCAACATTAGGATTTGTTGTAGAAATCGGATTAGATAGAACAAGTGCTCCTAAATTTGCATTCGACATATACAAATACGAACACTTTGGAAATTACGAACCAATCCAAGTCAGAGAATGGTATTTATATCGAACATGGCAAGAAGCATTTGAAGCAGCAGTAGAAGAATTAAAATTTTTAAATTTAATATAAAATGAGTAAAGAAAATCAAATCAAAACAGAAATCGTGGATCAATTAGTTTTAGTTCATGACCCAATTTTAGGCTCTAGATATGAGTTACAATCAGTAGAAGTTTATGCTGAGTTAGATGCTCCAGAAACAGAATCAAATGAAGGATAGAATTTATAGAATGTATGGATTGGTCCCTTATAACATAAGCCCAATCCAACAAGGCATTCAGTTCGGACATGCGGTTGTTGAATATGGATTAGAATTCTTTGAAACTCCAGAATACCAGAAATGGGCCAGAGAAGACAAAACCTTTATCATTTTAAATGGAGGTACCACAAACAAAAGTTATAACATCAATAATGGTAATCATCTTGGTTCTTTAAATAATCACAGACAATTATTGCATGATGAAGGTGTTCAATTCAGTAGTTTTTTTGAACCAGATTTAGGTGACCAATTAACTGCAGTAGTTTTCTTAGTCGATGATCGAGTATGGGACAAAGTTACTTGGCCAGATTGGGATGGAGGAGATATTACAGAAGATAAAATGGGCGGTAAATGTATCGACGAACAATATTACAATTGGAAAATGGAGTTTGCAGACACTGAAAAGGAAGCAGATCAAATTATCTTCTTAAGAGAATTTTTAAAGAACTTTAGATTAGCATAAGATGTATCAAGAAATAGAAGGTGATTTAATCACACTAGCAAAACAGGGAAAGTTTGATGTAATTACACATGGTTGTAATTGCTTGTCAAAGATGGGAGCTGGAATAGCACCTCAAATGGCAAAAGTGTTTGGAGTTGACCGTTTTGAAATGGAAACTTGGGGCGCAACCATTGAAAAGCTCGGATGTATTGATTACCAAACATTCGTATTAGGTCAAAATGCAATCTGGAATTTAGAAGATGCCGATAATAAACGAAATGAACCCGAACTAACAGTTGTGAATTCATACACTCAATTTCGTTATGGTAGAAATCATACTGATGGCGTTTCAAAACCATTAGATTACGAGGCATTAACTCTTTGTATGCGTAAGATCAATTTTCAATTTGAAGGTAAACATATTGGACTTCCAAAAATTGGAGCCGGACTGGCCGGTGGAGATTGGAACAGGATTAAAAAAATAATTCAAACAGAACTTAAAGACATGAAAGTGTCGGTAGTAATTTATAAACCATAAGAAATGAAAGTAATCTTTTTAGACATCGATGGAGTACTTAATGTAATTCCCCAAGGACATGATGCCTATGGTGGAATATTCCACCCAGAATTTGTAGATAACTTGGAGAGAATCATTAACGAAACAGATGCTAAAATAGTTATAAGTTCATCATGGAGGCATAGTGGCTTACAAAAGATGCTTGAGATGTGGAATTTTAGAAATCTTCCAGGTGAAGTAATTGGAGTTACTCCAGATCTTTATCGTTTCTTAGATTTTGAAGGTCAAAGAACCATGGTTCGTGGAGATGAGATTCAAGCAACTATTGACAGACATCCTGAAATAACGAATTATGTTATACTAGACGACGATACTGACATGTTATCTGGACAAATGGGAAACTTTGTCCAAACATCAAATAATATTAATCACCCAGACTGTATTGATATTGGTTATGGATTAACTAATGAATGTACGAATAGGGCAATAAGAATTTTAAATAGACAATAATGAAAATAACAAACAAACATGTATTTTTCTGGAATGGAATCTACTCACAGTGGCATAAAGCCCCAATGACTATCGATGGCATTGAATATAACTCATGTGAACAATATATGATGCACCAAAAAGCGCTCTTATTTGATGACCACATAATTGCAGATTTAATCATGCAAGAAAAGAATCCAAAGGAACAAAAGAAATACGGTAGACAAATCAGAAATTTTGACAAAGCACTTTGGGAAAAGAATTGCTTAGCAATCGTATTTGAAGGAAACTTGGCGAAGTTTAGTCAAAATCCAGGATTAAAAGCCGAAATGTTATCGACTGGAAACAAAATATTTGTCGAAGCATCTCCACTAGATAATATCTGGGGAATTGGACTTGATGAAAATGCAGAAAATATTGATGACCCATCATACTGGTTAGGTTTAAACCTTTTAGGACAGGCCCTAACACTGGTTAAAAACCAATTAAGATAATTGTTAATAACTTTTTGATAAAAAGTTTTCCGGTTTAAAATAAATTGATTATATTTACATATCAAATTAAAACAGAACAAAATGAATAGAAAAGAAACATTAATAAAAGGGCTTAGAACTGCAATTGATGCATTGAAAAATGACACAATCAATTACGAATGGAATAGCCAATGTTCATGCAACATGGGAGTTGTAGCACAGGCAGTATTGGAAATCAGTCCAGATGAACTTAAACAATTGAATAAAGAACTTTTTAAACCAATCAATGCTATTAATAAAAAACGTAAAGCAAATGGTGATGATAGAATTATGCCATCTTGGAAAAACGCTGTAAAATATGCATGTCCTATCACTGGTAAAAATATGCCGGAGATAATCAATATTCTTGAAAGCAAGGGTATGAGCCGCGCAGATATTGTACACTTAGAGTACTTAGAGAATCCAGCAATTCTTGAGTTAAGTGGTATTCAAAAGATTGAAAATGTGACATCAGTTCAAACAGGAACTGAAAAGAGAGAAGTTCCAACAACACATTGGTTTTGGAAATGGTTCGGACATACTGAAACTGTAGAGGTACCAGTATATGAGCATTCAACCGCTTATGCTTACCCAAAGGATTACTATCAACAAAAAGAAAATGTTATCTTGTACCTTTCTGCCTGGTTGAATATCTTAACGAATGAAAATCTTGAAATCAAGGTTAAAGATTCTAATGACTCTCATAAGGAGGCTTCGATTAACTTGGAGAAAGAATTGTTACATGCAGTAGCTGATGAAGACTTTGAAAGAGCTGCAGAATTAAGAGATGCAATTGCTAAGAATTTAATACTTGCGTAATGAGTAGAACTGAATTTCATACCGGAAAACTTTACCCAGTTAAAATTGAAACCAGTCTAGAAGAGACTTGTAAAAGTATTGCAGCTCGACATGGAATTGAATTAGGTGAAGATTGGCAAGAAGATTTTATGGATGCTTTTGATCAGTACTCTAATAAAAGAAACAGTCAAAAGGAGGAGTATTTTATCTATGGAGAGAAACTTTATAGAGTCATTGACCATGTAGAATCTGAAGATTCAGAATACTTTATGAATGTTACTAGAAATAGTGATGGAAGCCTTTCATTTATGGGACAATTCTATAATGGAGGTACATGTTTCTCTGAAATGTTAGAAGAGGCTTTAGATGAATTAAAACCAACATTTGTTGAACAAATCAAAATTGAAGTTAATAAGTTGGTAGAGACTCATGGCGAAGAGATGCCTATAACAGTTCCATCTGCAGCAAAACTAATCATGAAATATAATGGAATTGAAAAGGCAAGAGAATTATTTGCTGGAGCTTCCAGAGAAACTGAAAGGGATCCATACAAACATTCAGCATATCAATCAACTTTACAAATCATTTTAAAATAATAACAGATGGCACAATATAAAATTGAATGTAGAATCGGTGATCGTTTAAGTACAAGAACTATCGAATGTCGAGAAATGACAATCAAAGATGGTGCATATTGTTTTGGACCGGAGAATATGGAGAAACAAACAAATTAGTTTATGCATTTCCAGTAATGTACACAATCGTGGAAGGAATCTACGAGAATGAAACAAAATAAAAGTATTTAATATAATACTTATAACCAGCATCCAACTAACGACGGTTGCACAATAACATATAATTATGAAAAACGATGCATTAGGCGATCGCATGAAAGAGTTCTACGAAGATAGAACTAGAATCAAACTCCCAAGGAGAACATTTACAATTATCCGTATTGACGGAAAAGCCTTTCACACATACACGAAAGGATTAGAGAGACCATTCGACGAAGGTCTTATTGAAGACATGAATGCAACTACGGCATATCTATGTAAAAACATTCAAGGTGCCAAATTTGGTTATGTACAATCAGATGAGATTAGTTTAGTCCTAACAGACTTTGATGACTTAGGAACTCACGCTTGGTTTGACAATAACCTACAGAAAATGGTAAGTGTTGCCGCTTCTATGGCCACTTCTGAATTTAATCGTTTAAGATTAGTTAGAGATTTCAATAAAAATATTGAATTTTACCGAAGTGAATATATGGAATCTCAAGTTTTAAAGAACTTTAAAATGGCAGAATTTGATGCTAGAGCATTTCAAATTCCATTTATTGATGAGGTAGAAAACTATTTTATCTGGAGACAACAAGATGCTGTAAGAAATTCAATCTCTTCAGTTGCACAAAGTCTTTATAGTACTAAAGAATTACATGGTAAAAAAACCAATGACATGCAAGAATTGATCTTCCAAAAAGGAATCAATTGGAATGACTATGATTTTCGTCTAAAACGAGGAGCAGTAATTGCTAAAGTTGAAACAATATTAATTAAAACAGATCAGGGTCCGAACTACGAGGTAATAGAAACTGAATTTACCAGAAACAAATGGCAAGTTGTAGAAACTCCAACGTTTACACAAGATAGAGAATTTATTAAAGGCTTATTAAAGATAGAAAGAAATGATAATTAGAGAACAAATAAATGCAGATTTTATAGCTGCAATGAAATCAAAAGACGAAGTAGTCAAAATGGCACTTAATAGTATTAAGGCAGCAATCACAAATGCTGAAAAGGGTAATGGAACTTGGGTTGCAACGGATGAAGAGGTTATTAAAATCATTAGTAAAGGAATCAAACAACGTGAGGAATCTATTAAAATGTATGATTTGGCAAATAGACCAGAATTGGTTGCTAAAGAACAGGATGAAATTAGCATCTTGAAAAAATACATGCCTGCACAAATGAGTGAACAAGAAATTGCGGATGCCCTATCAGGAATCATGCAAGGTTTTGCTGGTGTAATTACAAATCCTCAAGCGCTTATTGGTAAAACTATTGGAGAATTCAATAAACAATACCAAGGACGCGCAGATATTGGAACTGTTAAAATGATTGTTAACCAATTAGTAGAAGTATAAATTGTTAATAAATTTAAAGTTTTTGAATTAAAATAAGAATGACAAAATCGTATAAGTTAGCAGTAATATCTAAATATCATAAAGACTTTATGTGGTATGTGAAATATCATAGGAAAGATCCTAATGATTGTGTTTGGGTGCATGACCACAAATCAGCATTCGGTAGATATTTTAGAGGATATACGTTGGTAGGTTCTCGAGAAAATGTAGTAGATGATTTAGAGTTCATTATTGATTATGTGGAAATGAATACTCGAAAAACCCTTCAAGATTGTTTAGATACATTAGACGAGAAAAGAAAGGTTTTGAATTGGTTAATCGAAGGATATGGGAGAACAGGACTTCCGTTTAGCGCAGTTAGATATTTAACCATAGATAGAATATGCGAGCTCTATCATGTAAAGCCTGAATATTTTGAGAATTGTTAATAACTTTTTGAAAATAATTCACTAAAAGTTTTCGGGATTAAAAAACATTGATTATATTTACATATCAAAATTAAAACAAACAAATATATGAATCCATTATTCTTAACAGACGGTTACAAAACAGGACATCACCAACAATATCCAAAAGGAACAAGGTTGGTTTATTCAAACTTTACTCCTCGTAGTAATAAGTATGCACCTAAAGGTTGTGACCAATTAGTATCATTTGGACAACAAATGGTAATCAAACAAATTCACGAAGCATTTGACAAAGATTTCTTTAGCAAACCTAAAGATGAAGTTTGTGGCGAAATGAAACGTGAATTGTCAATGTACTTAAATACTGACTATGACGTTAGTCACTTTGAAGCACTACATGATTTAGGTTATTTACCAATCGTGGTAAAAACAATCGAAGAAGGTTCTTTAGTACCAATGAAGGTTCCTGTATTGACAATTTATAATACACATTCAGATTTCTATTGGATTACAAACTACTTGGAAACAATTATTTCTAACTTGTTATGGAAACCAATGACAAGTGCAACTATTGCGCATACATACCGCAAAGTCTTAACCCGTTGGCAAGAAAAAACTGATGCCGAAAGAGCTTGGTTTATTGACTGGCAAGGACATGATTTCTCAATGCGAGGTATGGATAGTGTTGATGCTGTAATCTCATCAGGGGTTGCTCACTTAACAAGTTTTATGGGAACCGATAGTTTACCAGCAATCTATGGTGCAAGAAAGTACTATGGGGCTGAAGGCGCTGTTGCGGGTTCTGTCAATGCCACTGAACATAGTGTTGCATGTGCTCACATGGAAAAATCAGAAGAACTAGAGGAATATCAAGTTGAAGTTGTATATGATGATAATGGAATAATTTTATCCGAAACCGAAATATAACTGAATGTATTTCAACAAAAACACTCAGTTATGTGGATATATAATAATAAAACATAACTGAATGTACTACATATACAAAACAACAAACTTAATCAATAATAAAATTTATATAGGATTACATAAATCAGAAAATATTGAAAAGGATAATTATATAGGTTCAGGAACTGCATTTCTTAAAGCTTTAGAAAAATATGGTAGACATAATTTCAAAAGAGAAATTTTATATGAAGTTAATACATTAAATGAAGCATCCGATTTAGAATCTAAAATAGTTAACGAGGAATTTGTAAGAGATGAAAACAATTATAATTTAAAAACAGGAGGTATTGCTGGATGGATGTTAGAACCTCATAATATTGGTAAAATTGCAATAACATCTCCTATATCTAAAAAGATATACTATATAGAAGAACATGATTTACAATCATTTTTAGATAAAGGATATGTGAGGGGACAATGGCATGATGGTAGAAATTGCATACATAAAGATGGTATTATTAAGTACGTAACAAATACCGATTTATCAGAATCTTTAGATAATGGATGGGAAAGATGGAATACTACAAAAGATAAAGTATGTATGACTCATATAGATGAATTGACTTTAATATATGTAAATGCCGAAGAAGTACAATATTATGAAAAGAAAGGATATAAGCTTGGAAATTTATTATCAGGAGTTAATAAAAATACAATTTATATAACAAAGAATTGTGAAAATAAAAGAATATATCCCAATGATTTAGAAAAATATAAAGAGGAAGGTTGGATTCCAGGAAGATATCAAAGGAAAATTAATATTAAAAGAATGTATAATCCAGAAACGGGAGAATTAAGAAACATAAACAAAGAAGACGTCGATATGTTTCTTTTGAATGGATGGAAATTCGGTGTTAATTATACATCAGCTAATAAAAATAGTATTTACATCACCAAAGATAAGAAGAATAAAAGAATTTCTATTAAAGATTTAGATGTATATTTATTAGATGGTTGGAAAAAAGGAATGTATAATAAAAAATATAATAATGAATAACTGTTAATAACTTTATAAAAATAACGTTATTATAATACAAATATTTTTTATATTTGTATATCACTTTAAAAAAATAAAAAAATGAAAAAAGTAATTGAAACAAGAACTAGGAAAAAAATAGTAATTAACGAAGACAAATACATTCAGCATCTATTAGAAACATATCCAACTGGAATTCTTTCAATGGTTAGTGATACTTTCAATTTATGGGATATATGTACCAAATACATGGTAAAATATAAAGAAGAAATCTTAGCTCGTGATGGTAAATTGGTTATTCGCCCTGATAGTGGTGACCCAGTCGATATTCTTTGTGGAGAATTATTTCCCGGATGTTCAGATATGGACATAGAGGCTGGCTTAGAAAAAGATTTGATGGAAGACCATTTTAAAACCCCAACAGGTAAGGGTGTTATTGAATTACTTTGGGATGTATTCGGTGGAACTATCAACGAACAAGGTTATAAAGTTCTTGATTCTCACATTGGAGCAATCTACGGAGATTCAATCACAATCGAAAGAGCAAATGAAATTTGTAAGCGTTTAGAAGCAAAAGGATTTGCAAGTACAAATATCGTTTTAGGTGTAGGTTCATTTACATACCAATTCAACACAAGAGATACTTTTGGTTTTGCAATGAAAGCAACTTATGTGGAAGTTAAAACTAAAAGAGTCGGTAGAGGATTAGATGATAGGGAGATTATTGAAGGTCGCGAAATCTTTAAAGATCCAATCACAGATGACGGCGTTAAAAAATCTGCAAAAGGTTTATTGCATGTTGCTAAAAGTAATGAAAACGGCTACATGTTAGTCGATCAAGTGACTTGGGATAATGAGAAAAATGGTGAATTACAAACTATCTATAAAGATGGAGAGTTTTACAACCAAACTACTTTAACAGAAATTCGCGAACGTTTAAAAAATTCATAATGGAAGTAATAAAAGCACCAACAATACTGGATTATTACAATCTTAAAGGAAATAATATATCAATATTCCTAGCAGGTTCTATTGAAATGGGAAAAGCCGAAGATTGGCAAGCAATGATCCCTGAACTATTTAAAGATCGTGAAGATTTAACATTCTTTAATCCTCGCAGAGATGATTGGGATAGTTCATGGGAACAAAAAGAATCCAACCCAGAATTTAACAAACAAGTTAATTGGGAATTGGACCATATTGACAAAGCTGACCTAATTTTTATGTACTTCTCGCCTGAAACAAAGAGTCCAATTAGTCTATTAGAACTTGGACTGATAGCAGCTTCATATTGGAAAATGATCGTATGTTGTCCAGATGATTTTTATCGTAAAGGTAATGTAGATATTGTTTGTAGCAGATTTAATATTCCAGTCTATAATACAATGGAAGCTGCAATTGGTCGATTAAGAACAGAACTAAAAAATGCACAATAATATGAAAAATACATTAGGACTCATAAATTACGAAGGAGATTGTCTTAAAGCAATAAAGGAAAATGGTAATATTACCATTAAAGACCAATATGGCAAAATAGTTTTATCTACGAATAGCGAAGGGCTGTACTCATTTATAGATGGTACTCAAAATATTACAGATAGCAGAGGTAAGGTTTGGGAATATTTAAAAGAACATAAAAATGCAAAGCCATCACAAAATGAAATCAATGAATTTCTAAAGGATATTAATTAAGAAACAAACAATCTTATTTAAATATAATAGATGTAAACCAAAACAAATGAGGATAACATTAATTTCAGATACTCACACAAAACATGATGAGTTATCTTACGATCCAACAGATCTACCGGGTGGAGACTTATTAATCCATGCCGGAGACATTATGAATTCTGGTAGAAATCCAATGGATGTTTACAAATTCTGTAAGTGGTTCGACAAATTAAATCAATATGACACGAAAGTGTTTATTGCAGGAAATCATGATAGATTATTTGAAACTGACCCAGAAATGGCAATGGAAGCTGTTAATTCTTATAAGAACATTGAATATCTTCAAGATAATCGATTAGATCTATGGGATCAAGATGACCAACAAACCGTTATTTATGGTAGTCCATGGCAACCAGAATTCTATAATTGGGCATTCAATTTACCACGAAGAGGTGATGAGTTAAAAGAAAAATGGGCTGCAATTCCAAAGGACACTGACATTTTAATTACTCATGGACCTCCACAAGACCATTTAGATGTGAGTGGACCTCCATACAATGAACCTCATTTAGGATGTGAATTACTTAGAGTTAAAGTTGATGAGCAACCGCCAAAGATTCATGTGTTCGGACATATTCATGGAGGATATGGTTATAAGTTCCATAATGGTACACATTTCTTTAATGCTTCTATTTTAAATGAAAGATACGAATATGAAAACAAACCAATGACATTCGATTGGGACCCTGTAACAAACGAAATAACATTCATATAATTAACATGGAAATAATATCACAGATAAATCAAAGTTTCGAAGAATTAATAGTACCGACTAATTTCGTAAAGGTATTTCAACATGAATTGGATTTTAAGAAATGGTGTGAGATGGGTACAATAGAAGATTTAGAATGTGTATTATCATCCTTTAAAGAATATGAGGAACTATATGAGTATTGTGCAATTATTGTAAAGACTATTAAAGAAAAATAACATGGAACCAGAATTAGACATATTTGAACAATGGGCTGAAGAGAGAGCCAAAAAACCATGGATAGTAAGAAAAATCCAATGGATTCCCTTATGGTGGAATCATGAGGGTAGATATTACCATAAAGCATTTATGACAGGCATCAGAAACTTGATTTATTGGTTGCCTATCATTTGGAAAGATCGTAATTGGGATTCTCATTACATCTTTGAAATCATGATGCATAAAATCAAGGCACAATCTAAATATATTGGAGAACGTGATATTCACACAAGAGCCAAGAGAGATGCTGAGGTTATGATGACATGTGTTAGATTAATGAAATTGATTGATGATGAGTTTTACAGTTCAGAATATTCCGACTATCATAAAACAAAACATTGGTTTGAAGATGTACCTGGAAAAGAGGGTTATAGTTCATGGGAATCCAAATTGATGGAAGAGAACTTTGAAGATTACTTTAAGAAATATCCATTGATTTATAAGAGAGTCTTAAACGGCGAAGGAGTATTTGGTAGAGAAGGTCGAGAAGATGACAAGCAAATTATTGCAATGAACATTGGCCACATTAACCATGAACGTGCAAGAAAACTTCTATTTAAAATAATGGAAGAGAACATCGAAGGATGGTGGGATTAAATTGTTAATAACTTTTGAAAAATAATTACAAAAAAGTTTTCACGGTTCAAACATTATAGTTATATTTACATATCAAATTAAAACAGCATGAAACAATTTTTAAAGGATATTTGGAATGTTTTTGTCAAATACTATTTACCATTCATTTTTGGTGTATTGGTTCTTGAGGCAATAGATCTTGCACATTATTTAATGAACTACCCAAGTGACATTACATTTTATCTAGGATTCTTAATTTACACAGGCTGTATCGGTGCGATAGGATATGGAATTTATTCAATTTATAACAATTTAAAAAGTAAAAAAAATGAAAATTAAATCGATTATTGTAGGAGTTATTGCAGTATTGGCATTAACATTGTTTGTGAATTCATGTGAGCGTATTGACGCTGGACACGTTGGAGTTAAGGTAAATTTGTATGGAAATTCAAAGGGTGTGAGTGATGTAACAGAGTGTACAGGTATTGTATTTTACAATCCATTTAGTACTAAGATCTATGAGTTCCCAACATTTATTCAACATAAAGAATATAAGAAAACCGCAGATGCAGATGATTCATTTATCGTAAATAGTAAAGATGGTTCTGAATTTAGTGTATCGCCGATCATGAACTATTCAGTGAAGCGTGAGAAAGTACCAGCTATCTTTGCTAAATATCGTAGAGCTTTACCGGAGATTGAAGAAGGATTCTTAAAAACAGCTGTATATGATGCCTTTAGGTTAGCTGCAAATAAGTACACAGCCGATGGATTAATTTCAAATCGAGAAGTATTTGAGACTGAAGTACGAAGATTGTTAGAAGGTCAATTACTTAAAGAGGGATTTGTTATTAATCAATTTACATCAAATTTAATCTATCCAGATTCATTTAAGAAATCTATTGAAGCTAAAAATAACGCAGTTCAAAAGGCATTGAGAGCAGAAAATGAGGTTAAGACAGCGGAGGCTCAAGCAAAAATTAAAGTTGCAACCGCGCAAGGTAATGCAGAAGCAATGTTAACTGCAGCAAAGGCTGAGGCTGAGGCAAACCGATTGAAACAACAAACAATTACACCAATGTTGTTACAATTAGAGTGGATTAACAAATGGAATGGTGAATTACCAACAACAACATTAGGTGATAAATCAACCACAATGATTGGTATTAAATAACCAACCACAATATAACCTAAAAATCAAGGGCTCCTATATGGGGCCCTTTTTATTGTTAATAACTTTAACAAAAATTTAACACTTTAAATTGTCACGGGTCACCAAAATTGATTAGATTTACTTATAATTAAAACCAAACAAATATGAACGCAATAGAAATGTTAATTCTAGAGAATCAAATTATAATGATGGAGTCAATTAGAGAAATGTCAGAGATGACTCAATCGAAGATGGAAGAACTGAGAAAACAAATCAAGAGATCAAAAGACCTATTAGCATTTTATAAAAACTAAAGATATGACTTACGAAGAAAGAAAGGCAGCCTACACTACAAAGGCAAAAACATTAAATGATGTACCGAAAGACCTAAAGTACTTTTCAAAATTTAACACTTTGAAAATGGCAGTAATGGAGAAAGTTGAAGCTGACATTAAATCGGGTAAAATTGGCAAGGAGGATGCTAGTGAGCTACGTACGATTAGGGACGCTAAAGATACCTTTGGTTTTACTGAAAGATATGTGAATGTAATGATGGAATATGCATATCAAGAGGCTGTAATAGAAACTGCGAAAATATTTGCAAGAGAAACAAAGGCGATGAACGATGCTTACACAAAGATCGTTGATATTATGGATGGTTTGGATATGATTCCAGAAAATTGTAACTGTGATTATTAAGATATGAGTAAGTATTATAGAGTTTGTAACATTAACACCCTACAGGGACTTTGGTACAATTACAATGGAGAATTTACTGGATTAATCCACAATGCATTTGATTTTTGTGAGAATAGTTCATTGGAAATGGAATTTGATGAGACCCTTGTCGGTTGGTTATCTGCAACTGATAGTTTAGAATCCTTATGGAAGTGGTTTCCTCAGGAGGATATTAAAGAACTACAACATCATGGATGGTATATTCATGAATTTGAAGCCGAAGATGTGAAATTCTACGAAAGATTTCAACATCTAGTAATTAAACAAGAAACATCAAAAGTAACAAGACTAATTTTATTGTAGAATGAAAACAAATAAAATGCAAAAGCTTGTATTAGATTATACTTATTGTTCAGAACCGGAATGCTGGGAACATGATATTCCATTCGAATATGAATCAAAAGAGAAGTTTATCTTTGATGTACTAGATAATCCACTTTTACTCAATCAAGTTATAGAATGTATATATGAATGGCATATTGAAGATAAAACTTTAAATGATGTTGAATTATTCAAAAATTTAGATCAATATATCTTTACCCTAGATGAATGGTTTGAACGAAATAAAAGAATGGTATGAAAACAATACTAAAATACTGGAAGAATTCAAACACAGGAGAACTTGTAAAGAGTCAAGAATTTACGGAAACAAGTATTACGGGCATTCCAATTTATTTCTACGATATTGAAGGAAAATCAATTGGAGAGAATTTAGATTTAAAAGGATTTGTAGAAATAAAAGAAAAGAAATTTAAAAAATAATTCACAAAAAGTTTTCACGGGTCAAATATTATAGTTATATTTACATATCAAATTAAAACAAATGAAATTAGTATTAAACAAAGGACAGAGAGTATTTTTTACAAGCGATACTCATTATAACCACACAAACATATGTAGTGGCACATCAGAATGGGATGGTTCAAGAGGTACACGTGAGTTCAATACGTTACACCAGATGAATAGTTCTATTGTTGAAGGTATAAACAGTACTGTTGGAGAGAATGACATCTTGATTCACCTAGGTGACTGGAGTTTTGGTGGATTTGATAAAATAGAAGAGTTTAGAAATCTTATTGTATGTAAAAACGTACACTTGATTCTAGGCAACCACGATCATCATATTAAAAATGATAAAGAGGGTGTTAGAATTCTTTTTGAAAGTGTTCATGAAATGTGTTACTTGACAATTGTTGAGCAGGCAAAAGCAAAAAACCTTCCTGCACAAAAACACAGATTTGTATTATGTCACTTTCCAATTGCAAGTTGGCAGGACATGGGACAGGGCGTTAAACATTTGCATGGCCATGTACATTTGCCAAAAGGTAGACGAGTTGGTCCAGGTAAAATGATGGATGTTGGTGTTGATGGAAATGATTTGAAACCAATTGAATTACGTGAGGTTCTTTCAATTCTTGACAAGCAACCAATTAAATCAATGTTTGCGTTCAAGGACCACCATGAATAGAAACAAAAAATGCAACTTTTTATATAATAACTATATGGCATACTATAACGGACCAAGACGAAAAAAGAAAGTAGACCCTTCGATTGTACGTAGGAGAACTACAGCAGAAGAGTTTGAAGCAACTTTAAGTAGAGCTAAGGTGGATGAAAATCATGTAAAACCACATAGCACGTTTAAAACAATTGACGGCATTCCACACAAATTGAAAGAAGGTAAATGGATTCCACTAACTAAAATTTAAAAAAATGAAAGCAACTTTAAAGCACAGAGTAAAAAGAATCAAACAGAAGTTTTATATTTGGTATAAAGGTATTTTTAATCCACAATATAAAGGAGAGGTAAATCACCAGCAATCTTCTGCGTATTTAATTTGTAAAAAATTGCTTGAAAAACCAGAGGCGGTTTTATTGATGTCGGCATTGAGCGGTAAAAGATACATTAAATTAGAAAATGAGCAGATCTTTGTAATCATAAGTAGCCATAGCGTTCAAATCATTAATCATGTTTATAGTTACACAATTCCAATGGAAGGACGTATCTTAAATAAAACTTTAGATGTGTTTGATAATAGAATGGAGGACATACGAAATAGAATGGAAACTGATATTACAAGCAACATTCAAAAATCCTTAAATCAAATCAAAAAGGACTTAGAGAAAAATGTTGATAATTTACAAAAATAATTGTAAAAAAGTTTTCACGGGTCAAATTTAATAGTTATATTTACATATCAATTTAAAACAAACAAAACAAATGAAAAACGTAATTGGAGGATTATCAGTAGAATTAGACATCGACACTATTATGATTAGAGATGCAAAGACTTTACAATTAATTAAGGCAAAGGCGGTAGATGCAAATTCTGCAGTAGATACCTACAATGATTTGGTAAAGGTTTTAAAGGAGAAGCACAACAAAAAAAGATTTGAAGCATAATGATAAAGTCACAAACAACATTTGTAAAATCGTCAACAGTAGAATCATTGCATTATGATTCAGACACCAAGATATTGATGGTTACATTTAATCATGGTGTAACATATTCATATTTTGATGTAACGTATGAGGACTACCTTGATGTTATCACATCGCAATCAATTGGTTCTGCTTTAAACAAAACTATTAAAGGTAAATATAAATATGAGAAACACGAAGAGCTCTAATTATATTTTTTGGAATGATGAGTGGAATCAACCTTCAAAAAAATAAAACCATGGAAAGATTTTTTAATCATAAGGATTTAGGAAAGGTGGAAGTTTTAATGAGCTTCCAAAGAACCGAAGATGGTAAGGATTTACCAAAGGTAATCGCATTAGCTACATCGACAATTAGACCCTATGTTTCTGAAAAATGGAGTAATTTAGGTGAAATTACATACAAGAGATCTTATAATAAGAGGAACGGTATGCCATCATTGAACTACTATATACTATGGGGAACTAATGATAATTTCAACGAATCAGGCTTTCAATTGTTGACAACAAATTCAGGTAGAAAGGTATCTTTTAAAGGTGCATTGAAAACCTTTAATGATGCAAAAAAAGCTACTGAGTTTTTAAACTTTCAAAAGATTTAAGTAAAAATAATAACGATAAAAGAGAATATAGATGAAATTTATAAGTATAGATGTCGAGACCACAGGATTAGATCCAGAATTTAACCAAATCCTTTCAATTGGAGCAGTAATTGAAGACACTTTAAACCCTCTTCCATTTGAAGACTTACCAAAGTTCCATGCTGTTATTAAACGTGAAAGTGTTTATGGAAGTATATTTGCGCTGAATCTAAATAAGGACCTTATTCAAGCAATGAAGGATTATTCTGAAGCCAGAACACAAGAACTTAAAGATGAGGTTGAGGAATCTTTTGGTGCTAAGTTTTATAATGAAGATGAGGTTGTTGAAGCACTTTACCAATTTTGCTATAGAAATGGATTGGTTGATTTAGACCCTAATTTTATTAATAATACACGTAAGACAGTAGATGGGATTAGTTATCCAATTCTAACTTCAAATATGCCTAAAACCTATTTGAACTGTGCCGGAAAGAACTTTGCAGGATTTGACAAGAAATTCTTAGAAAAACTGCCGAGATGGAAGCAAGTATTTTCAATTCGCAGCAGAGTATTGGACCCGGGAATTCTATTCGTTGATTGGATTAATGATGAGAGCATTCCAAGCTTAGACCAATGTAAACAACGAGCAGGAATTGAAGGTGTTGTAACTCACAATGCTGTCGAAGATGCAATGGATGTTGTTATGCTATTACGTCAATGTTATCAGGCATAAGATGGGACTACTACAAAAAATAAGTTGGAACACACGGAAATGGAACCTTAAGTTTAATTTGCTTGAGGTTTATTTGCACGATGGAGATGGATGTTGGGGATTTTCATTATGTGAGGTAATTAAAGACCACCGACCATATTCACTCTTATCAATTGAATTTAGATTGCCAAACGGAGCAGAGAGAATGAAGGTTCAATGGACTAATTGGGATTTATTTTATATAAGCACTCCATTTTATGATTGGTATACTGACACTATTGATAATGTTTTATGGGGTTATAAACCATCATTCATTGAAAGGATAGGAATTAACATTGCATCTAAATTATTTTAATTATGTGGTTAGGATATGCACTTATAATCGCAATTCCACTTTGGGCATGGATCTTTTACGAGGTAAAAAATGCACCAGAACTTGATGAGAATGGAAATATAGTTAATAAGAAAAAAGATAAAAATTAACAATAATTTAACACCTGAGATTTTTTAGTCTCAGGTTTTTTAGTTATATTTACATATAATTTAAAACAAACGATTATGACAAAGACACAAACAATCGGATTAGTTGAAGTAACTAGCCAAACTCAAGCAAACAATGGAACTCAATGTTTTCATGACCCAATGACAGGTTGTGATTATATTAGTTATGAAAGTGGTTATGTTCGTAGAAAATTTCCAACAACTTCATGGAGAACTGGAAAGAGATTGTTTATGATTTATCAATTGAATAAAACACGAAAGGTTAAACGCGAATTGGTATGCATGCGAGGTAAATTTGTTGAATGTACCGAACGTATTTTAGAAATGAATCCAGACGTGAGAATCGATATGGTAGTTAGAGCTGCTATTAATTATAGAAACTATTTAAAAAAATAAATTATGTCACAATCATCACCAGAGGGTATAATTCTAGGAAAGGGAGCTAAATTAGTTAGTTTCAATGCAAAAATTAACGATGAGGTAGTAGTAAGCATAGAGGAGAAAACTCAAACATGGGACTATTATGAAGTTTTAAAAATGATAGAATATGCGGTTCATGAATCAAGAATGCAAGATGATAAAACTGAAGAGTATATTGTTAATGATACAATTTCTGAATTTATAAACAAATAAAAATGGAAAATAAGAAAATCATAACAGTCGAGCAGTTCATTGAAATGGTTTCAAAGGACTATCAATTTAATCCAAATCATCCCGATTATTGTGGATTTATCAATATTAATCCAAAGACTGCATTTGAAGTTGGTGGTGGAGATTACAGAGAGGTTGCAATGAAAGTTGCAATGAATCCAGATTCTTTTGAGAAAACTGCAAATAAACATGGTTTGACTATTGAAACTGCTTTCGAAGATGAGTTAATTTTCGCTGAACTAAGTCCACGTCCAAGAATAGCGCAACTATACTAATAATGAATTGCCTTATCGTTATAGCACATCCCGATCGAAAATCCTTTGAGAACACAAAGCTCTTAAAGACATTAAAGATGCGCTATAGTAAGGATGGACACACTGTAAATGTAGTAGACCTTTATTTAGATGGATATAATCCAACTCAATTTGTTGGAGATCTTTCGAAGATTAATGATAATGCTTTCTCAAAATCATATCGACATTTGATTAAAACATCAGAGCATATTTGGATAATTACACCAACTCGATGGTTATCGATGTCGCCCTTGATTGAAGGATTTATTGACCAAGTATTTATAAATGGGTTTGCATTTAAGGACTCTAGGGCACTTCTAGGTGATCGAAAGATTGGAGTAGTATTAACATGCACTTCACCTAAAATTGTAAGGTGGAAGACCCTGGATATAATGTGGGTAAGGCTTAAGGTGATGGTGTTCCCTCAAATGTTTAAGTTTAAAAACATTAAAGTGTATCAAATCTGGAACGTTAAGAAATCTACAAATTTAGAATTAAATGGCCACCTACAAAAAATAATCAAAATTGTTAATAACTTTTTGAAATAAATGTTTCACGGTTCAAATATTATAGTTATATTTACATATCAAATTAAAACAATATGAAATTACAAGACATTCAAAACTTCGTTACTGAGTCAAATCAAACTAATTCAAACACTGATAAATTAAACATACTTAAAAAGTATGCTGATAATGAATCAGTCCGTAAAGCACTTGATTACACATACAACACCTTTAAACAGTATGGCGTCTCTTCAGAAAACTGTAAAAAGAATTCTAATCTAATTAAATATGCTTATTCAGACCTATCAAAATTGCTTGATGATTTGAACGACCGATTTATTACAGGACATCTTGCGATTAGCTGCGTTAATGGATTTATAGAAGCAAACAAGTCATATGAGGAGTTAATTTTTAATATTATTGATAGAAATCTTAAAACCAGATCAACAACCTCGATGATTAACAAGGTGATCCCTGGATTGATTCCAACATTTGATGTTGCCCTAGCAAATTCTTATGATGAGAAAATGGCCAAAAAAGTTAACCTTAATTATGATGTTTGGTTTGTTAGTCGTAAACTGGATGGCTGTCGTTGTATTTGTATCATCGATGAGAATGGAGAACCTAAGTATTTCTCACGTGCTGGAAATGAATTTATGACCCTAAAGAATTTAGATGCTGAAATCATCTCGTTAGGACTAAAGAATATGGTTATTGATGGAGAGATTTGTATGATGGATGAGAATGGAAACGAGAATTTCCAAGGTATCATTAAAGAAATCAAACGTAAAGACCATACTATTGAAAATCCTTTCTTTTATATGTTTGACATTTTAACAATGGAGGAATTCATTAATAAAGAGGGTACAACTCAATTTGCAATTAGAAATGTTCAATTAGATAATTTATTCTACGAAAAAGAATTTAAAAATATTGGTTATTTAGAACAAACAATCCTTCTTGACGAAAGAATGTTAATGTTAAAAGTTGCAAATGCAAAAGAAAACGGATGGGAAGGACTAATGTTACGTAAAGATGCACCATATCAAGGAAAACGTAGTAATGATGTTCTTAAAGTAAAACAATTCCATGATGCAGAATATATAGTAGTTGATATTGAGAATGCAGTTAACCGTGTGATTGTTGATGGGAAAGAGGTTGAAGAGATGATGATGCGAAATGTAGTGATAGAACATAAAGGCAATAGAGTGCAAGTTGGAAGTGGATTCAGTCATGAACAAAAACGTCATTATTATGAGCATCCTGAGGAAATCATTGGAAAACAAATAACGGTACAGTATTTTGAAACTACAAAAAATGATAAAGGAACAGAATCTTTAAGATTTCCAACTGTTAAAGCAATATACGAAAGTAAAAGAGATTTTTAGAATATTTCGAGGAAACCATAGATATATAATATATGAAAGAATATTACATATATGTCTATAAAGACCCCAGAAACAACGAAATAAAATACGTAGGAAAAGGAAAAGATGATAGAATGTTCCAACATTGGAAAATTCGTAATCATCACAGAAACAAAATATTTAAGAATTTTATGCTTGAATTAGATTCAATATCTATGGAGCCAATAATAGAAGTTATTGAAAATGGTTTAAAAAATTCAGAGGCATATATTAAAGAGTTTGAATTAATTAAGAAATATGGAAGAATGTACATTGAAGAGAATGGAATTCTATGTAATAGGTCTATTGGGTTTGAACACTTTAATATTCCCGAGGGAATGAATATTGAAACATATTTGGATGATAGAAGGCATAGTAATTATAAGCAATTGGATGAGGACACTGTACACGCAATATGTTCAATGTATTTGGGAGGTGATGGATTGGTTTCAATCGCAAAGGTTTTAAATATGGGGCCACATAAAATTAAAGAAGTTCTCTCTGAAAGAGGAATTGAACTAAGAAAAAGAGGAGGACAAACTGGTTCTGCAAATGGAATGTATGGTGTTAAACGCCCTAATAATGCGCATTTCACAGGTAAAAAACATACTGAAGAGTCCAAATTAAAAATTTCAGCATCATTAAAAAGAAATAAGGAATTAAAAGCAATTTATGAAAATGGAAGGGATTGTTAATATATTTGCAAATGGTTTCTTAGAAAGAAATTCATTTAAGAATGTTTGTCCAAATAAATGGGCAAACGAGAAATGTGTAGTAACTATTTTGGAAGATTGTTATCAAATACAATTTACTAACTTTGATGGAGATTGGGAAATGTTTACAGATTCACATTCAATTCCACATTTGGTTGGAGTATTAACATGGCATGATTTATTAGACCGTAACTATTCAAAATAAAATGAAAAAATTAAATACTATTGAAAGAGAAGTATTAGGGGTTTTCTTATTTGCAATCGTAGGTGCGTTTATAATTTCTTTTTTATTTCATTATATTGAACAACACAGCCCAGATATCTCTGAAACAATTGAAGTTAGGGATGTTGTAGTTGCAAAACAAGCTGAACAAGAATCTACTAATAGATTTGGAGACTTTACAACCAACTATTATATACTATTTCAATCCGGGGAATTACGGGAAGTTGAATTAAAAGAGTATATGGAATTTAATGTAGGAGATACATTAATATGGTATGAAACACAGTATAAATAATTAATATGGCAAAGAGAGAAATATCGATGGTGGTTTGTACCAATTGCTTGGATGAATTTCCACGTAAAGAAACTTATACTGTTTCTAGAAAAATGCATAGAGGTGTTGAGGAAAATCATGATGAGTATTATGCACCATATTGCGAAGATTGCCTAAAGGACAAAAAATCTTATTTAAGAATCATTAAGTCCCCTGAAATCAAAGAAAAAAAGAAATAATGTATATTGCACCACCAAAGGGCGCAAAGGAATTGGCCTTATATAAAAAATGGGTTGAAGCACATGGATTCACTCCAATTGTGTTAAAGCATAAGGCCACCAAAATTGATGGACCATTATTACTCTGTGGAGGTGCAGATATTGGAGTTAATCCTACAAGAGACCGATACGAATTTGCCTGGATTAGCAGTGCACTTGAAAATGGCCAACCAATCATTGGAATTTGCAGAGGTATGCAAATCTTAAATCATTATTTTGGTGGAAAGGTTGAAGATATTGAAGGCATTTATGAATCTGCCCATCAAATCGATAAATTTAGAGATGATGGAAATCACCATGAAAGGCTTTCACAGTATCATGAGATTGAGGATATTGATGGAAATACAATGATTGTAAATAGTAGACACCATCAATATTGCAGCAAAATAGCAGACCTTTTCATGGTTACACATAGAACGGTTGGTGGTGGAAATATAGCGGAAGGCTTTGAAAATATTGCAAAACAAATTTGGGCCGTACAGTGGCATCCAGAACGTATGGAGGCAATTGACAATACATATCCATTAAACAAAATTATGAAACAAAAATAATCCTTTAAATATAAATATCATGGAAGAGCAAGGTATCATTTTAGAAGAGGCAACATTTCGTTTTTCACAGGATCCAAATTGCTTGGATGACGATGGTCAATATGAATTCTTGGAAGTGAAGGCACAATCCAGTCTAGGCATTGACCGAGATGGTGATTGTTTCTTTACAATTAGCACTGAAAAATGGTCAGTTGATTCAGCAGAAGACTTTAAAAAAATATTTGAAAGAATTTATAAAGTAATTGAAACAAAAGCAACCAAACTAATATAAATATAGTTAATAATTAATACCAAAACAAAGATGACAAATTTAGAAACAATGCTTAATCAAATCGTAGCAGCAGTTGATTCAGTTCGTGAAGATGCAGCAAAATTCGAAGACAAAGGAAATGGTGCAGCAGGAACACGAGTTCGTAAAGCAATGCAAGAAATTAAAACTTTAGCACAGGACGTACGAGTTCATATCTCTGAAGCTAAAAAAGCCTAATTGATTTAAAAAACAGTCTGAGTAGCATTAATGGCATACGTACGATTAATGTGAAGGTTCAGACGAGATACAGTGGGATGGCCGAGCCTAAACGAGTAAGTAGGAAGTGATTTTGAGTTTTTGATGAGTATGCATTGTTTCTCAGAATTGCAAAATTTTAAATGATATATACTATCAACATAGTTCTTTTACATATTAAACATTTAAGGTTCCTTACAGCAAGTAATTCTATAAGGAAACAGAGGTCGAAAGACGTGTGGGTTCAAGTCCCACCTCCCAACTTGTTGTGGAGTGGAGAAATTGGTAGACTCATCTGTCAAAGAAAAATGGAACCTGTTATTTGGGGGCTATGGTGAAATTGGCTATCATCACAGATTTGCATTCTGTAGTTTCCGGATCGTCCCCGGATAGCTCCACAAAGACTTACATTCGTAAGTCTTTTTTTTTTGCAAAGTAATTGGTTCGATTTGAATATTCTCCACAGAATTATGGATATATATAATATGGAAGAAATTATAAAGTGTAATCTATGTGGTGAGGTCTTTGAGAATAAAAAGATTAAAGCTAACCATGTTCGATGGAAACATAAAGATCAGTCAAATTTCAAAAAGAAAATATCCGGTATTTTAAGCAAATCGTATGAGAATAAACATGGTAAAATAATAAATGAAAATACAACATGTTCTCATATAAATTGCAATAATTCAATTAATATACAATATCGTCAGGGTAAAAGAAAGGAGAAATACTTTTGTTCAAGACCATGTGCCAACTCCAGAGGAAAAATGACAAATGAAACTAAACAAAAAATTTCAAATGCATTAAAGAAAAATCCAAAGGAATGCGAATGCAAAAATTGCCTAAACATATTTGAACACCATAGGCATAAAATGTACTGTAGTAACGAATGTTATATAGAATTTAAAAGAAAAAATAGAACTAAATTACAAAATTATAGGTTAGATGCTGCATTTGAATTTAATATCTTTGATTATCCTGAAGAATTTGATTTAGAGTTAATATCAAAATATGGATTTTATTCAGCCTCTAATAGAGGAGGTAACTTAAATGGAGTAAGTAGAGACCACATGTATAGTTGTAAAATGGGTTTAATTAATAATATTGACCCTAAGATTTTAGCTCATCCAGCGAATTGTATTTTAATGAGACATAATGATAATATTTCTAAAAATTCAAAATCATCTATAACATTAGATGAACTCATAGAAAGAATTAAAGAATGGGATAAAAAATATTCAAAATAATTCTGAAACATTTTTTAAACTTGATATATAAATAACATAACAATGATATTTTAAAGGATACGTTCAGCAAATTAAAAAACTTGATCTGTAAATTCAACTAAATGGTTATCCTGTAAATATTAAACTGCTCGGGTGGTGAAAGCGGTAGACACGCTGGACTTAAAATCCAGTTGACAGTAATGTCAGTGCGGGTTCAAGTCCCGCCCCGAGTACCAAGGGAGGATTGGCAGAGTGGTCGATCGCGCTTGTCTTGAAAACAAGTGGTCCTTAACGGGGCCCGTAGGTTCGAATCCTACATCCTCCGCATGGTTGATTATGGTGACCTTAGTAAACTACCATAAGGAATAATAACAAACAACGAATAAATTAAGATGAAAAAAGTATTTTTCGCATTGATTACTATGTTTGCATTGGCTTCTTGTAAAAATGAGGTTAATGACACTGTTGAAACTACATCAGTAGATTCTACAATGGTTGATTCTGTTACAGTTGATTCTGTTGCAGTTGATACAACATTGGTTGCTCCAGCAACGACTAAGTAATTACGTTGGGATTCTTTCCCATTACTATCGTACCTTAATACCGATTCGAGTTTGACGTATAAGTGGAGCTTGCGACTATGTTATCGAAAGATAAAATTAGACAAAACGTCATTAAACATCCACCAAGGAAGGAGGCATCGGAGACCTTCCATATTTGGGATCGAGGTCAAATGGTTAAGATATCGCACTGTCACTGCGCATGGAGCCGGTTCAACTCCGGTCGGTCCCGCCAAAAAAAAAATAGTTCACAGTAAAAGCTAAAGGTTCGAAATATTATGTGGATATATATATAATATGAAAGAATGTGAAAACTGTGAAAAACAACATGAAGGATCTTATGGATCTGGTAGATTTTGCTCTGGTAAATGTGCTAAAGGATTCAGCACAAGGGCAAAAAGAAAGGAAATCAATGAAAAGGTTTCCAGCAAATTAAAGACATCATATGACGCTGTACACATATGTAAACATTGTCTAAGCGAATTTACAATAAATTCTTCTAAGAAGAATCAAGAATGTTGTTCTAGGTCATGTGCAACAAAATACAGAGGAGGATGGAATAACCATGGTAAAGTTAACTGGTCAAAGGTACATAAAGAATCATATGCAAATGGTAATAATTTTGTAGCAGGTGGAACCACACCTTGGATAAAATATAAAGATATAAAGGTACAGGGTTCTTATGAATTTAAGATGTGTGAAATTTTAGATGAACAAAAACAAAATGGAGAAATACTTGAATGGGAATACTCATCAACACGTATTAAATATGAATTTGAAAATAAGAAAAGGACATATCTTATCGATTTTACTGTAGTTAAGATGGATGGTACTAAAAAATGTATTGAAGTTAAAGGTAGAGAAACTGAATTAGACCATATTAAATGGGAAGCAGCAAGAAACCAGGGAATAGAATTAGAGGTTTGGAGAAAAGAAGACTTATTTAAATAAGGTCCCGTGGGACCGCAAATAATATTTAGTCATTTAGCTCAGTTGGTTAGAGCGCCTCGCTGATACCGAGGAGGTCACTGGTTCGAGTCCAGTATTGACTACAAAAAAGGGACCTTTTGGGTCCTTTTTTTATGAAACAAAATCACTGATTCGTTTATAATACTAAACAATTAAATAATTAATATGAAAGACGCATTATTATTTTGGCCTCGATTCTTTAAAGAGGCGTGGATTACGCGCAAATATTATAAAGCGGTAAAGAGTATTGAAGCAGAATTAAACGCAAACAACCTACGAGTAGATTGGATTGGTAGAATTTATGGTGTTGTAGAACTTAAAGAAGAGTTTAGAACACAGCCTGAAATGGTACAACAATCAATGGTGTTTCAGGAACTTAAGGATGTTAATACTCTTCTAATGAAATATGGTCTATCTGACCTTTCATATCCTGAAATTAGTAAAATTCCAGAAAGCGATCAGTTTCTTGTGGTATTATATCCAGAGAATGATTACTTTAATTTCATTTCATTTTTAAGAAATATCACCCTAATTGGAATTATTACAGGACTTGTATTTTTAGCTAAATGGCTAATTGCCCTTTTCGTATGAGTGAAACCATTGAACGTGTTGAAGTAAATGGACTTAGACACTATAAGGTTACCTTTGATGGTGAGGTTATTGGTGTCTTTCCTAGTATGACAACTATTCTTGGAGAAACAAAGGACAAGGGTGGACTTGATGAGTGGCGAAATAAGGTAGGACATGAAGAGGCAGATAGAATCTCAAATCTATCAATGAATCGAGGTACTATTATGCACCGCTTAATTGAATTGTATAAAGGTCTTAAGGGCACTCCTGAGGAACGTTTACATGAGTTAAAGAATATTGCATCAACCGATGAAGAGGTCAATCAATTTAATGAGGATCCTATTGGAGATGTTTGGTTAAAGGCAGGTTGGGAATTTTTCATGAAGTTTTGGAATCACCATGAAGATTTCTTTGATCGAGTTGTTAAAGTTCTAGCAGCTGAGAAATTTATTTGGTCAAAGCGAGGTTATGCAGGCACACTTGATAATGCTTCAGAAATGATTGGAAACAAAATACTAATTATTGATTATAAGAATAGTAGAAAGCCCAAACGTGATGAGTGGATTGAAGATTACTTTTGTCAAGTTGCAGGATATTCAATAGCATTCTGGGAGAGAACAGGAATTGTACCAGATGGCTGCGAAATATGGATGGCATCAGAAACTGAAGATAAACCTCAAATATTTACGATGACACAATCCGATATCAAATATTATTTTAAAGAATTTATGAACCGTTTAAAACAATATAATGAAAAATAAAGCAGAAGATGCATGGCAAATCCTACGAATTCAAGGAGAATTTACAAAGGGATTCGATACGTTTAGTGAGCTTGGACCCTGTATTTCCGTGTTTGGAAGTGCAAGAACCAAAGTTGGAACTAAATGGTATGAAGAGGCAAAATTGTTTGGTAGATTAATTGCTGCTGAAGGATTTGGAGTAATTACAGGAGGTGGTCCTGGAATTATGGCAGCTGCGAACCATGGAGCCAAAGAAGTTGGTGGAAAATCAATCGGGATTGGTATTGAATTGCCATTCGAAGCTGGCATGAATAAATACGTAGATCTTGGTGTTGAGTGTAGATATTTCTTTACCAGAAAAGTTATGTTCTTAAAATACTCACAGGCATTCGCAGTATTTCCTGGCGGTCTTGGTACAATGGACGAATTGTTTGAAGCAATTACCCTTGCACAATGTGGACATAATGTAAAATATCCAATTGTCCTTGTAGGTCGTGAATATTGGACAGGATTAGTTGAGTGGCTAAGAAATGTTGTATTGGAGAATGGTAAAATGAGCGATACTGATTTTGACCTATTTAGAATTGTAGATAGCGCGGAAGAGGCAAGAGATAAAATCATGGAATATCACAATAAATATATGACAAGCCCTGAATATCTTGGAGGCAAGACAAATTTCTAATGAGAGCAATACTATTAATTATATCATTTTTATTCTTCTCATGTGCCAATGTTGAAGATAGAATTAAGGACCATTCATATACTACAATGTGGCATTATGAAAATGGAACCAGATACCAAGTGTATCAAACAAAGAAGGGAGATCTCTATATTATTGTACTAAATAGTACAGAAACAAAATTCAAACGTAAATACATTAAAATAAAATAAAATGAAAGCAAACAAGAAATTCCTTTACAATTATTTAAACGCATACGCACCAGTAGCACAAGAGACAGAAGGTCAAAAAATATGGATTGATTATGTTAGACCGTATGTTGATACGATTAAACAAGATGCATATGGAACAGCATATGGCGTACTTGAACATAAGACAAAATCAGGAGATAGCATTAAAAGCAAAACGCATAAAGTAGTTATTGAAGCACATTGTGATGAAATTGCATGGATTATTACGCACATTGAAGGCGATGGAATGATTAGAGTTAAAAGACATGGTGGTTCAGATAATATGATTGCACCTTCTAAAACTGTAATGATTCATACTCATAATGGTCAGAAATTACGTGGTCTTTTTGGTTGGCCAGCAATCCATACGAGAGCAGAATATACATCAAAGGGTTACGATCAACAGGAATTATGGGTTGATATGGGTCTTGTTGATAAAGAGGCAGTATTAAAGGCAGGCGTAGAGATTGGAAACTTAATTACATTCGATACACAATTAGAGGAGATTGGAGATTATTATGTAGGTCGTTCATTAGATAATAAGATTGGTGGTTACATTATCGCTGAGGCACTTAGAGAGATTGTGGAGAAGGATATTAAGCTTCCTTATGATTTATATGTAGTTAACAGTGTACAAGAAGAGGTTGGCCTACATGGTGCCAAAATGATTGCTAAAAGGCTTAAGGCTGATTTGGCACTGGTACATGATGTTTGCCATAATACTAATACACCTAAAATTGACAAGGCAAAGGATGGCGATAATAAAGGTGGAGAAGGTCCATGTTTAGAGTATACTGCGCAAAATCATAGAGACATTAATAAAATGTTAAGAGAGGTTGCAAAGGCAAATAAGATTCCAGTTCAATTAACAGTTGGTTCGATGGGTAATGATACGATGGCATTCTTTATGGAGAATACTCCAACAGCAATTCTGGCAACTCCATTAAAATACATGCACACTACAGTTGAAATGGCTCACAAGAAGGACGTAAAATATGCAATCAAATTATACGTTGAATTTTTGAAAGCATTAACACCTGAAAAAATTGACTCAATAAATAAGAATATATAATAACGTAAAAACAAAATAACATTATGAATAAATTTAATCTATTTTTCGAAAAACACGGTATGAAAGTTCTTGCGGCTCTTGTACTTTTAACATGGTTAAAGGCATGTTCAATTGATTCTGAATTAACTGTAGTTAAAAAGGAATTAAGAAAAGAACAAGAAATTGTTAACACTATTAAGAAACTTCCAACTGCAACTGATTTACAAATCGAAGGTTTAAAAGCTGAAAAAAGAATGATTCAGGGTACTGACAGAAAAATGCTTGACGTACAAAGACAAAACCAAATCGAAAAGGAAATCAAAGAATTAGAGGCTAATAAATAATGGCTATCGAAAAAAGATCACAAGGATTTGGAGATGATGTTGCCAAGTTTGCTAAATTAATTAAAGCAGACAAGGTTGCTGATAAAATCGCAAAAAAACTTGGATTAGAGGACTGTGGGTGTAGTGGCAGACAAGAATCCCTAAACAATCCTGACCTTTTGGTTAATAAAGTATTTTATAAAAACAAAGAAGAAGATGATAACATCAAAGAGTAAATTAGTCAATGGATTTATTATAGGAACATTCGTATCATTATACCTATTAGTTTCCGTAATTTCAACAATTCACGTAATTGACTTTTTCAAATTGTCAAATCCTGAATGGTTGGCTATTTCATTAGCAATTGGATTTGAGGTTGGAGCGGCCGCATCATTGGCAGCCCTAATTACATTGGATAAAATGAATAAAACTTTGGTATGGGCGCTATTCATTACAATTACCCTAATGCAAATGCAAGGAAATATGTACTATGCATTTATTAACCTTAAAGAGTACAACGGATGGGTAGAGTTATTTAACCTAATCGAATGGGAACCACTTGCACAGAAAAGATTATTATCTGCTGTTTCAGGTGCAATCTTACCACTTGTTGCTTTAGGATTTATTAAATCATTGGTAGATTATATTAAACCTGAGAAGGAAACAGATGAAATCTCAGTGAATGATTTGGATGTGATTTCAGAGGAAATTAATCACCCAAAAAAAAAACTAAGTAGAGAGGAAAGAGGAGAACTTCTTGCTGAAATGATGCAAAATGACGAAGAGCTTGGACTTTACAATGAATGGGATACTACTTTAATGGATGGTCTGGAGAATGAACCATTTGAAGTTGATGTAATTTCAACGGATGAGAAAGAACCAGAGATTAAAACCGTTTATGTTGAGAAACCAGTAGAAGTTATTAAAGAGGTTATCAAAGAAGTTCCTGTCGAAGTTATCAAGGAAGTTCCTGTAACTGGGATTATCGATACTGTTAATCAAAGTACAGCCACTATAGATGATAAAAAAAGAAAAGGACCTTTATATGCGTATAGAACAAATAGAAGTCCAGAAGATGATAAAAATTTAACACAATCAACTGATTAATTTAAAAAGACATGAGCAAAATATTGTTTGAAAGAACACGATTACTTAGCCCATATTTAAATAAAAAACTTGAACCAGGGACCCTTAAAGCGGTCCTTGATTCATCTTACCACACGACCTATCGTTTATATTTAATTGCAAATGGAATTAAAGAACTTCAAGATTTTGCATCACTCGAAAGTGAAAAATACACATTAACTGCCCATGTTAAAACAGAATGTGGATTTGTTGGAGATGCAAAGGAACAAATATGGTCTATTACCCACCTACAACCGCTACTACAGAAAAAACCATTATATACTTTAAGATGTGAATTAAAGCATCTGATGACGAATAAGGTTATATACAAATGTACAACAGAACACAAAAATCCTGAAGTGATTTACAATCAAATTCAGGAATGTATTGATAATTTAAATGAAATAATAAAATGAGAAGTTTACTAAAAAGAGGAGACCGAGGAGAAGATGTTAAATTACTCCAAAAGGCATTGGGTTTAAAACCAGACGGAAACTTTGGACCAAAAACTGAACAAGCAGTTAAGAACTTTCAGGGAAGCCATGGACTTAGTATTGATGGATTGGTTGGACCTACAACACAGCGTGCAATTTTCAAAGAGGATTTAGAACAGCATCTGGATTCAGAAATTACAATGCACAATTTTGAATTGATGTATTTAGACATGGATGAGTATCATTCAGGACCAAATAACCCAGAATACTTATTTTTGCACCATACTGCAGGTGGACCAAATCCTTACGCAACGGTAACAATGTGGAACAATGATACCAGAGGTAAAATTGCAACTGAGTTTATTATAGGTGGACCTGCAATAAACGGTAAAGAAACCAAGCATGATGGTATTATTGTAAAATGTATGCCAGACGGTGGATATGCTGCACATTTAGGGGATAATGGATCTCAACATATGCATGTAAATTCAGTTGGTATTGAGGTTTGTAATTTTGGACCATTAACTAAAGTTGGAGATAAATTTAAAACATACACAGGAGCTATCGTTCACGAGGATCAGGTATGCGACCTAGGATTCACATTCCGTGGACATAGATATTATCATAAATACTCAGATGCTCAATTAGAAGCACTCAAAGAATTGATTTTATTCATTCAAGATAGAGATGGAATTGATATTAAAAAGGGTCTAGTTCAATGGTTAAATGAAGGTTCTGAGAAGGATGCATTTGAATTTAAAAAGGATGCATGGGCAGGTAAGATTAAGGGTATGTTAACTCACACAAACACCAGAAAAGACAAGAGTGACATGTCACCTCAACCTAATTTAATAGCAATGTTAAAATCATTATAAATGAGAGAAACCCTATCAACTGGTAGAATTGAAACTATATCAACTATTTTAAATAACTCAGGTGCAAAAACAGGGGTTGAAATAGGGGTTTTTAAAGGTGAATTTTCAAGAAACATTTTGGAAAGATGGAATGGAACTTTATATCTTATAGATCCATGGCGAGAATTATCAGATGAGGAATATTTAGACTCATCAAATCACAAGAACCATCAAGATGCATTTGCCCAAACAATGGAATCTATTAAAGGATTTGAAAGTAGGGCATTTATGTTAAGAGGACTTGGTGAGGAAATGGTTCACTTGTTCCAAGACAACTCGCTTGATTATGTGTATATTGATGGAAACCATGATTATGACCATGTAAAACAGGATCTTGAATTATGGTGGCCAAAATTAAAACCAGGTGGATTAATGGCAGGCCATGATTATTTGATGGTTAACTGGGAAAATGCACCAAAGATGGATAATGGTAAAGATATTCATGTATGGGCGGATGGTTATCAGTGGTCTCTCAGAGGTTATTCAGGACCTGTAGAGGAGGGATACGCTGGAGTGTTTGGTGTAAATCCCGCTGTCGAAGAATTTGCACAACAACATAGCCTTCAATTTGAACTTACCAATGAATGGACATCATCATTTATAATTATTAAACCAATTTTTGAAACAAAATAAGCAATCACAATATAATAATTTTATAATCATTAAACCAAATAATTATGTCACAAGTTAACGAAATTTTAAAAGAACAAGTTGAAGCTCAAAACGAAACTGTTGAATCTCAAAACGAATCAGCAGGCCCTCAAGATTCTAATGAAGAGCAAGATTTTCAACCAATCTTCGAAGAAATTCAATCAATGAATCAAGTTGGAGCAATCAATGTATTGATTCAAGCAGCACAACAAGCTCAAGCAGCAGGAGCATTGACCGTTAGAGATTCAGTTGTAGTTGCCCAAGCAATCAACATTTTGCGCCCAGGTTCTATCTAAGAATTTTAACTGTTATTACTACTTAAAGGCTCTAAGAAATTAGAGTCTTTTTTATTTTGTCAGAGTTCTCAGGAGATTTTTGGAAAATTTATTTTTTCAGGGTACTTGGGGCCAGGGCCCACAACCCATCAAATCCCCAGAAACGGTCAGAGGGCCACAGAACTGCTATAGTAACTGTAACCCTCCAAGATTTTGATGAATACCCAACCGACTATTTGAGTCCCAGGCAGCCAAATGAAATAACAAGTGACTATTTTAATATATGGGTTGTAGTATCATATTGTAATGATATTTTAAAATCCCTACAACTGATGGGAATTCCCTACAACAACAGCCACCCACACGGGATTATTTCCCTTGACCCTTGTACGTCTTTTTATAGTTTTGAGAACCTTTATTTTTAGACGATTTGGTTTTTGCATGTACGCCTTTACGAACCTTTTTTGGTTTTGCTTGGGTTAGGACTGAGGCAGAAGTTTTAGCCATGATTAATAGATATATTTTTTACAGATATTTATCCTAGTGGAGGCCGATAAAAAGAGTGTTTTTCGGAAAATAAATAGCAAAAAGTTTTCACGGGTCGAAACTTATAGTTATATTTACATTATAATATTAAATGGACATAAAAATGAATTATCCAATTGAACTATTAACAGTAGAAAGAGATAGACTACAAACACAGTTTGACGTTGCATTAAATCAAGAACCTAAGAACTGGGATGTGATTGTGGTTAATGAAAGATTGCTTAATGAGTTAAATAAGGCAATCGATTTACTTTGGGAAGTAACAATTTAAAAACAAATAAATTATGAAAAACATACACGTATTACCAACAGATAAACCAAGTAGAATAATTAAAAGTCAAGATAATGACTTTATATTGTTAAACACAAATGTACCTAATTGGTTTGAGATTAATTTAAACACTACAAAACAAAACATCTACATCACTTCTGATGAAGAAATTAAAGAAGGACATTGGTTTCATTTAGATATGTCACATAGTGATACATTACCAGATGAAATACATCAAATGGGAAATGATAATTGGTCAAAAACTGGTGGTATTCATTTTTGTGAAGGTAATAGTTGGGTAAAAAGTTGTAAAAAAATAATCCTAACAGACAACCTAGACTTAATCAAAGATGGTGTACAAGCTATTGATGATGATTTTTTAGAATGGTTTTGCTCTAAAAACGGAGAAGTTGATTTTGTAGAAGTAATACAAATAAGAGATGAAAAGAACTAATAGACAAGGAGAAGTTTGGACAAACAATGATGGGGAAAATTTACACATTATAGAGTATAATGGAGTAAATGATTGTACTATTGAGTTTCAGGATGGAACGATTGTAAAAAATATTAAATACCATAATATAATATCAGGGGGGTATTAAAAACAATAATAGAAAATCTATATTTGGTATTGGATATATTGGTTATGGTGTTTATAAAGCATCTATAAAAAGTAAACATACTAAATGTTATTCTATATGGAGAGGAATGTTACAAAGATGTTACTATCAATATAAAGAATTTAACATTTCTTATGAAAATGTAGATGTGTGTAATGAATGGCATAATTTTCAGAATTTTGCACAATGGTTTTATGAAAATTACGTAGAAGGATGGGAATTAGATAAAGATTTACTTAGTGTTGATAAGAAAATTTATTCTCCAAGTTCTTGTTGTTTTATTCCTAAAGAAATTAATTGTTTAATTAAACATCAAAAAGAAACAACAGGTACAGTTAAAATAAAAGGTAAATACAAATCTCAAATAGGTGTAAATAAAAATCACAATCATATTGGTACTTTTGATTCATTAGATGAGGCAAATAATGCTTATAGAGAAGAAAAGAAAAAACACTTAGTAAGCATTGCTGAAAAATACAAAGAAAAATTAAAAATTGAAGTTTATAATAAATTAATCAATTATGAAATACAAAATAATCATTCCAAGTGAAGAACCTTATAGTAAGGTACAACAAAAATCTTTAGAATTAAATAAGAAATTTGCTGAAAATAGTGATTTAGAAAAAATTATGTCTGAATTTGACGAATTTAAACAAGAAACACTTGAAGAAGCTGCTGAAAAATATTCAGAAAATTGGGAGGAAACAACAGGTTTAGATTATGAAAATACTGTTCCAAGTGAAGTAAATAAATTAGATTTTATTAATGGTGCTAAATGGCAAGCTGAAAGAATGTATAGTGAGGAAGATATAATTGACCTAATTCAATTTCTATCTATGAATAAAGAATTTAATGAATACAGTTCAGTTAGTAAAGAAACGGCAAGATATTTTTTAGAACAATTTAAAAAGAAATAATATGAAAAACATACACATATTATTAACGGACAAATCAAGTAGGTTATATAAAAAATATTTTAAAAGATGAAAATTTTGTTTCTGGACAATGATGGAGTAATTTGTCT
>JACCDZ010140381.1_pt1 | contig 103580 bp, 103 predicted proteins | sample 7449551 | NCBI WGS metagenome assembly JACCDZ01 (sample SAMN15323452, study PRJNA562643) | freshwater metagenome | isolation source: river surface water | place: USA:Blue River Watershed | collected 2017-08-18
CCAACCAAGCGCAGTTTATTGAAAATTCTCTCGGTAATAACAAATTATCAGAGAGCGAAGTCAATCAAATTCAAAATATTATTTTGGAAACCGAAGGTTTGAATCGCTGCGAGGAAATGATTGAGAGACTCTATTCCGAATCAGTTACTGCTCTAGATAATTCAGTTATTGATGAAGAGATAAAGGAATTACTGAAATTTATGGCAACTGCAGCTACGAAAAGAGAGAAATAGAGATAAATCAAATGAAGACCATAAAAGGTAAGAGTGACAAAGTAGTAGTAGTTGGAGCAGGCTTAGCTGGCTTGAGTGCAACTTTAAGATTAATTGGCGAAGGCCGTGAAGTAACTCTTCTTGAGCGTGAATCTTTTCCAGGTGGACGAAACGGTTTATTGAAGAAGGATGGCTATTCTTTTGATACTGGTCCAACCGTTTTGACAATGCCTTCTCTAATTGAAGATGCGTTGAATTGCGTTGGCGAAAAAATGTCAGATTGGTTGACTTTGCTACCACTCTCACCGCTCTATCGTGCTTTTTATAGCGATGGGAGCACTTTAGATGTTCATCCTGATACTAAACAGATGGAAGAAGAAATAGCTAGAGTAATTGGTGGCGATGAGGCCGCTGGCTATCGCAGATATGTGGATTTCGTAACTAAGCTTTATAAATATGAGATGAATGATTTCATCGATAAGAATATTGATTCACCTTTTGATTTACTAACGCCAAACTTGGCAAGATTAATTGCGATTGGCGGATTTAAAAAACTGGCGCCGAAAGTAGCCCAATTTTTGAAAGATCCACGAACTCAACGAATTTACTCCTTCCAAGCTATGTATGCAGGAGTCTCCCCGCAACAAGCCTTAGCGATTTATGCAGTGATCGCATATATGGATGCGGTAAATGGCGTATTTTTCCCGAAAGGCGGAATGCACGCAGTTCCAAGAGCGCTAGCTGCAGTAGCTGAAAAACATGGAGCAAAGATTCACTACAACTCTAAAGTTGTAAAACTCGAAGAGCGAAATCGCCGAGTAGTCGCTGCGATCACCGAAGATGGTTCTCGTTACGAGTGTGATGCAATTATTCTCAATCCAGATTTACCAGTTGCATATCGAGATTTACTCAAGAAATCCCCATCGCGTATCAAACGTCTTAATTACTCTCCTTCTTGTGCTGTCTTACTTGCTGGATCAAGCAAGAAATATGAACATATTGCACATCACAACATTCACTTTGGAGACTCGTGGGATGGAGTCTTTGAGGAGCTAATTGAGAAAAAAACTTTAATGAGCGATCCAAGTCTTCTAGTGACTGTACCAACACATGACGATAAGTCACTTGCGCCCGCGGGCAAACAAAGTTACTACGTCCTCTTTCCGACTCCTAATTTATCTGCCGATATCGATTGGAAAATTGAAGCACCTAGATATCGAGATCAAATGGTTAAAACTATGGAAAGCCGTGGCTACACTGATTTTGGAAACTCAATTGAAGTTGAGAATTTAACAACTCCTCTTGAATGGGAAGCAATGGGACTTGAAATGGGAGCCCCGTTTGCGAGCGCACACACATTCTTGCAAACCGGCCCATTCCGCCCCAATAACATGGCGAAGGGTTTTGAAAACGTAGTATTCGCAGGAAGTGGAACTCAACCTGGAGTTGGTGTCCCGATGGTCTTAATATCTGGAAAACTGGCCGCCGAAAGAATTTTAGGCAATCGATGAACGAACTGGTTGCAGCCGGTATTTTAGATTCTGAACTGCAAAAGTCATATCTTGAATGTAAACGTTTAAATTCCTTACATGGGAAAACTTATTACCTGGCAACACTTCTACTTCCTAAACACAAACGACCATTCGTTCATGCTCTATATGGATTCGCCCGTTTTGCCGATGAAATCGTTGATAACTTAGATAGTCAATTAAGCATTTCTGAGCGTCGTAGCGAGCTTGAACAGTGGAGTAATCAAATTCTTCAAGATTTGAAATTAGGTCAGAGCAAAGATCATGTTGGCCGTGCGTTAGTAGATACGGTAAGACGTTTTCAAATTCCAATCAGTTATTTTGAGGCTTTTTTACATTCCATGTCTATGGATCTTGAAGTTAGAGAATATCGAAATTATGCAGAGCTCTCCGAGTACGTATATGGATCTGCAGCAGTGATTGGCCTGGAGATGGTTGAGATTCTAGGAATGAAACCAGGTGAAGAAACTCCGACTCGAATAGCTGCTGAAAAACTAGGAATTGCATTTCAGCTTGCAAACTTCATTCGAGATGTAGGCGAGGATTTAGATCGAGGGCGCGTCTATCTACCTTTGGACGAACTAGCGGCTTTTGACGTAGACCGCGCCATGCTTGAGAGGCGAATCGTCACACCACAAATTATTGAGGCATTGAAATTTCAGATTGCACGGGTGCGAAAACTACAAGTAGAAGCTGGCGCAGGAATCGTAAATTTGAGTCCAGATAGCCGCCCATGTATAGAAGCAGCTAGCGAACTTTATTGTGGGATTGTCGATGAAGTCGAAAAAATTGATTACCAGATATTTGATAAGAGAGCTAAGACTTCAACATTGCGACGATTGAGAGTTGCACTACCAGCTTGGATTCGGGCAATTAATTCCCGTTAGTCTTTCTGGATTCCTTTCCTGCCCCAGAAAATCCAAAAAATCATAGTCTGCGTAACTAGTGTGTATCCGAATAGCAAATCTTCTACTGGAGCCGAAGCCACCCGATATCCGAGAATAAATTTTTCGTTGTAAGTGAGAATTCCGCGAGATGTCAACCACCAGTTAGTGATTAATTGAAAGAAGAGAATAATTGCATAAGCCGTCCAGTAACCTTTTCGTGTTATCAATTTAGTTTTAAATACAAATAAATCTAAGCCGACAACTAAGAAGACTGAGATAATTGCAAGAGTCGTGTAACTCATTATTCATCACCAAATTTCCAATTTGGCCGACGTTTTCTAACGGCTTCAATAGTCATAAGGGTGGCTAGTGGTACAACTATAAAAAATAAGAACTCTTCTAGTGGTACACCTTTAGGGCCATAAATGCCTACCACTTGATTGGGATCAAATTTCCAATGCCCCTGAGAGACAGCGTAGTAATCCCAAATTAAGAAAACTATCGAAACAGGAAAAAGTGACAAGAGGGCACGTTTAATGCGACGAAGCACTCCTACCTTTAGGAAAATCTCTAACCAAAACGATCCGACAACTGTAAAAATTAACATTGCAGAATATGCGAATTTGGCCACGCCATATGTTAATCTTCTAATTAATCGGGAGCCAATGGCTGAGAGGACCTTCGGGTCGACCGTTTGACCAGTTCGGTAATGCGAATTGGAAAGGAGCAAGATGTCAGTAATTTTCCAAGCTTGGGGCTATGAAGTTACATTCCTGGAACTCATTGCGGTAATCACGTCCCTTGCTGCTGTTTATCTGGGAGCTCTAGGAACTCGAAAAGCTTGGCCGTGGTGGATACTCAGTAGCTTTCTTTATGGAGTCTTCTTCTTTAATGTTGATTTAATCGCAAGCTCTATTTTGCAATTAGTATTTATAGCGGCTGCTATTTGGGGTTGGCTCGGTTGGAATATCGCCGGAGTTGAACCTCGCTTTATGACTCGCCTAGAGAGAATTTTCTGGCTAATTGCGCTTCTTCTGACTTGGTTCATTGCTGCTCCTGCGCTCGCTGATATTGGAGCTGCAGCTTCGTGGCCCGATTCATTTTTACTAGTAGCAAGCACAATTGCACAAATTGTCATGGTTTTGCAACGTAATGAAACCTGGATACTTTGGTTGGTTATCGATGCATTCGGAACTTGGCATTACGCGAGACAGACTTATTATTTTACAGCGCTGCTCTATTTTATTTTTACCTTGATTGCCATTTTCGGATGGGTACGTTGGAGACAATTAAAACGTGACTAATCCTTCTCTTTCCAATCTAATTGAAGTTATTCTTGCAAGTGAATCACAGTTTTCACAGGTCAAGGTAATTGCCATTGATGGCCCAGCAGGAGCCGGCAAATCGACATTAGCTAAGCGCATTAAAGAAAAATTAATAGATTTAGTTGAAATTGAAGATATTGCAGTAGTGAATATGGATGATTTATATGATGGTTGGGAGAATGCTCTTACTAATCAGCTGACAAAAACTTTAGTCAGTCAAATACTGACCCCAGTTTCTATGGGCAAGAAATTTGGCTATCGCAAATATGATTGGCTCTCAGGTCGTTTTGGAGATTTTGCTGAGTACGATGTGCCTAAATTTCTAATACTAGAAGGCGTTGGAGCAGGCCAAAAGGCAGCAAGAAAGTACATAGATCATTTGATTTGGATCGATATTGACATTGATACTGGATTGCAAAGAGTTTTGCAGCGCGATGGCGATTATCTAGAAACTCAAATGCGGATTTGGCAGATGCGAGAAAGTTCGCATTTTTCTGCAGAAAACACTCGAGATTGTGCGACCATCCGCATTAACGGCAGCTTCTTCATCTAAAATCGCGATGTGTCAGATCTTACGGGTGAAATAATTGATGGGCGATACAAGCTCACTCGAATAGTCGCCTCCGGCGGCATGGCAACAATATATGCCGCTACAGATTTGAGATTAGATCGCAGCATTGCAGTAAAAATAATGCACCCGCATTTAGCCCAAGATGAGAAATTTGTTGAAAGATTTATCAGAGAGGCTAAGGCCGCCGCCTCGCTTTCTCATCCAAATATCGTTGCAGTTCTTGATCAAGGTTGGAATCAAGGCGGAACTCCCTGCGTCTTTATCGTTATGGAGCTAGTTGAAGGATCGACGCTGCGCGACTATTTATTTGAACAGGGCCCAGCTTCTGTTGCGCAAACATTACAAATGTTGATGCCGGTAGCTAGTGCACTTGCAGCGGCGCACAAGATAGGAATTGTTCATAGAGATATTAAGCCAGAGAACATACTTGTCTCTAAAGAAGGTCGAATAAAGATTGCTGATTTTGGCCTTGCTCGCGGTGCACTTCTTGGAACCACGCTGACCGCTGAATCCAGCGTAATACTGGGAAGCGTTTCTTATCTATCACCGGAACAAGTACAGCGCGGAATTGCAGATTCTAGAAGTGATATCTACTCACTTGGAATAGTCCTTTTTGAATTGCTTACCGGCACAAAACCTTACCAAGGGGAAGATCCGGTCCAAATCGCAATAAAACATGTTAATGATCGAGTTCCTGCGCCATCGTCAATTGTTCCTTCAATTCCTCCCGAAATTGATGAGTTGGTGCTCAGTGCAACCGACATCAATCCAGATAAACGACCTAAAGACGGTGCTGAGTTTTTTGATCGACTAAGAGCATTATCAGAAAAAATAGATCCGAGAAAGCGACAACTAAGTTTAGAACTTGATCTACCACCGCTTCCCATAAAGCAGCCGATTCGAGAACGTGAATCAAAGAAGAAAGAGAAGTTAAATGAAAAAGAAAGTGATAATTCCATGAAGCGAGAATCGACTGCTAAGACTTCTAAGAAAAAAGTTTCCTCGCGAGTTAAACGTAATCGAAGAATTGCAGCTGGAATCGTTCTCCTTGGAATCCTTGGTGCCTGGTATACATTTATTGGACCTGGGTCCAAGATTGTCGTCCCATCACTTGCTGGTCTAACTGTGAATGAAGCTAAGAAAGATTTGGCGGAGTTGGGATTGACGCTTCGAATTGGCTCTGAGGAATTTAGCGAAGATATTCCCGAGGGGCGGATAATAAAATCTGAACCTGCAGGAGGCGGAAGAATTTCAGAATTAGGTGAAGTTCTAGTATTCACTTCAAAAGGTAAAGAACGAATTTTAGTTCCTTCTATTTTAGGAATTAAAAGCGAAGATGCTCAAAAGGTAATAGAAGAAAATAATTTATTTGTCGGCGAAATCAGTGAGGAATTCTCAAATGATTATCCAAAAGGTTCTGTAATCAGATCAATACCGGCAAGCGGTGAACGAGTGAAGCGCAATTCCCAAGTCTCTCTAATTATTTCCAAAGGTGTAGAGAGTATTTCGGTACTCAATTATCTTGGGAAAAGCGGTGAACAAGCTTTAAATGAATTGGTAGAAGCCGGATTCGAGGTAGAAAGTAAATATGTCTTCAGCGAGGACCTTCCGGCAGGCGCGGTCGTCACTCAATCGCCTTCAAGTGGCGAAGCGGAAAAAGGAAGCACGATTACGCTCACCGTGTCCAAGGGAACCGAATTTGTTTTCATACCAAATGTCTTTGCTCTCAATGAAAAGAAAGCGATTGGCGCACTAGAGGATCTCGAATTGAAAGTAGACGTTAAGCGAGTGGGTACAAAAAAAGAGAAAGTTGTAACAAATATCTCGCCAAAAGTCGGAAGCAAAGTGAAACGAGGGACTAAAGTCACTATCACTGTAGGGTAAGACCGTGAAGAAACCACGAATTGGTGCACACGTTCCCACCTCAGGCGGTATGGCAAAACGTTCCATTGAATATGCGCTGACAACCAAAGCAGAAGCAATTCAAGTCTTTGCATCCAATCCGCGAGGCTGGGCAATGCCTGAACCAAATCCTGAAGCCGATGATAGATTCAAGGCGCGTGCAGCAGAACTAGATATCGAAACTTATGTTCATGCTCCATTTCTAATAAATCTTGGTTCGCCTACCGTCAGCACATATGAAAATTCATTAGCTTCAACTGCATACTCCCTACGAAGAGGGCGAGAAATTGGCGCATTAGGCGTAGTAATTCACACTGGCTCTGCCGTCGATGAAAATCACGTATCTAACGCTTGGAAACAAATCTCTAAAGGCGTAATGCCAATACTTGAAAAACTAAAAGATAACGATCCTTGGCTGCTTTTAGAGCCTACTGCTGGTCAAGGTCAATCTCTCGTTAGAAATATCGAAGATCTAAGTAAATATTTTGAAGCATTGAAATGGCATCCCAAAGTTGGCGTCTGTCTAGATACCTGTCATGTCTTTGCTGCCGGACATGATATTAAAACAAAAGGCGGGATGAAAAAAACTTTAGATCTTCTGGTTGAAGTTGCCGGTAAAGAACGCATTCAATTGATTCATGCAAATGATTCTATGGACGTTTTGGGATCATTAAAAGATCGCCATGAGAATCTAGGTGAAGGCGAAATCGGAGTAAAACCATTTGAAGAGTTGATAGCCCACCCTGCGGTTAAGAATGCGCCCCTAATCTTGGAGACTCCTGGTGAAGAACCTGAACATGGTAAAGAAATTTCGATTTTGAAGAAGTTACGAGACAAGTAAATGGCAATTGCGCTTGCGCCCTGGGCGCTGCTTGCAGTGGCGGCAATGTGGGGCATTTCTTTTGTTTGGATGAAGGATATTTTGGACCAACAAGATGTTTATAGTTTTTTGGCCTGCCGCTTTCTTCTTGCTGCGTTAGCCATGCTTATTGCAAGACCTAAAGTAGTTTTAAAAATAAATTTGCGCGTATTGGGTATTGGAGGTGTAGCCGGGGCCGCGCTTGGACTTGGTTACATTTTTCAAACTTTAGGATTAGATCGAACCACTCCGGCAATTACCGGCTTCATAACTGGACTTTATGTTGTTCTAACGCCACTAATTGGAGTTTTTTTGCTAAGAGATCGTCTAACTGCAGCTGCCTGGTTCTATATTGGATTAGCCACAGTTGGTCTTGGCGTGCTTTCTATTTCAGGATGGTCGATTGGTTTTGGAGAAATTCTTGTTTTGGTTTCTGCACTTCTATTTGCAATACACATTATTCTTTTGGGTAGATGGAGCAGTCATTTCGATACCTATACCTTGACCTTTGTGCAGCTCAGTACTTGTGCTCTGGTTTCCGGAATCCCAGCGGCAATAAATGGATTTCAAGCTCCACCAGATAATCAGACTTGGGGGGTTGTTATTTTTACCGCACTCTTTGCCACCTTCTTTGCATTCATTATTCAAACTTGGTCTCAAGCCAGAATTTCAGCAACAAAAGTTGCAGTAATCCTCACAACCGAGGTTGTCTTCGCCGCATTATTTTCGGTTGCGCTTGGCTCAGAACCGCTTACTGTCCGAATTCTGATAGGTGGTTCGATGGTTTTAATTGCGATGATTATGATTGTGCAACCACGAGTTACTCCCCAGGAGACTAAGAGTGATAGTTGATCTTCGATCAGATACTGTTACAAAGCCGTCGGCAGGCATGCGGGAAGCAATCTCTAAGGCTGAAGTTGGCGATGATGTATATAGTGACGACCCGACCGTTAATTCATTAGAAGAGCGCGTCGCCGAATTATTTGGGAAAGAAGCAGCTGTATTTACTCCGACTGGCTCATTGGCTAACCAGTTAGGCATTAGGACTCTAGTAAGGCCTGGTGAAGAATTAATCTGTGAGAGCAATTCACATATCGCCAGGGCCGAATTAGGTGCCGCCGCAGTATTTAGTGGAATAACGACTAGGACTTGGCTTGATAAGAATGGTGAACTTTCTGCTGAAAATGCAATTGAAATCTCACGTCCAGATTCAGGTCCGTACCTAGTGTCAACAAAAGCTATTGCAGTCGAAAATACGCACAATTTTGGCGGCGGTACGGTGCAAACAATTGCCGAGATTGAGAAACTTTATAGATACGCCACTTCAAATGGAATTGCGCTTCACCTAGATGGTGCCAGAATTTGGAATGCGCATGTAGCTTCAGGTATTTCATTCAAAGAATTCGGTAAATATTTTGAAACATTAAGCGTCTGCTTATCTAAGGGTCTAGGTGCCCCAATTGGTTCACTAATGATTTCCAATAAAAGTAGAGTTGATGAGGCAAGAATCTGGCGAAAGCGCTACGGAGCCGGTATGCGCCAAGTTGGAATAATTGCTTCTGCCGGTCATTACGCGCTAGATCACAACATAGATCGACTAGCCGAAGATCACATTCGCGCAAAACGTTTGGCAGAAGCTTGTGCAGCGATTGATCTTTCTTTTGTAAATCCAGAAAGAGTTGAAACAAATATTGTTGGTTTAAATCTTGAAAAATCAAAACTTTCTGCAGGTGAATTTGCCGCAGAGGCAAAATCTGAAGGCGTTTGGATCGGTGCTCTTGGACCAAAGTTTGTGCGACTTGTGACTCATATGGATTTAGATGATTATGCGATAGATAAAGCAATAGAGGTTTTGCAGAAACTACTTAAGCGCTCCCTCGTGGCGTAGCAACCATTCTTTGGCACCCAATCCGTAAGCATAATTACCGAGCGCTCCCCCACTCTTTACAATTCTGTGGCAGGGAACAACTAGCGCAATTAAGTTTCTCGCACAAGCGCTACCAGCTGCTCTAATCGCATCCGGAGATCCAGATTTCTTTGCTAAATCGGCGTAAGAAATTGTTTTTCCCGGAGAAATTTTGCGCATAGCCTTCCAGGCGGATTGCGAGAATCGCTCGCCTGGCTGTCTTACAGAGATACCGTCAAGTGCTTTTAGATCTCCATCAAAATAATCATTTAATAAATCGGAAACTATTGGAATTCGTTTTACCGTTGTAGTCCTTCGTTCTTGATCTATATTTTCAAGCTGAGCTTGGAGTTTTGCAAAACTTGAGAAACCTGATGCCAAAAGCATTTCATCATGAGCTAATAGGTAGAGAGTCCCTATCGGAGTCTTTAGAGTCGCTCGGGAAAGCACGGGGCGAGCCTACGCTTACTTGCTGTCGCGCAACATCTCCGCCAATAAAAATGCCAATTCAAGAGATTGAGTGTGGTTTAGCCGAGGATCGCACGCTGATTCGTAACGAGTTGCCAAGTCATCGTGAGAAATCTCAGATCCGCCTCCAACGCACTCCGTAACATCGTCACCAGTTAGTTCGATATGTATTCCACCGGGATGAGTTCCCAATTTATTGTGTACTTCAAAGAAGCCGCGGACTTCATCTAGAACATCATCAAAACTTCTTGTCTTGTATCCAGTTGGAGATTCATAAGTATTTCCATGCATTGGATCACATACCCAGAGCACTTTACGACCACTCTTGGTTACAGTATCGATGAGTGCCGGAAGCATATTTCTAATATTTTTTGCGCCCATACGTGTGATGAAGGTGAGCCTTCCAGGCTCATCATCGGGATTTAATGCATTGATTAAATCGATTACCTCAGTCTGTGAAGTCTTAGGTCCTAACTTCACACCAATTGGATTCTTTATCTTTTTTGCAAAATCAATGTGGGCGCCATCAAGTTGCCGAGTACGCTCTCCGATCCAAAGGAAATGCGCAGATACGTCGTACGGCAAATCTGTTCGCGAATCAATTCGAGTCAGCGCTTTTTCATATTCGAGAATGAGTGCCTCATGCGAAGAGTAGAAATCAACAGTCTTAAATTCTTCCGGGTTTATTCCGGCAGACCTCATGAAATCTAGAGCGCGACCGATTTCCTTAGCCATTGCCTCATAACGAGGGCCAATATTTGAATCCTTAATAAAACCTTTATTCCATTCATGAACTAATCGAAGATCTGCAAATCCGCCTTGGGTAAAAGCACGTACGAGATTCAATGTTGCTGATGAAGTGTTATAAACTTTTAGAAGTCTTGTTGGATCAGGCTTTCGCGCCGCTTCAGTAAATTCAAGATCATTAACTGCATCACCTCTGTAAGCAGGTAATTCAATGTCGCCGCGCTTTTCAAAATTATTACTTCGTGGTTTTGCAAATTGACCTGCCATTCGACCAACTTTTATCACCGGCATACTTGCACCATATTGAAGAACTGCTGCCATCTGTAAAATTGTCTTGATTCTATTTCTAATTGAATCCGCAGTTGCTGCAGCAAAAGTTTCAGCGCAATCCCCGCCTTGTAACCAGAATGCTTCACCTGAGGCAGCTTGAGCAATCTTGTTCTTAAGATTGTCACATTCGCCGGCAAAAACTAGCGGCGGCAGTTGACGTAGTTCATTGACGACTTCGGATAGCTTTGCTTTATCGGGCCATTCAGGTTGTTGCTGCGCAATCAATGACTCATTAAAGAGTTTTTCAATCTGCGGGGAAGTCATCATTGGTTAAGGGTAGAGAATCAAGTAGCATTCTCGCTAATTGATTTCCTATCCGAAGAAGACTTCGGCTTCAGCCAATAACCGAGGATCGACTGTCTTCAACTTATCCGTAGCCGAAGCTAGCGGTACCCGTGCAATTTCCGTTCCGTGTAAAGCAACCATCTTGCCCCAATCGCCTTCGTGAGCGGCGGTTATCGCATGTACGCCAAATCGAGTAGCAAGTACTCGGTCAAATGCTGTCGGGGTGCCTCCACGTTGAATGTGGCCAAGAATTGAAGTTCGGGCCTCAGCGCCAGTGCGTGATTCGATTTCTTTTGCTAACCACTCCCCAATGCCAGATAGCTTTACATGTCCAAACGAATCAAGCGAAGTATCTTTCGTAACAATAGTTCCGTCTTTAGGCAATGCTCCTTCAGCAACCACGATAATAGGTGCGTAGGACTGCTCAAAACGTGATTCGACATACTTGCAAACTTTCTCAATATCAAAAGGTACTTCCGGAATCAAAATACATGATGCCCCTCCAGCCATTCCCGAATGAAGAGCAATCCAGCCTGCATGTCTTCCCATTACTTCCACAATAAGCGCTCGGTGATGCGACTCTGCGGTCGTATGCAATCGATCAATCGCCTCGACCGCAATATTTACTGCAGTATCAAAACCAAATGTGTAGTCGGTATTGTTTAAATCATTATCGATAGTTTTAGGAACACCAATTACTTTTACGCCGAGTGCGTCTAATTTTGTAGCGACGCCTAAAGTATCTTCACCGCCAATTGCAATTAGTGCATCAATATTCATTTTGGCAAGATTTTCTTTAATCCGCTCAACACCATTTTCAATCTTGAATGGGTTAGTGCGGGACGAACCTAATATGGTTCCACCGCGCGGCAAGATTCCTCGAGTTGCTTTTATATTGAGTGGCATAGTTAGGCCTTCTAGGGGCCCCTTCCATCCATCTCTAAAACCTATGAACTCGTAGCCGTATTCTTTTTCACCTTTTCTAACTACGGCTCTAATTACAGCATTTAGTCCAGGGCAATCTCCGCCGCCTGTGAGAACACCAAAGCGCATTTATATCTCCAGATCTAGATCTCAAGTTCCTAGCGCGATTCTACCAATCCCCCACTACTCTTTTGGCAATGGTGAAGACAGATACCAAGACGCTCGTATATCTGGCGCATGACAACTTAAATCGAAATAAAGGCGCTCTAAAGGGTGCGAATCCAGAAACTCATGCAATTGTCTTTGTTGAAAGTCAAAGAATGCTTAATTCAGCCAGATGGAATAAGCAACGGCTCTTCTTCATTCTCTCCGCAGCTAGACATTTTGCTCAAGAACTTTCGCGCGAAGGATTTGAAGTTCATTTTCTACAGGCTGAGAATACCCATACAGGTATTTTAAAAATTGCCCATGACTTTAAAGAAGTTATTGCTACAGAACCTTCCTCATACAGACTGACCAAGTCCTTGCAGGAAATCGGCGTTCGATTTGTTGAAAACGATTTCTTTCTAACTACAAGAATTGACTTTGCTAAGTGGGCTAGTGGCCAGAAATCCTTAAAGCTTGAAAACTTCTATCGATGGCAGCGAAATCGACTTGATATTTTAATGGAGAGTAATAAGCCAATAGGTGGTCGCTGGAATTTCGATGATGAGAATCGCAATCCCCCACCTAAAGAACCGTATCCGTGGCCAAGTTATTTAACGCATCAGAGAGATCAAATTGATCTGGAAGTCTTAACGCAGATTGAATCAATAAAGACCACGGGTAATGTAACTGAATCAGTATGGGGTACCACACGAGCCAGTGCGCTCTTACAGTTAAAATTCTTTCTAGATAATTCATTAGCAAAATTCGGCCCTCTAGAAGATGCAATGACAACGGGGTCATGGGCAGTTCATCATTCTTTGCTGAGTCCGTATTTGAATGTCGGACTATTAACTGCAGATGAAGTAATCAAAGAGACCCTTGGTCGATTTGCGAAAGGCGATATTCCAATTCAATCTTGCGAAGGATTTATTAGGCAGGTTATTGGTTGGCGAGAGTACATAAACGGAATTTATTGGTATTTCGGTGAAGATTACCGAAGTTTAAATTCACTTGATTCAAAACGAAAGTTGCTGCCTTTGTTTGAAGATTCATCCAAAACAAAGATGCGTTGCGTTAAAGAAACTGTTCATGATGTTTCTGAACGTGGTTGGGTCCACCACATACCGAGATTAATGATTCTAAGTAATTTGGCAGCCCTAGCCGACATTGAACCTCAACAAGTCTTGGATTGGATGAGAACAAATTTTATCGATGCAGCAGACTGGGTCATGGTCCCTAACGTGATCGGCATGAGCATGCATGCTGATGGCGGAAAAATGTCCACCAAGCCTTACATTGCGGGTGGCTCGTATATCTCGCGGATGTCTAATTACTGTAAAGGTTGTAGTTACAACCCAAAAACACGTAGTGAAAAGGATTCTTGTCCATTTACAACCTTGTACTGGCATTATTTGAATCGTCATGGAGGAGTTTTTAAGAAAAACCATCGAATGTTTCAACAATTAAACGGACTTAGAAAATTAGCTGATTTATCAGAAACAATTAAGCGTGGCGATGAGGTAATTCAGCTTTTGGAAAAAGGCGAAATTTAACGAGTGACTGTTGCGCCCTTGCCAACTACAACGATTCCAGATTCCGAGACCGTAAACCGTTCAAGATCTTCGTCCCTATCGTAGCCAATACGAGCACCCGGCTCGACGATCACATTTTTATCGAGGATTGCATTCTTTATCTGGGCACCATCGCCAATTCGAACTGTTGGCATCAAGACCGAACGCTCAATCTTCGCATCGCGACCTACAAGAACGTCATAGGAAGCGACCGTGTTCCTTAATTCACCGCCAGCAATAATTGAACCAGCGCCAACTATGGAATCAAATGCGATTCCTCGTTCCGAAAACTTTGCAGGAGGCATTGAGGGTGGATTGGTAAGTATTGGCCAATTTCGATTGTACAAATTAAATATTGGGTGAACGGAAACTAAATCCATATGTGCATCGAAATATGAATCTATTGAACCAACATCACGCCAATATCCTTTGTCTCGATCAGTTTCGCCCGGCACGATATTGTTTGCAAAATCATAAACTTTGGCAGAACCATCTTTTGTCATTGCTGGAATTATATTTCCACCAAGATCATGGCGGCTATCCAAATCGCTTGCATCCTTTTGAAGCGCTTCTTCCATAGCGTCTCTACGGAAAATGTAATTACCCATAGATACCAATGACCAATCTGGATTACCAGGCATCCCTGGTGGATCCGAAGGTTTTTCATGAAAGGCTTTTATCGTTATTCCGTCATCCGCAAGTTCGATAACACCAAAGTTGCTAGCTTCACTTTTCTTCATACGGATAGCAGCAACAGTCACACCGGCACCGGTTTGTAAATGTTGCTGATACATCAAATCTGGATTCATTCTATAAACGTGATCAGCTCCAAAAACCAAAATATGCTTGGGATTTTCGTCATGAATCAAATTGAAATTTTGGAGAATAGCGTCAGCGCTACCTGTATACCAACGCGGTCCAAGTCGTTGCTGGGCAGGTACCGGCGTTATGTAATTTCCTAGGAGATTAGACATGCGCCAAGTTGTTGTAATGTGTCGATCAAGTGAATGAGACTTATATTGTGTTAACACCGCGATTCGCAAAAATCCAGCATTCACAAGATTCGAAAGTACGAAATCTATTAATCGATAAGCACCACCAAATGGCACTGCCGGTTTAGCTCTATCTGCTGTTAGTGGCATCAGGCGCTTTCCTTCGCCACCTGCTAGAACAATTCCAAGTGGGAGTTCTATACGCGCCATGTGCTAACGATACTCTTAGCAAATGGCGCTGAATAGTCTCTCTCGACTATCAATTGCAATGCTTACCAAAGAATGGCCGCCTGAAATCTATGGTGGAGCCGGAGTCCATGTCTCAAATCTTGTGGCAAATATGAAACAAATTGCCGGGGTTGATGTGAAAGTTCATTGCTTTGGGCAGCAAAGAAATGATGCTTTCAATTTTGAGCTAACAGAAGATTTCAACAACTTAAACTCTGCAGAACAAACTCTCTTAATAAATATGGATATGTCTGCTGCTATAAGTAATTTTAACTTGGTTCATTCTCATACCTGGTACTCAAATTTTGCAGGATTTATCTTTAGTCAAATGACAGGCAAGCCGCATGTCATGACTGCTCATTCTTTAGAACCCTTACGCCCTTGGAAGGCTGACCAATTAGGTAGCGGTTATGCAATTTCAAGTTGGATAGAAAAGAAAGCAATTGAAAATGCTGCTGCTGTAATTTCGGTAAGTGATGGAATGAAATCCGATATTCTGAAGAACTATCCAGATATTGATCCACATAAGTTGGTAACTATCCGCAACGGGATTGATACTGCACGATTTTCGCCCAAAGAGAATGAATCTAAACTAGCAGAATTTGGAATCACTGGAGAATATGCGCTTTTTGTCGGAAGAATCACTCGACAGAAAGGTTTGGCGCATTTACTACGGGCTTGGCAACACGTTCCAAATAATTATGGTTTAGTCATTGCGGCAAGCAATCCAGATGAGTCAAGCATCGCCAACGAAGTATCGAATCTTATTCAAGATCTTCAAGCATCACGGAAGAATATAATTTGGATAAATAAAGTCCTTCCAAAAAATGACCTGGTGAATTTACTTACTGCTGCCAAAGTATTTGTTTGTCCTTCAGTTTATGAACCACTGGGAATTGTTAATTTGGAAGCCATGGCCTGCGAAACTGCAGTAGTAGCAAGTAACGTGGGAGGAATTCCAGAAGTAGTTAAAGATAAAGAAACTGGAATCCTCGTTGATTTTAACCAAGAGAGTTCCATTTTTGAATTGCGTTTGGCAGAAGCTATTTCTTCAGTCTTGAGTGACACAACTCTCGCGAAAGATTTAGGAGTAGCAGGTCGCAGACGTGCAGTGAATGAATTTGGTTGGGATAAGGTTGTGGCCGAAACTTTAAAACTGTATCGGAGCTTAAATGTCTAGAAGAGGTTGGCTGCTTTTTTCCCTAATCGGTTTTATTTGGGGGGTTCCCTACCTCTTTATGAAAGTTGCTGTTGACGAACTATCAATTCCGTTAATTGTCTTCTCTCGCCTAGTAATAGGCGCTGCATTTCTTATTCCACTTGCAATAAGAGAGAAATCTAAAGCAACAGTCCGTCCCTATCTAAAGTACATTCTTTTTTATGCGTTTCTAGAAATGGTCGTCCCTTGGACATTAATTACAAGCGCTCAGAAAGATTTATCTTCGGGAGTCGTTGCACTTTTAGTGGCTACGGTGCCGATTTGGGCGACGTTATTTGCACATCACACCGGTGATTCGACCGCGGCTCATCGGGTACGTATCTTCGGAATAGTAATTGGCTTAATCGGAATAATTTTAATTGTTGGAATTGAAAGTCTTTCAGACTTTGGAAACACGCTTTCGTTACTTCAGGTTCTAATTGCCGCAGCTTCTTATGCCTGGGCAGTAAATATGGTTACAAGAAAAGTTGTAGGAATATCAGGACTTGCAATCAATGGAATTGCCATGTTTGCTTCATCGCTCTTATTTGCGCCATTTGCTTTGACGAGTTTGCCCCAGGATGCTCCGTCGCTTAATGCAATACTTGCAACATTTGGGCTTGGAATTCTATGCAGCGGTATTGCTTTCTGGGTCTTCTTTATTGTTCTTGATGAAATCGGACCGGCTCGCGCCTCTTTAGTGGTCTACCCCAACACGGCGGTGGCAGTTGTTCTTGGAATTATTCTCTTGAGTGAGCCAATTACTTTGGCAATCGCAATCGGGTTACCTTTGGTACTTATTGGATCATATTTTGCAAGCCGAAAGCCTGCCGCAGCCGCTATCGCAACTTAGAACCTCTTATTAGACCAAACCCAACTTTTGTAGCGACTTAGGGTCTTTCTGCCAATTTGAAATTACCTTTACATGAAGTTTGAGGAATACCTTCATGCCCACTTTTTTCTCTATCTCAGTTCTTGCGTTTGTGCCGATTTTCTTGAGGTTTTCGCCGCCCTTACCGATCAGAATAGCTTTCTGACTGTCGCGTTCAACAATCACAGAAGCGTGAACATCAAATATTTCTTTATCTTCTCGCTTTGACATTTCATCGATAACTACTGCAATTGAGTGTGGAACTTCTTCAAATAAATCACTGATGGCTGATTCTCTGATCAATTCCGAAATTGTCTTCTCAAGTTCCTGATCGCTCTTCATCTCCTTTGGATAAAAGGCTGGTCCGGTATTTGCATGCTTGACTAGAAGATCAATTAATAGCTGAATTTGGGTATCTGTAAACGCAGACACCGGAACAATCTCGTCCCATTCAAAACCGGCCTTTTTGCCAAGTTCTGAAAGAGCCATTAATTGCTTCGGTAGTTCAGTCTTGCTAATCATGTCAATCATTGTGAGTACGCAAATTCTTCGAATGGCGTTGGTATTGGCAAGTTGTTTTGCAATATATAAATCGCCATCTCCAACTTTTTCAACCGCCGGAATACATTGAATGACTATGTCAACGTCAGAAATAGTCTCATCCACTACCCTATTCAGAGCTGTACCTAGTGGCGTTTTTGCCTTATGCAAACCTGGAGTATCGACAAAAATTAATTGAAAATCTTTTTCAGAGAGGATGCCGCGAATTGCGTTTCTCGTTGTGTTTGGATGGTGAGAAGTAATTGCAACTTTTTCACCCACTAGTGCATTTATCAACGTTGATTTACCGGTATTAGGCCTGCCTACAATTGAAATAAACGCTGACTTATGTTCCATCACCACAAAGAGTACATGGAGACTTAGAAATAAACTCCATCGCATCTGGCACCGATGTAACAATCTCAGCGCAACGTTCCCCAATTAGGCGATGACAACCATCACTAGTTGGCGAACTGATCGGGCCTGGCACGGCGAGTACATATCGCAACATCTCGGCTGCATCTCGGGCCGTTCGAAGCGAACCACTTCTAAATGCGGCTTCCACAACAATGGTGCACCGTGATAAAGCTGCAATAATTCTGTTTCGAGTTAAGAACCTTTCTGGGCGCGCTTTCTCTTTCGGCATTACTTCTGAAACTAATCCACCACTTTCAGCTATCTCCTCAAAGAGTCTCTCGTTTCCCGCCGGATAGTTAATTGAAATTCCAGATGCTAAAACAGCGAAAGTTCTGCCTTCTGCGGCAAGCGCTCCTCTATGTGAATGGGTATCAATGCCATAGGCACCACCGCTTATTACTTCAACACTTCTATCGACAAAACCTGCAGCAAAATCGCTAGCAACACGAGCTCCATACGTTGTTGGATTTCGAGTTCCAACGATTGAGACTGAATTGCAACTTGGAAGATCTCCTCGAACTATTAAACCGATTGGAGGAGATATCAAATCATTTAAAGCGTGGGGCCATTCCGTATCGCCTTGAGAAATGAATTTGCCACCAGCATCTTCAATTTCTTTTACCAGATCAGAAACAGGACGCTTAAGTCTCTCTTGGATACGTCCAATGCTCCTTTTTTTGCTGGGATAACAATCATTCTCAATCTTTTCTATTACCGATTCAGGGCCCACACTTGCAATTTCGTTGATCCAAAATTTATCTCCGGGATCAATTGCATGAAAAAGTCTAAGAATTGAAAGATTCACTCATAATCCAAACCAGAGCGAAGGGAGATGGCTTGTTCGACTTCTGTTTTTCCTGGAACACTTTCATTCTTCAAGTCTGCGATACTCCAAGCTACTCGAAGCAAGCGATGAAAACTTCTTGCGCTAATGACTTCGCGATCAAGAAGATTACTCAATAGGACCATCGCATCTTTGGTTGCACGAAACTTACTTCGTAGTAAATTTGGTGAAATTTGCGAATTAGTTTCAATTCCGAGTCCAGAAAATCGATCCTTTGCTATTTCTCTTGCTTTTATAACTCGAGCCCTAATTGCAGAACTGTTCTCAACGAATTGATCAGCAAGATCAGTACGGCTTGGAGCATCGACTCTAATTCTTATATCTATTCTGTCCAATAATGGTCCAGATAACTTTCCAAGATAGCGCCGAACTTGAAGCGAAGAACATTGACAACCTCTACCTCTTCCAGAGAATTTTCCACATGGACAAGGGTTAGCTGCTAATACGAGAATAAATCGTGCGGGGAATATCGCACTTGAATTCGCTCTAGAAATAGTTACTTGTCCTGATTCCATCGGTTGCCTAAGGGCATCGAGAATTCCGGAGCCACATTCCGGAGCTTCATCAATAAAAAGAATTCCGTTATGAGCTAAAGAACAAGCTCCTGGCTTGATTACTCCGCTGCCTCCGCCAACAAGTGCCGGAATAGTTGTTGCATGATGAGGAGCTATGAATGGCGGAGCCGCGCTGATGGAATTCTGCTTAAGCATGCCGGCAATTGAGTGAATCCCAGCAACATCAATTGATTCTTCTTTGCTAAGTGGTGGAAGAATCGAAGGAATTCGCTCGGCAAGCATTGTTTTTCCTGTACCTGGTGGTCCAATCATTAATAGGTTATGTCGGCCGGCAGCCAAAACTTCTAATGCAAACTTAGCGTCGCGGTGTCCAGCAACTTCGGAGAGATCATGCACGCTTTCTCTGACTTCTAATTCGACCATTTTTGGCGATTCGTAAATTAATTCCCCTGATAGGAATTTGACCACCGACTTAAGGTTTGAGAGAGCACTAATCTTTAATCCACTTAAAACTTCTGCTTCATTTATGGACTCGGCGGGCACGATAACTTGTTGGATACCCTGACGCTTAGCCGCAATCAATATTGGAAGCAAACCACGTATAGATCTGAGCGACCCTTCAAGAGAAAGTTCGCCTACAAATAAATAATTTAAAATTTTGGAATTATCTAGCTGGCCAGAAGCAACCAAAATCGTAAGTGCAATTGGCAGATCAAAGGATGAACCGCTCTTAGGTAACCAGGCCGGAGATAGCGAAACAGTAACTTTTTGATTTGGCCACCGGAAACCACTATTGATTATGGCGGCTCTAATTCGATCCCGCGCTTCAGTAAGCGTCGCATCTGGTAAACCCAAAAGTGAGTAAGTTGGAAGTCCATTAGATACATCAACTTCAATATCAATTATTGAACCATCCAGTCCCGCCAGAGCGATTGCTTGAGTTCGTGCCAATGTCACAGAATCTGCTCTCGATAATCAAGTGTGAAACCGCCGGATCTGCTAACTAAAACACCGGCTACATCAATTTGATAAATCGAACCTAACCTTTGATTAGTAGCCAGCCAGGCCAACGCTAATTTCTGGATTCTTAATAATTTTTCCGAATTAATCCCCTCGAGCGGATCGCCGAACGAGACACTTGTTCTTGACTTAACTTCTACGAAAACAACGACACCATTGGGGTTCTCTGCGACGATATCAAGCTCGCCTTCACGAATCCGCCAATTTCTATCCAAGATTCGATAGCCACGACCCTGCAAAACTTTAGTTACGTATGCTTCCCCAGATTTACCTATGTTGGAAGCCGCAGGTGTAATTGCCACATGCAGAAATCTAAAATCTTTATTTCAAGCCAAAAAAGAAGTTATTGAAACTGTGGATTAATCTTGGCAATTTCTGCCACATTTGCATAACTTCGTCTGTGAATATCAAGTACTCCTAGTTCGCGCATTGCAGCTTCATGCGCTGCGGTCGCATACCCCTTATGTTCGGCAAATCCGTATCCAGGATATTGGCTATCCATATCTAGCATGATTCGATCGCGATGAACTTTTGCCAAGATTGATGCCGCAGAAATTGAAAGGGCGACTTGATCTCCCTTCCAAACTGCCAGGTTTGGTGTAACCAAACCTGGAATCGAATAACCATCAGTCAAGACGTAATCGGGTTTTGTGGCAAGAGCGTTTACGGCCCGCCTCATTCCTTCAATATTGCTTCGTTGAAGTCCAATCTCGTCAATTTCACTAGAAGAGATCTCAATAATCGAATATGCAATTGAATTTTCAACAATAGTATCGAAGAGTAATTCTCTTAATTTTGGTGTGAGTTTCTTCGAGTCTGTCACTTTTGCAAGTTTCTCACTTCTCAAATCTTGCAGAATTACAGCAGCTACTACCAAGGGACCAGCACAAGCGCCTCTTCCAGCCTCATCAACGCCAGCTATATTTGCTAATCCGGCTTTGAGGAGGTTTTCCTCAATCATTTCTGGAGCGGAATCTTCGCCAGAGATGAGGATTTTTCTAAAATTCCAATATTTGAAAATGGCCAGATAATTACAACTGCACGTCCTGTAACTTTTTCAAGTGGAACCATTCCCTTATTTGGATCATCGGTATGGAAACGTGAATCCGAACTCGCGCCACGATGATCACCCATTACCCAAACAAAGCCTTTAGGCACCGTCACATCAAATTCTGTATCAGAAGGAACATCGCCCGGATAAATGTAAGGTTCATCAACCGCCACGCCATTTACTTCTAGCTTGCCATCTTTGGAGCAACAAACTACTCGGTCGCCACCAACTCCAATTACGCGCTTAATCAAATATTGTTTAGCTGGATCAGGAAGAACTCCGACAAAAACAAGTGAATCTTTGACTAACTTAACTAAACCCGTGTTGTCGTCGTAGGGCTCCGATAGCCATTGAGCAGGATCTCGAAAAACTACAACTTCTCCTCTTTTTATCTCGCTAAAAAGAGCTCCGAATTTATTTACTCCAACACGATCGTTAACAAGGAGGGTATTCTCCATAGATCCTGAAGGAATATAAAAAAATTGAATTAGAAAAGTTTTAACAATTATCGAGAGAATTAGCGCTGATACAACAAGTATCGGCAATTCGCGAAGGGTAGAACCTTTGCGAGAAGACATTACCTAAGCTTGTGGTTTCTCTTGAGTTTCTGCTGGAGTTTCTGCTGCGGTTTCTACCGGAGTTTCAACAACTTCTTGCGCTACTGCAGATGGAGTTTCAATGATGCTCTCAACTTTTTCAGCAACAGGTGTCGTTGCAGTATCTGAATAAATGGTTTCAAGATCTTCGCCACCGCGACGCTCACGGATTTTGGCTGCCTTGCCTCGTAGGTCGCGCAAGTAATACAGCTTGGATCGGCGAACCTCGCCTTTGCGAACTAGTTCAATTTTCTCGATAACAGGTGCATGAACTGGAAATACGCGCTCAACACCAACTCCGTAAGAAATCTTACGAACGGTAAAGGTTTCGCGAATTCCTGAGCCTCGACGAGCAATTACTAAGCCTTGGAATACCTGCACACGACTCTTGTTGCCTTCGATAACTCGAACGTGAACTTTTAGTTCATCGCCAGGACGGAAATTAGGAATGTCCTTGCGGAGCGATGCCGCATCAATTGCGTCTAAAACGTTCATGGTTCAATCCTTATCGGCTTATCTAATCTGGAATCGGCTAGCCGCCGTATCTTGCCATAGGGATTGGTGAAGCGCTAAATCGCGCTTATCCAGCCTCCATGGGCGATTATTTCAGCGCCAAGCTCCCGATAAAGGTCAGGCCCTGCAACAAGTACGAAGTGCTTATCGCCATCAGGCACACCTGATACCGCTAGAAATTTGGCGCCAGCTTCGCGAGCAATTAATGATGCAGCCGCAAAATCCCAAAGGTTTACACCTGCCTCAAAGTGAGCATCAAGTGCGCCACTTGCTACCTGACAGATATCGGCTGCACATGCTCCCATCCTTCGAAAATCTCTTACTTTTGCCACTAAATATTTTATAAATTCACCTTGCTTGGAACGTGCTCCGATGTCATATGAAAAACCGGTGCCTATTAACGCGCGATTTAATGGAACCGAATCGTTACAACGTATTGGTTCACCATTACAAAAAGATCCCTGACCGCGTATGGCGCTCCAGGTTAAATTTAAGGAAGGCGCATGAACAACACCTACCAAAGTTCCATTTTTATCTTGAATCGCAATACTGATACACCAGCCTGGCAATCCATAAAGATAATTGACTGTTCCATCTATGGGATCAATAATCCAAGTAAATCCAGTACTACTCTCTTGGTTTGCGCCTTCTTCACCAATGATTCCATCGCCAGGTCTAAGTTCTCTGATGCTTTTTACAATTAATTCTTCGCTCTCATGATCTTTTTGAGTTGCAAAATCAAGCGCCCCACTTTTTTCTTGAAGTTGAAAATTCGTTGGTCGCTGTAATAAGAGATTCCCAGCAGATTGCGCAATCTCTAAAGCTATTTTCAGCAAATGCGCTTCTGCAGTCATGCCGCAATCTAATCACAAGTACACTTGCGCAAATGCTCGCTCCTTATAGACGACTTTTTGCGATACCAAATGGGTGGAAATTTTCTCTAGCCGCCTTCATATTGCGACTTCCAATTTCCATGCTTTACATATCGATGGTCCTGTTTGTCGTTGCCGAAACCGATTCTTATGCGATTGCTGGCCTACTTTCCATGGCCGCTTCTGTCGTGATCTCAATTGCAGCTCCTCTCTGGTCTAGAGCAGCAGATCAATACGGACAATCAAAAATCCTAAAAATTACCGCACCTTTGCATATTATTTTTATGGGAGCGTTTGTATTTCTCTTAAAAAATGACTATCCAACGTATCTTTGGTTCTCTGCCGCTCTTCTTTTTGAGGCATTTGTAATTGGATCAGGACAGATGGTCAGACGTCGTTGGATTCATGCTATTGGCGAAGATCGAATTCTGACCGATACCGCATATTCATTTGAAGCATTCGTTGATGAAGTAATTTTCACTTCTGGTCCAGTTATTGCAACGATTCTGGCAGCCACATTTGCTCCGGAATACGCCATTTTGGCAGCAATGATTTTTGTTGCTATTGGGGCAGTTTCATTTGTTAAGCAACGAAATAGCGAACCTCCGCCACACCCAAGAGATCCAAATGTAGATCATTCGCTACTAATTAAATTACCTTTTATCCAGGCACTATTTCTGCCGTTGATGCTCTGCGGAGCTTTCTTCACTTCGGCAGGACTAGTCATTGTTGGTTATACCGATGAATTTGGATCGCGGGAATTTAGTGGCTTGCTTGTTGCGATTTGGTCTCTGGGAAGTGGCGTATCCGCAATCGCTATCGGCTCGATTAAATGGCAAAGAAATGAAACTCAAAGGTTTCTAGAATCTTTACTCTTTCTTTTTCTATTGACAATTCCCATTTACTTGACTGCAGTATTCATTCCAGGAAACTTTGTTTTATTGGGATTAGTACTCTTCCTTAATGGTTTAGCCATTGCGCCATTTCTAACGGCTGGATTTGCTGCAGCTGAGAGATCGGTGAACGAAAAACGCAAGACTGAAGTTCTTGCTTGGGCAATTTCGGCGCTAAATTTAGGAGGCGCCATACCGCCTGCTATTACTGGGTACATCATTGACAATTACGGGATATCTGTAGCTTTTATAGTTCCGTTTGCCTGCATGGCGCTTGCTTTACTTTCCCTCATGCCATATTTGGTTATCTGGCGCAGTAAGTTGCGCGAAATCTCCTCTCAAGTTCCCTAAGAAATCGGTCTTTTTGTGGCAATCTTGCGCCATGTCCGATCTGAGATTTGTTGGTAAATCAGCAGATGGTGAATATATTGACTTGGTTGATGATCTTGGAAATCCATTTCGAATTCGTATTACTGATTCACTAAAGAACGTTGTAAATGAACGACGTCTAAATGCTGTGAACGATGAGACTCCTAAATTCTCAATTAAAGAGATCCAAGCAAGGCTACGTGCCGGCGAGAGCTATGTAGATGTTTCAAAGATCTCAGGATTAAGTGTTGAGAAGATTGAGAGATACTCAAGTCCAATCATGCAAGAACGAGCTTGGATTATTGAGCAGGCAGAGAAGACCTCACCAAAAGGATCTTCTCTGACACTTCATGATTTAGTGATTCATAAGCTCTCACCTAGAGGCGTAAACATGAATCAAGTTTCTTGGAACACCTGGCGATTGGATAATGGAACTTGGCATTTAGTACTTTCCTATCCCGGAAACGATGGACAGCACAGCGCGACCTGGAATTTTGATTCTAATAAACGAGTCTTGGTGGCTACTGATGATGGAGCTCGTTGGATTAACGGTGAAGAAACTTCAAAGCAACATCAAAAACCTGATCGCTTGACGGATCACGGAGTGCTGTTCCCGGTTGAAGGTGAAACTCCGGCTCCACCAAGATTAGTAGCAGTTCGGACAGATGATCTTCCTGGCGAGAATAAGTCCAATCAAGAAACAGAGATTCCAAGTGATGCCAAAAAAGATGGTGTGACTAAACGTATTTCGATTCCTTCATGGGATGACATCATGTTTGGAAGAAGTAAGAAAAAAGACGAATCTGAGGATTAACACACTGAAGTAAAAAGTGGAATTTCAACTTCAGCGTCTGTCAATCCGCCATGATGCCCAACCATGGCAATCTGCATAGCTTCTCTCTCTTGTTCTACTAAGATAAAGTTTCCGGTTGCGATAGCAATCAAATCTCCAATTCTTTCACTCGCGGCCTGAGAAACTGACTTCCCAAATAATCCCTCGGCGATGGCTTCTTCTCTGGACTTTAGGATTACTTTGTCGCCCAATTCATTTTGCCAAGTTTCTTTGACAAAATTCAAATTTTCTGGCTCTAAATACAAATATCTAACACGTGGTTCTCCAGCCATCATTCTAATGCGATCAAGAAGTTGTTCGTTGACAACTCGATAATCACCTCTATTTATCATTCCATGATCAGAAGTTACCCAAATTCGTGTTCCCTTAGGCAGCTCTGCAAGAAGTCCACTTACTAGATCATCGACTTTTCTAAGTGCTGCTAAGAATTTTTCAGATCCGAATCCTTTTGAATGAGATGCTTCATCTACATCATTTAAATAAACGTAGGCAAAACTTCCAGGTTTTTCCAGAGCCTTTTTTGCATTTGTTATTTGATCTTGAACTGTATTTGCCGATCTATATTGTGCGCCACGTAGGGCTGCTTCCGTAAAGCCAGTTGCTGCATATCTAGCAGCTGCAATATGAGAAACATTAATCTGAACTTTTGCCGCCCTTTCAAAGAGTGTCTCTTTTGGTTGCCAATTCTTTGGATCTATTCGATCATCCCACTTCAGGGCGTTAAGAGTTCTTTCCGGATAACCACTGTGAGGAACTCTCATTGTGTAACCAACCATCGCGTGTTCTCCAACAGATAAACCAGTCGCTAAGGAGGTAAGACTGGAAGCCGTAGTGGACGGAAAAGTGGCTTTGAGGGTACTTAGATATTCCAAATTCTTTGTGAAACTTTGTTGTATTCCATATTCGTCAATCGCATTCTTGCCAAGTCCGTCAATTAATATTAAACATTCTCTGCGCTCTACGTTTTCAGCTAAGGATAAGTAATTAGTTGTTCCCGGAAGTCCCAATGTTGAAAATATTGATTGAGAGAGTTCGGCCAAAGTGTTATCCATGGAACTATCTTTCCAGTAACCTAGCCTCTGATGATTACATTCTCACGCGAAGTTCAAGTTGCCAAAGAGAAGAAAGCTCCGATTGTTGCCTTGGAGTCAACAATTATCGCCCATGGCTTGCCTCGCCCTCGTAATCTTGAGGTAGCAATAGAAGTAGAGAAGCTTGTTCGAGATTCCGGCGCAACTCCGGCAACTATCGCAATCATCGACGGTGATATTCATGTGGGACTTGAATCTTCTGAATTAGACCGGGTCGCAAATGATTCAGATGTCGTTAAAGCGTCTATTAGAGATTTACCTTTCGTTACAGTAAACAAGCTAACTGCAGCAACAACAGTTGCAGCAACCTCCCATATTGCAAACTTATCTGGAATTGAATTCTTTGCTACTGGCGGTTTAGGTGGTGTGCATCGCGGAGATGAATTAGATGAATCTGCAGACCTGCTTGCACTTGCAACTATTCCGGTTTTGGTGGTTTGCGCGGGCGTGAAATCAATTCTAGATGTGCCTGCAACTCTAGAGAGATTAGAAACATTGTCGGTTCCGCTACTTGGCTATAAAACCAAAAAGTTTCCGGGATTTTATTTGGCAGATAGCGGTCAAGACTTGGAGCACTCCGCAGATTCGCCAAATACTATTGCCAAGGTTTGGCAGGCCAAAAAAACAATGGGTTTATCCAAAAAGGGAATGGTTGTTGCCAATCCAACTAAAACTCCGATGGCGAAAGAACTTCATGACAAATTACTAGATGAAGGTTTGCGAGCGGCACATGAAAAGCGAGTTAGCGGTAAGGATGTAACACCATTTCTCTTAGAGTATTTTCATTCTCACAGCGCAGGCGAATCTTTGCGAGTAAACGAAGAAATAATTCGATCAAATGCTGTTTTAGCTGCACAAATAGCAGTCGCTAATGGCTGACAAATCAGTACTCTGCATCGGAGATGCCATGCTAGACATTGTTGTTAAGCATGGCAGTCAAATTCATCTTAATAGCGATACCCCTTCTCTGAATTCTGTGCAAAGCGGTGGAGCGGCCGCCAATACGGCAGCTTGGTTAACTCAAGTAAATGTCAATTCACATTTTTTCGGCAAAGTCGGTGAAGATATTGCTGGCGAGAAGATTATTGCTGATTTGCAATCATCTGGAGTTAAATGTCATATAACAAGAGATTCGGTAAAGAACACTGGAACGGTTGTGGTCTTAGTTGATACTGATGGAAATAGAACAATGTTTCCTGACCCTGGTGCCAACGCAGGTCTGGCCGGGTCCATTAATTCGATTGCAAATGAGTTTGATGGATACTTTATTTCAGGTTACGCCCTTTTTAATAAAGACTCCAGTTCCTTTATTCAAGAATGTCTTCAAGATTTGAGAGCTGGTGACAAAAAAATATTTGTCGATCCGGCATCAGTTGGATTAATGAGCGAGCTTGGAAGCTCTAAGGCATTGGCTCTTATTGGCCAAGTAGATATCATCTTTGTAAACGAGGATGAAGCAGACTATTTAGATATAAGAGAACTTATTTCCTTAGCTCCGATTATCGTTATTAAAAAGGGTGCAATGGGAGCATCTGTTATCACTAATGATGGAATCCAAATAGACAAACCTGCGATTCCTGCAACAGTTGTTGATACCACGGGGGCTGGCGATGCATTCGCAGCAGGATTTATCGCAGAATGGCTATTATCTAAAGATCTTTCTGCCTCGCTAGATCTCGCATTGTCTTTAGCAGCCAAATGTGTTGCAAATATTGGGGCCAGGCCGAGGGTCATTACCTAGATTTACCCAAATAGGTTGGCAGAATCGCGCCGTGGCAAAGCGCGAGAGCAAAAATGCACCAAAAGCCGGTGAATTCCCCGGGAAAATTGTTGATGTAGATGTATCTAGTGAGCTCTCCGATTCATTCTTGGAATATGCATACTCCGTTATTTATTCACGTGCACTCCCTGATGCCAGAGACGGTTTAAAACCAGTACAACGTCGCATTCTCCATCAAATGTCTGAAATGGGCCTAAAGCCAGACCGCGGTCATGTAAAAAGTGCAAGAGTTGTTGGTGAGGTAATGGGAAAGCTTCATCCGCATGGTGACACTGCAATTTACGATGCTCTTGTAAGGATGGCTCAATCATTCTCCATGCGATTACCGTTGATTGACGGCCACGGAAATTTTGGATCACTTGATGCTGGACCAGCAGCTATGCGTTACACCGAAGCGCGGTTGGCAAGTGCATCTTTAATGATGGTTGATGAAGTTGATGAAGATACCGTTGATTTTGGCGCGAATTATGATGGGCAAATATTAGAACCTCTTGTGCTTCCAGCTGCTTTCCCAAATCTTTTAGTAAATGGTGCAACCGGAATCGCGGTAGGCATGGCAACAAATATGGCGCCTCATAATTTGGGCGAAGTCGTCACTGCTGCAATCCATTTGATTGAAAACCCAAATGCAACGGTAAAACAACTAATGAAGATTGTGCCAGGACCAGATTTTCCAACAGGTGGCACTTTGATTGGCAAGGAAGGCGTGCTTGATGCCTATCAAACCGGCAAAGGTGCATTCAAAGTACGTGCAAAATCTGAAATTGGAAAGGTATCGGCTCGTAAACAAGGAATTACCATCACTGAATTACCTTTCAATATTGGACCGGAGAAAATTGTTGAGAGGATTAGCGATCTAGTCAAGAGCAAGAAGATTCAAGGAATTTCGGACATTGTTGATCTAACAGATGGTCAAAATGGTACGAAAGTAGTCGTTGAGGTCAAGAATGGATACGAACCGGAGAAAGTCCTTGAAAATCTCTACAAACTTTCTCCCTTAGAAGATGCATTCTCAATTAATGCCGTTGCCCTTGTAGACGGGAAACCCAAGACCCTCGGAATAAAAGAACTTCTTGAAGTATTTATCTCCCACAGAATTGAAGTAGTAACAAGACGTTCAAAGTTTCGTAAGGAAAAAGCTACAGCCAGACTCAACTTAGTAGATGGTCTACTGAAAGCTATCTTGGATATCGATAAAGTGGTGAAGATAGTCCGAGGCAGCGAGGATGCGGCTGAAGCTAAAGCATCATTAATAAAGTCTTTCAAATTAACAGATGAGCAAGCAACTCACATTCTGGACATGCCGCTGCGGCGCTTAACCAAGATTTCTAAGATTGAGTTAGATAGCGAGCAGAAATCTCTTAAGTCTGAGATATCTACACTTACCGCTCTTCTAAAGAGCGATGAGGCGTTACGTAAGAAAGTCGCAGAAGAACTGAAGGACGTTGCTGCAAAATACGCAACTCCTCGCCGCACCGTTATTGCTTAAGCGTCAATCCGTTCTCTATCCACATCAGCACTGGATATGAAATCTTTACGAGGAGCAACTTCATTGCCCATAAGAAGTTCAAATAATTTCTCAGCCTCCGCACCATCTTTTATGGTAATTCTTCGCAAAGTTCTGTGTGCTGGATCCATAGTAGTTTCTCGTAATTGATCTGCATCCATTTCGCCAAGACCTTTGTAGCGTTGAATTGGTTCACGCCATTTCTTCCCTTGTTTCTTTAAATCGCCAAGTAATTTCTTCATCTCGTCATCTGAATATGTGTAGTGCACTTCGCCTTTTTTGCCGCCCGAGCCTAAGACTTCTATGCGATGTAAAGGTGGAATTGCCGCAAATACTCTGCCATCTTCAATTAGTGGCTGCATATAGCGATAAATCAAAGTAAGTAGAAGGCACCTGATGTGTGCGCCATCTACATCAGCATCTGACATCAAAATGATTCGTCCGTAGCGCACATCATCAAGAGAAAAAGATTTTCCAGAACCAGCACCGATAACTTGGATTATTGCTGCACATTCAGCATTATCAAGCATCTGCGAAAGAGATGCTTTTTGAACATTTAATATTTTTCCGCGGAGCGGAAGGATTGCCTGAAATTCAGAATTTCTAGCAGCCTTTGTAGTTCCAAGCGCTGATTCACCTTCGACAACAAATAGTTCAGTTCTGGAGACATCTTCAGATCGACAATCGGATAGTTTCGCGGGTAATGATGAACTCTCCAGCGCATTTTTTCTACGTTGCAACTCTTTGTGCGCTCTAGTTGAAATTCTAGTTCGGGCAGCGTTGGCTACCTTCTCTAAAACTAATCTTCCATTAGCTTTATCTATCCGTTTTGTTGATGTGAAAAATCTTTTGAGCTCATCATTAACAACTTGCTGCACAATTTTGGCAACTGCCGGAGTACCAAGGACCTCTTTAGTCTGGCCCTCAAATTGAGGTTCCTGCATTCTTACCGTAACAACTGCCGTCATACCTTCAAGAATGTCATCCTTAATTACATCAGGTTCGTTTTTCTTCAAAGTTCCGGTAGAGCGAAGGAATTCATTAAAACTCTTAGTTAAGGCTCGCTCGAAACCTTGGACATGAGTGCCGCCCTTCGGAGTAGCGATGATATTCACAAAAGATCTGATGGTGTTCTCGTAACCGTTTCCCCATTTAACTGCGATATCAACATCCATGTCGCGTTCAACTTCGCGAGGCTCAAGGTGTCCCTTGTCATCCAAAACCGGGACTGTCTCTTGATAATGGCCCGTTCCAGTTAATCGAATTACATCGCCAACAGATTGATCCGGCTGAATAAAGTTGCAGTATTCAGAGATTCCACCTTTATGTAGAAAAGTTTCACTAGTTTTATCTTTAGTGCGTTTATCATTAACTATTAGAGTTAACCCAGGAACCAAATAAGAAGTTTGTCTTGCTCGAGTATAAATCTCTTCAATGTCATATTGTGAATCTTTAATAAATATTTGCTTATCTGCCCACCACTTAATTCGAGTTCCAGTTATTTTCGCAGAGACTTTTCCTATAACTCGCAGTCCAGATTTAGGTTCAAAGTCCGCATTCGGCCCATCGCCATCAAAAATTCCTGCAACGCCTCGCTTAAAACTCATCCAGTAAATCTTTCCGTCGCGATCAACTTCGACATCAAGTCGCGAGGCCAAAGCGTTTACAACTGAAGCTCCAACGCCATGCAGTCCGCCGGTTGCGGCATACGAGCCACCACCAAACTTTCCACCAGCGTGAAGTTTTGTCATTACAACTTCAACGCCGGTTAAACCAGTCTTTGGCTCCTTATCAATTGGAATTCCACGACCGTCATCATGAACTTCAATAGATCCATCTTTTTCTAAATTAATTTCAATTTTCTTGCAATGTCCAGCAAGTGCTTCGTCTACTGAATTATCAATGATTTCCCATAAGCAGTGCATAAGACCACGTCCATCAGTTGATCCGATGTACATACCTGGACGTTTACGAACCGCATCCAATCCCTCGAGTACAGATAAGTCTTTAGCGGTATACGAAGTCTCAACGGAGCGGGAATCTTTTTCTGCCACGACGGCGAAGGGTATCTGTCGTGCTACCGCATCAGGGGTTTCCGCGCCGCAAGTACTGAGATTTTGTCGATAATCTCATGAAATATCAGAGAATTTACGAAAAACCATTAATTTGAGGAGCCGGGAATAAAGAGAAGATGGTTTGATGTTCCCCTACCAACGAAAGGCAGGAATATGACAGAGAACATCGTGCTCGACTCCGCTCCGCTCAACGCTTTAGATCGTTGTGACCGCTGTGGCGCCCAAGCATATGTACGTGCTGTCATGCCAAATGGTTTCGAACTTCTTTTCTGTGGTCACCACGCAAAGAAGTACCAGGAAAGTCTTGCTTCCAAAGCGTTACGTATCCAAGATGAGACTGATCGAATCAACGAAGAATCAGCGGCTCGATAACTTTATTCAACAAACTTGGTCTATCGCTTATAGATTCTTCAAAGTCTGCAAGATTGCTTAATTGCACCAAACTATTCACGGCTAAGTAGCGAAGTGGCTCAGGCTCCCACTTTCTAATTGGTTGATTAACAAAATGCAGTCTCCTAAGTTCAAGTTTTCGATCTAGGACTTCAGCAGCCATGATTTTTCCTGATAAGTAACTCATGGTTACGCCATCTCCAGCGTAACCACCTAATCTTCCAAATCCTTGCTTCCGGTCATATTGAAGGTATGGCTCCCAATTACGGGTAATTGCTACCGCACCTCCCCATGTGTGGGTAAATTTTGTATTCTCCAAAATTGGAAACCATGAACAGGCTAATTTTTGTAAGCGACTATGCACACTTTTGGTCTGCTCTTTAGAAGCTTTTAGTTTTGAAAGATACGGAGTACTAGCTCCTCTGCCGCCAATCGCCAACCTGTTATCGACTGTGCGCTGAGCATAATTGATTACATGTGAATTTTCAGCAAAGGTAAAACGCTCTTGATTTCCAATCTCTTTCCAGATTTTATTAGAAAGGGGTTCGCTGGCAATCATTAGTGAATATAAAGGAATGAATTCTCTATTCGAATCTCCAAATACTTCAGTTGCTTGGATTACTTTTGGCGCCTTAATCCTAAAACTATTTACTAACAAGCCTCCTGGAATTTGAGTTGCCCATGACCGTTGATAGATGGAAACTTTTCGCTTAATAAGATATTCAGCTAATCCTTGGAGTAATTCGAGAGGGTGAACAGTTGCACAGCTTGGGTCAAAAGATCCTCCTAGCACGCCATCGACATTAATAAGTTCTCTTACCTCTTTAGCGGATAACCAATCATTAGCAGAACTCTTTGCTTTTAATCTTTGTAACTGACCTTGATTCCGTGAAAAATAGAGACTTCCGGATTTCACAAATCCAGATTTTTGAGCATATTTTTTTGCAAATTTCCCAATTTCGTCAATCGATTGATCAAGCGCTGTAAAGAGTTGGTTTGCCTTAGTTTCACCATGTCGTTTGATTAGTGACTTCTTGGTAACTGGATACTCACTTGAAGCCCAACCGCCATTTCTACCGCTGGCGCCAAAGCCAATCTCACATGCTTCAAAGACTGCTATACGTAAAGACTTATCAAACTGATTCAAATGGTAAGCAGTCCAAAGGCCCGAGAAGCCACCACCAATTATTGCTACGTCGAATTCGCTACTGCTTACTAACTCTTTTGTATCTAGTTTTCGAGCAGAGTCTGCCCAAAGAGAGGAATTAACCCTGGAAGCCGGCATCTCGATGGGATCCGTCGCAGAATGGTTTTTCCTTTGAGTGACCACAACGGCAGAGCGAGAAATTTTCTTTAGTTTCTAGGACTTTTCCATCACTATCAACAAAATCTACTTTTCCAGTTACGCGAATTGAGCCATTTGGCTTTATAAATATCTTTGCTCTTTCTTCCATTTTAGTTCCTTAATCTAGATAGTCGCGAAGTACTTGAGAGCGAGATGGGTGACGTAATTTGGACATCGTCTTTGACTCAATTTGACGAATACGTTCACGCGTAACGCCATAAACCTTGCCAATTTCATCAAGTGTCTTTGGCTGTCCATCTGTAAGGCCGAATCTCATGGCTACAACACCAGCTTCGCGTTCTGAAAGGGTATCTAATACCGAATGTAACTGTTCTTGCAACAAGGTAAAGGAGACCGCATCTGCAGGGACAATAGCCTCAGAATCTTCAATCAAATCACCGAATTCCGAATCGCCCTCTTCACCTAGCGGAGTGTGCAGCGAAATCGGTTCGCGACCATACTTTTGAACCTCTACAACTTTTTCTGGAGTCATATCAAGCTCTTTAGCGAGTTCTTCTGGCGTTGGTTCGCGACCTAAATCTTGCAACATCTGACGTTGCACACGTGCCAATTTATTAATGACTTCAACCATATGTACTGGAATACGAATTGTTCTTGCCTGATCGGCCATTGCACGGGTAATTGCCTGTCGAATCCACCAAGTCGCATATGTCGAGAACTTGTAACCCTTTGTGTAATCAAACTTTTCTACTGCTCTGATTAAACCTAGATTTCCCTCTTGAATTAGATCTAAGAAGAGCATTCCGCGACCGGTGTAACGTTTTGCCAGAGATACAACAAGACGAAGGTTTGCTTCTAATAGATGATTCTTTGCTCTACGGCCATCATGTGCAATGTGCTCGAGGTCGCGCTTTAATGATCGTTCTAATTTTTCACCAGAGTTCAAACGCTCTTCTGCAAATAAGCCAGCCTCGATACGCATCGCTAGTTCAACTTCTAGCTCTGCATTAAGTAGTGCAACTCTTCCAATCTGCTTCAAATAATCTTTAACTGGATCGGCAGTTGCGCCAGCTGTCAGAACTGTTTGCGCAGGAGCATCATCTTCTTCAGAATCTTTTAGAGTAAATTCGCCTTCTTCTTGTTTTGCCTCTTCAGTTAGATTTACGACGCGAACATCTGATTGCTGATCTGCTCCTTCTTCTGGAGTTTCAGAAACTAACTTCTCTAAATCTTCTAATTCAACTTCTTCCAGCTCAACTTCTTCGCCATCAATTTTTACCTTCTTGGGTGAACCTTTTTCAATTACTGGGGAACTGGTTGGAGCTGTTTTGGTGGTTGCATTCCGCATTGCCTCAAGTTCAGCTTTTGAAGGAAATAATCTTGGGCCAGATTTTGATTTCGTGGCTGGAGCAGCCTCACGCGCTGCTTTCATTGCTTCTAATTCAGCTTTGGTTGGGAAAAGTCTTGGACCTGCGCTCTTTTTATCTTTTCCCGTCTTACCTGTTTTCTTTTTTGCACTCTTATTTACACTCTTCGATGCGCTCTTCTTTGAAACCGCTGACTTGCCGGCTTTTTTGGGCGCACGAGATACAGGCACAAATGTTCCTTTGCTTTTCTGCTAGTGATTCACTAGCGAATCACCATCAGGTCCGATGGCTATGGCTATATTATAAATTGTCCACAGGCAGGAATGCACCTTTTCGCCTGCAAAACCCTAGAGACGACCTGCTTCATGGACTCGTTTTATGAAATCTCGCGTTTCAGGGAGTTTTGGCTCTTCCAAAATCTCCTCGGCCCTTCCCCATTCCAGGATTTTGCCATCGTGCAGATAACAAACTTCATCGGCAACTTGTTTTGCAAAGCCCATCTCGTGGGTAGCCAGGACCATTGTCATTCCCTCGCGCTTTAGATCTCGCACTGTGCTTAGAACCTCGTTAACGAGAACCGGATCGAGGGCGCTAGTTACTTCGTCTAGAAGTAGCAATCTTGGATTCCTTGCTAGGGAGCGGATAATCGCAACTCGTTGTTGCTGTCCACCGCTTAATCGATCTGGATACTGATCTGCCTTATCGCGTAGTCCAAAGCGATCCAACAACTTAAAGGCAGCATCGACTGCGGCATCTTTCGCAATACCTTGGACTTTAATTGGAGCCAGCACGATATTCTCAAGAACGGTCATATGTGGAAATAGATTAAATGATTGGAAAACCATTCCTAGTTTCTTTCGAACTTCATCAGGGTCGATATCAACGGCAGAAATATCTAGACCATCCAATTTTATTACTCCATCATCAATACTCTCCAGAAGATTTATACAGCGCAATAATGTGGATTTGCCACTACCGGAAGAACCGATAAATACCGTAGCTGTATGTTCAGGAACTGAAAAAGTAATGTCTTGTAAAACAACTTCATCACCAAAAGATTTGCGAAGTTTCTCTACTCTAAGCAGTGGCGCACTCATGCTTGACCCTGCGCATTCTGACGCTCTAGGGAGTTCCGCAATAATCGATCAGTTGCTCGAGTCAATGGAATAGTTACTGCTAGGAAAATTAATGCAGCCATAACATAAGGGGTGTAATTAAAGGACTTTGATGTCTGAATTTGAGCGGCCCTAATAGCGTCTGTTACGCCCAATATAGAGACAAGCCCAGTATCTTTTATTAAGGCAACTAAATCGTTTAGTAATGGTGGAGTTACACGTTTTAACGCTTGAGGTAGCACAACATGGCGCAACGTTTGAAAGTGGCTCAAGCCCAGAGAGCGCGCTGCAGCGCGCTGGCTTGGGTGGATTGTAAGAATGCCACTGCGAATAACTTCGGCCACATAAGCTGAATAAGTAATAATCACAGCAGTAGTTCCAAGTATTAATACATTGTTTGTTACGCCGCGAAGTTGTAGCGCCGGAATTCCAAATCCCACAAGAAGTATGACCAAAAGCATTGGAATGCCGCGAAATACATCGACATAGACCATAGCCAAGAACCGGAATGGCGTTAATGCAGGTGATCGCGAAGTTCTAATCAATGCAAGAAGAAGTCCAATCAAAGCCACACTCGTGCCCGCAATTAAAGTCAGCATGGCATTAGTACTAAATCCAAGAATAATTTTTGGCAACACTTCAACGCCATAGGCCCATTTAAAAAAAGTATCTCGCAACGTAATCCAACCTGGAGAAGTCACTAGAACTGTAATTAATGTTCCAATTACTAAAAGGCTTGAAAGCGCTGCGATTAAAACATTCTTACGATTTCTTCGGCGGCGAGCAATTCTCCTGGAGGACTCAATGGCGCTTGGTTGCCATGTTCCTCCAAAATCATATGGAGAGGGCGCAGAACTGTCTCCAATTCTGCGCCCGTTTGATTCTGACATTAGCTAAGTACTGGAGCTCCGGCGGAATCTGCTAACCATTGATTTGTAATCTGATCGAGAGTTCCGTTGTCACGAATTGCATCCACAGCCTTAGATACGCATGATGTTACCGGGCTATCTTTTGCAAGAAGGAGACCAAATCCTTGATCGCCGGCATCGCTGCCATCTATCTGGCCAACGATGATTCCATTAGGTACTTCTACTGCGGATAAGTAGAAAGCGGTTGGCAAATCAACTACCAGACCGTCAATCTGCTTATTCTTGAGAGCAGTAACTGCTGCGGCGTTGTCGTTAAAAACTTGCGCCTTTAGACCAAGATCGCTCTCGATTACATCAAGAGAAGTTGTTGCAACTGCAGCTCCAAGTTTTGCACCGGCATCTTTGATTCCCTGCAAAGTTGTGATGCCCTCAAGTTTGCTGCCCTTGAAGGAGACAATTGCTTGATTTGACTTGTAATAAGGAGATGAGAAATCAACTACCTGTTTACGTTCGTCAGTTATTGAATATTGCTGCAAGTTAAAATCAAAGTTCTTTGCACCTGGTGCAATTGCTGCATCAAATGTGGTGCGGATCCACTTAACTGCGGATGGTTCGTAACCAAGCTCGGCAGCAACAGCATATGCAACTGCAGCTTCAAAGCCCTCACCGGACTCTGGCTTATCATCAATTACCCAGGGATAGTACGCAGGTTCACCAGTTGCAATTGTTAGAACACCAGCTTCTACAGTTTGTAGCGCATCGGCCGTGCAATCTGTACTCCCACCAGCAGCAGAACCATCATCGCTAGAGGAGCAGGATGCAAGCAAGAGAGCTGCAAGTAAGAATGGAATTAAACGAAGTTTTTTCATTACTGACCTTTCTATAGTCCAAATACGCTGGACCGCTAAAGGCCCGCGCTTGTCGATATTTATCGACCAGGTCATCACCCGGAGCACCCCACCGCGGTGGAGGGTTGCCGTCCAGTAAGCCGGGGCTGAAATCTGGAACTCGTGACCTGTGCTGACTCTAGAAAAGAGTTGTTAAAAAGTCCACTTTTTCGTTGGAAGAGAGTGCGCTTGGCCGACCGCTTCATAATAAATCTGACCTTGATGAACATTTAATCCAAGGGCAAGCGATGCATCTCTACGTAATGCCTCTTGCCAACCATGGTTTGCAAGTGCCAATGCATATTTCAGAGTTGCATTAGAGAGCGCATAGGTTGAGGTAAATGGCACTGCGCCTGGCATATTTGCAACGCAATAGAAAATTGAATCATGAACTTTGAATGTTGGTTCCGCATGCGTGGTCGGACGTGAATCTTCGAAACAGCCACCTTGATCGATTGCGATATCAACTAAGACTGAGCCAGATTTCATCCGCTTGACTAATTCGTTAGAGATCAATTTCGGAGCTTTTGCTCCATGGACCAGGACTGCGCCAATGACAAGGTCGGAATTTAATGCCTCTTGTTCGACAGCATGTGAACTCGACATCAACGTCTTAACTGTGCCGCTAAATAATTGATCTATTTCACTTAAACGTTTCTGATTGGTATCCACGACTGTTACATCAGCGCGCATGCCATGTGCGATTGTTGCGGCGGCAAGTCCTGCGGTGCCACCTCCGATGACTAGAACTTTTCCAGGTCGAACTCCTGGCACTCCGCCAAGGAGTACTCCACGTCCACCGTTGCTGCGTTGTAATGCGGTTGCCCCAACTTGAGCCGCCATACGTCCGGCAACTTCGCTCATTGGTGCAAGCAATGGCAAGGTTCCATTTACTTCGACCGTTTCATAAGCAATTGCAGTTATGCCACTTGAGATAAGTGCATCAGTACACTCCTTAGAAGCAGCTAAATGAAGATAGGTAAAGAGGACTTGGTCTTTGCGCATTCGCGAATATTCTGCAGCGATAGGTTCCTTAACCTTAAGAATCAGGTCGGCTTTCTGCCAAACCTCATCTGCGCTTTTGAGTATTGTTGCGCCGACTGCCTGATAATCTGAATCAGAGATTGCAGAACCAGTTCCAGCACTGGTCTCGATAAAGACTGAGTGCCCGTTATTTACAAACTCTTTTACTCCTGCTGGAGTTATAGCAACTCGAAATTCGTTATTTTTGATTTCCTTAGGAACGCCAATGTTCACGCCGGCATGCTACCCGAGAAGAGAGCTTGGCAAACTTTCGGGTGTAACTGCGCTCGCAATTCCTTAAAGAGCTGGGGTGGTTGCCCGCTTGCGAAAACTCTCGCTAATAATTCAACCATTGCATATTTGGGTTGATCTTGGCGAGCTTTGGCCAATGCCAGATTTGCTAGTGCCCCATCCCCGCGTTCGTAACAAGCAACAGCGAAAAGGGTTGCTGGAGCAGCTACGTACCCAGTTGGCGCAACCTTCATCAACCAACGCCAAGCTGAAAAGTAAAGGTCTGACTCCTCGTCATTCATTATCCCCAAAGCAAAATCTCTTACTTGGAGATCTCGGAGGCGAGCAAGAACTACTCCTACCAAAACTTTGTCATGGCAAATTCTCGCAGCTCGAAAATCTTGCAGAAAATCCAGAAGTGAATTTGCCCCCTCTCTTTGTTCAAACGTTGGGTCGGAAGAATAATCAATTGGCCTTGTACCAATTGCTGCGTTTGCAATCGCAGGGTCTAGTTCACTGCGCAGTGAATCTTCCATGGCTGCTAATGAAGAGAATGGCATAACTTTTCCTTGAGTAATCTCTTCAATGGCAACTCTTGAGATTGATAATTCAGGCATTGGCGAACCCTCAATCGGACAACATTGTTCATCTTGGCAGATTAGAGAACGCCAACGTCCTGCGACTACGATGATGGATTCGCGGATTGTGATATCTGCGGAAGTGATTGCGTCAAATAGTGGCCCTAGGGATCGATTGACATCTAGAATTTCATCCGGAATATAAGAAACCATCAATAATTCTTCTACTTTTCCCAGACGATTAACTAATTCGCTGGCATCTTTCTCGGTTAGTTCACTCGGAAAATCAATTCGCAACGCTAACGACATGGCATCTTTCTCTAAAGCGACAAGAATTATCGAATTAGATGGTTCGTAGCCAATTAAGAAAGGAACGGAAGCAAGTAAATCAATAGGATTAGTAATAGTAGTCATATGCAAAGCATCGGCACTTTTTCTCTAGCTTTAAGACACTTTTTCAAAACTGTTAATAACTATCGAGTGATTCTGGTATCTGCTGGATAAACTTCAATTTCTTTGCTGAAACGTTGTGTAATCGATCCATCTATTGGGGCGGAAATAGTTCCCGCCCGCCAAACCCCACTCCAGCTAACTTCAAGCTTCACGTTTTGCTTACCTGGTTTTGCATACCCATGTTTGATGGTTCCTGCGGGAAACGGTGCACCGGGTAAGGCGCTCTCGATTTTCGCCCCATCTCCAAAATCCCATTTGTACGTAGCTTTCAGGTCAATCTGAATAGGTACTTCCAATACAACTATTACTGCATGAAACTCTTTCGGGATGGTAGTGATGAAATTAATCGGTTCTCTTACCAAGATAGCGCTTGTGGGTTGATTCAAGATAATTCCGTTTGGCAACATTTTGGAAACTCGATCGGCAAGAGAAATCGCAGATATTTTCTTTGGCTTAGCGCTCTGGCTCGGCTTTGGTTTTGGAATGACGGTTGGTTTCGGTTTTGGAAGCCAAGGAATCCAGGTTGTCTTTTTTGGCGTTGGCTTTAGAACAGGTTTAGTAGTTTTCGAAGGCGAACTACTTTTCGCGCCAGGTTTTCCTTTTTCTACGGTGATAACAAGATGATCTTTGTCATTTGCAGATACTCCGATACAGGTATCACCGACACACTCCTTCGCAACTACAGGTGTAGCTATGAAAATCTGAAGAATTATCAGAAAAAAACCTATCCGTCGCACTTGGCGAAAATAGTTTGCGCGTTCCTTTCGAGGTACTTTTAAATTAAAACTGTGCAAAACTTGGAGACATGGCGGTGCGCGATGGCGATGGTTGGGTGGATTGCGTTTGCGGGCTCCGTCATTGGGGCCTACATGGCGCCGCTGGGCTCTTATTGTTAAGAGAGAGCCTGGTCTTGTTGCAACATCGCGCACATTGGGTTCATAACGGTGATACCTGGGGGATTCCAGGTGGAGCTCGAGATTCCCATGAAAATGGGCTGGAAGCAGCGCTTCGTGAAAGTCGCGAAGAAATTGGAATCGAAGCTCAATATGTCACTGCACATTTCTCACATCTTGATGATCATGGAGCTTGGAGTTACGAAACGATAGTTGCGACCATGTCACCAAATGCAAGTATTTCGGAGCGTAATCACGAGACTTTAGATCTACGATGGTTTGCAATCTCTGATGTTGAGAATTCAAAATTGCATCCCAGTTTTGCTAAGAGCTGGCCAGTAATACGTCAAAAATTAACTAAATTGGGAATTTAATCTGCGCAGCGATTCACGCACAATTTGACCGTCGCTAGTTCGCCAAAGCGGAGGCATTGAATTTAGCAAAATTGAGCCATATCTGCGTGTAACAATCCGAGAGTCAAGAATTGCAACAACTCCTCTATCTTCAATTGATCTTATTAATCTGCCAGTTCCTTGCGCGAGAAGTAATGCGGCTCTCGGAATTGAAACTTGCATAAAACCCGAACCGCCCGCTTCATCAATCTCTCTGGCTCTTGCTGACGTTACGGGATCGTCTGGTCTAGGAAAAGGGATTCGATCGATTGCAACTAATGTGCATGCGGGGCCAGGTACATCGACCCCCTGCCACAAACTCATCGTCCCAAGAAGAATAGAAGTTGGATCTGCTGCAAATTTATCGACTAGCGCACCTGCGCTGTCACCACGCCGCTGGGTGATTATCTTTATTGGTAATTCGGCTAGAACTCGACGCAGGTGTAGATCTGCCATCTCAACACCGCGCCAAGAAGAAAAGAGCGCCAAAGTTCTACCACCAGCGGCATCAATAAGTTCTCCCAATTCCGTCAAGGCTTCTTCGCTTGGCCCATCACGTCCAGGTTCTGGGATGTTTCTCGGTAAATAGAGCATGCCTTGACTGGCAAAATCAAAGGGTGAGCCGACATCGAGCATCTGCACATTTGTTGGATCTATCCCCGTGTCAGATTCTTTAATTCTTGATTCCTCTGAATCATCTGCTCTTACTTTTGTTTCTTCACTTGATATTCCTAAACTACGTGCGATTGCTTCAAAACTTTTACCAACTGTAAGTGTCGCGCTAGTTGCGATTACGGGGGTTTTTGAAAAAAGATTTTCTCGTAGCACTGATGAGACTTCAAGTGGTGCCAAGTAAAGAGTTGAAAAATTTGGTTCAAACCAAAGCACTGAACCCTCTCCGGCTTTGAGTAATTTCTGCGCCGTGGTTTTTACCTCATTTATTGCTCCTTTAACCCGGGCTCGTTCTGCGATTGAGTCCGGATCGATGATTTCACTATCGGCATTTAGCGCTGAAATTGCCGCCTCAGCAGCCTCTTTGACTTTGCGTACCGGCGCGAATAATTGATCGGGAAGATTTTGCAGGCGACGTTCTTCCTCACCACCTCTTTGAAAATCCTCGCTGAAATCTGCAAGTGCCTCGGCAAAATCTTCTGCAGATTTTGCAAATGAATCTGCAATTTTTCCTGGCATATGCTTTTTAAACAGATTGGCAGCTCTGCCTAATCTGCCTGAGGTTAACTCCTCAGTTACCGCCTGTGTTGTTCGATCCATGAATTCGTGAGCTTCATCGAGAATGATGGAATCTCGTTCAGGAAGAATAGGATGTGAATCAACGATTTCTATTGCCAGTAAAGTGTGGTTTGTAACGATAATATCTGCTTCTTGCGCTTTCGCTTTTGCTTTGACAGCGAAGCATTCGCTTCCAAATTGACACTCATCTGCCCCAACGCATTCTCTTCCCGAGGTAGAACTTGCTAGCCAGACTCTCCGATCAACTTCGGGAGCATCATCGCGATCGCCAGATACACCAGGTTTTGCTGCCCATTCGCGAAGTCGTTTTGCATCCTTTTCTAGAGTCGAGATATCCACCAAGACTTCGCCATCGGGATTGGCTTCTCCGAGACTCATTTTCTGAAGACATAGATAATTTCCAACTCCTTTGTAAACAGCAAAGGAAATTTTTCTTTTCAATTCCTTTTCGAGTGCATCTTGGACTCTAGGAAGATCGCGCTCCACAAGTTGTCTCTGCAACGCCAAAGTTGCTGTTGCCACTAAAACTCTTCTGCCATGTACCAGGGCAGGAACAAGGTACGCCAGCGATTTGCCGGTACCTGTTCCGGCTTGGACTAAGAGATGGTGTCGATCTGATAAAGCGTTCGCCACGGCCTCGGCCATTTCAATCTGGCCAGGACGTGGCGAACCATTAATCGCAGTTACTGCTGCATCAAGTGCGCTTCGTACTCGCTCCAAACTCACAAGAAAACCTTATGAGAATTGGCTAGTACTTTTCGATTAGCTGCAGCCAGATGTAGAACCGCAACCTTCGCAGACATAACAAGCACCTGATGCGCGCATCTTTACTCCGCAAGTTACGCAGAGTGGTGCATCTGACTTTATGCCTGCAATCTTCTCCAGAAGTTCGGTTGATGAACCAATCTGTGGAGCTGGTGCAGTTTCAATCTTCACATCTACTGGCTTTACCTCAACTGGCTTTGCGACAGCTTTTGGAGTCACTGGTTGAGCAGCGACTTCTTGAACCTGTGCATATTCACCTGTTTCAAGGGCGTTAGCTCGCTCTGCTGAGGTATAAATTCCGTAAGCAGAACGTGTTTCATAAGGTAGGTAATCCAGGGCTAGACGTCGGAAGATGTAATCCATCATCGATTGCGCCATGCGAACATCTGGATCATCTGTCATGCCGGCTGGTTCAAATCTTGAGTTGGTGAACTTCTGAACATATGTTTCTAGTGGAACTCCGTATTGGAGACCAACAGAAACTGCAATTGAGAAGGCATCCATTACGCCAGCAAGTGTTGAACCTTGTTTACCGAGCTTTAAGAAGATTTCGCCAAGTTGGCCATCTTCGTATGTGCCGGTTGTCATGTATCCCTCGGCGCCACCTACAGCAAAGGAAGTGGTTCGTGCAGGGCGAGACTTTGGTAATCGCTTACGTGTTGCAGGAGTTGGTGCTGCACTTTCAGCGCTCTCCTCTTTCTTGGTTGCCTTTGCATCAGAAAGTGGTTGACCGACTTTGCAATTATCACGATAAATCGCAATAGCCTTAAGTCCAAGCTTCCATCCTTCGTAATAAACCTCTTCAACTTCTTCAACTGTTGCACTCTCTGGGAGATTAACTGTCTTTGAAATTGCGCCAGAAAGGAATGGTTGGCAAGCCGCCATCATTCGTACGTGACCCATTGGGGCAATAGAGCGTGCACCAAGAGCGCAATCGAAGACGTCATAGTGTTCTGGCTTTAATCCAGGCGCATCAATCACATGCCCATTAGCGGTGATGTATTCAATAATTGCTTCTATTGTCTCTTCTGTGTAACCCAATTTACGAAGCGCAAGCGGAACAGTCTGGTTAACGATTTGCATCGAACCACCACCAACTAGCTTCTTAAATTTAACGAGTGAGAAGTCAGGCTCGATACCGGTGGTGTCGCAATCCATCATCAAACCAATAGTTCCTGTTGGCGCCAGAACAGATGCTTGCGCATTACGCCAGCCATTCTTATCACCGATAGCTACGCAGTTATCCCATTGCTTATTTGCTTCAGTCCAAACATCTCGATCCAATGTTGAAACTGGCTTTGCAGAGAGTGAAGCTGCTTGATGCTTCTTCATTACTCGAGTATGGGCAGCTGCATTTCTTGCATAACCTTCATATGGTCCAACAATTCCAGCAAGTTCTGCTGAGCGGCGATATGAAGTACCGGTCATCAAAGATGTAATCGAACCAGCAAGAGCGCGACCACCTTCAGAATCGTATGCAAGGCCTGATGCCATAAGTAGTGCACCGAGATTTGCGTAGCCAATTCCGAGTTGGCGATAAGCGCGTGTAGTGACACCAATTGCTTCGGTTGGGAAATCTGCGAAGCAGATTGAGATATCCATCGCTGTAATAATTATTTCAACTGACTTTACGAAGTTCTTTGCATCGAATGAGCCATCGCTCTTTAGGAACTTCATTAGATTTAATGAAGCAAGGTTGCACGATGAATTATCAAGTGACATGTACTCAGAGCAAGGATTTGATGCATTGATTCGACCAGTTTCTGGATTGGTGTGCCAATCATTAATGGTCGTGTCATATTGAATTCCTGGATCAGCACATGCCCAAGCTGCTTCAGCCATCTTGCGGAACAGGTGACGTGCATCGATATCTTCGATGATTTCACCTGTTGAGCGAGCACGTAATCCAAAGTTGGTGCCATTTTCATAGGCACGCATAAAGTCATCAGTTACGCGAACTGAATTATTTGCATTTTGATATTGGACAGAGATGACATCTTTGCCGCCAAGATCCATATCAAATCCAGCATCTCGGAGTACGCGGATTTTTTCTTCTTCACGAACCTTGGTCTCAATAAATTCTTCAATATCTGGGTGATCGACATCTAGAACGACCATCTTTGCAGCGCGACGAGTTGCGCCGCCTGATTTGATGGTGCCAGCTGATGCATCTGCGCCGCGCATAAATGAAACTGGACCAGATGCTGTTCCGCCAGAACGTAACAATTCCTTAGAGGAGCGAATGCGAGAGAGATTTAAGCCAGCTCCTGATCCGCCTTTGAAGATCATTCCTTCTTCGCGATACCAATTAAGGATTGAATCCATAGTGTCATCGACTGAAAGAATGAAGCAAGCTGAAACTTGTTGTGGCGCAGTGGTTCCTACGTTAAACCAGACTGGAGAGTTAAACGAGAAGATCTGGTGTAACAACATGTATGTAAGTTCATGTTCGAAAACTTCAGCATCTTGAGCAGTTGCAAAATAGCCATGCTCTTTTCCTGCTTTTGTATATGTGAGTACTACACGATCAATAACTTGCTTTAGTGACCATTCACGATTGTCATGGCCAACTGCGCCACGGAAATATTTTGTGGTTACGATAGTTGAAGCATTTACTGACCAAAAGTCTGGGAATTCAACACCTTTTTGCTCGAAAACTGTTTCGCCCGTCTTCCAATTTGTCTGCACAACATCTCGGCGCTCCCAAGTGACTTGGTCATAGGGATGCTCACCTGGAGTACTAAATACTCGCTCAATTGTTAAACCTTTTCCTGCTTTGTTTTTTGCTCCAGGACGATTGATCACCGTGTCCGACATTCTCGTTTCTCCAATTTCTTCTCGTAATCTTTAATTTTATTTTTAATTCACTGCATTAACTTTTTTAAAACACAATTAACTACTTATCGGACAGATCACTTAAGTTGCGGGGAAGAAACTTGGTTCTTAGTTACTGAAGTTTTCTCTGAAGGCACTGCGCGGAGAAGTGCGATCTCGCCTTCGAAATCTTCAAGGGAGGAAAAGTTACGGTATACCGAGGCATATCGCAGGTAAGCCACTTCATCTAATTGACGTAAAGGTGAGAGAATGGCCATACCTACTTCTTGGGCTTCAATCTCTGCTTGACCAGTTGCACGTAAAGTTTCTTCGACCTGTTGTGCAAGAAGAGCAAGATCATCTTCTGATACTGGACGGTTCTGGCAAGCTTTTCGCACGCCATTGATTACCTTTTCGCGACTAAATGGTTCGGCTACCCCACTTCGCTTGATTATTGAAAGAACAGAGGTCTCTTGGGTAGAGAACCTTGAGCCGCACTTAGTGCACTCACGGCGACGACGTATCGAAGTGCCTTCGTCGACAGGACGAGAGTCGATAACCCTTGACTCCTCGTTTCTGCAGAAAGGACAGTTCACGGCGTGTCACTCCTTTCAATACTCGATTTCCCTGATTTTGGGTGTATTAGAGATTCTTCACTGAACCACTACTTATGGAAGTATATCTAAATTCAACCCCAATATCTAGGGGTAAGAGTAAAGCAAGGGTTTAGAGTTTTCAATCACTCTCGAACTAGGGGCGTGTCGGAAGATAGATCTTCTGTCCCGCGCTTAATTCTGGATTTGAGAGATTGTTAAGACTCATGATCTCGTCGACAAGTTCGCGACGATCGCCATCAAACTCAAGATTTGCAGCAATGCTCCAAAGGGTTTGGCCTGGAGCCACAATCATCTTCTCGTACGTCACTTTGGAAGCTTCGGAATCTGCTGAAGCCCCGGTAATCATCGAAAAAAGAGAGAGAAGAAGTATGGAGAGCGATGCGATAACAGCTAGTCGAGCGAGAAAGCGACCGCGGGGGGTGACGCGTATCTGCTGACTGCGAGCTCGATCGGGGGTTGACGGATAGATTGCAATCGTCGTCATCGTTCTCCTGCTACTTCTAGATAGATCGTTGAGAGTGGGGATACTCTTCGAACGTCTGTTCTAATGCATAAGTTACACCCCACCACTGACAAAGGCAAGTTTTTTTAGAACATTTGTTTGATTATTTCGTAAATCTGTTCTAATCTTCTCCCATGGGTAAGAAATCCAATATGAAGTCCGATAAGAAGCCGGCACGAAATCTGGTCGAGCTTCCAGATGGTCCAGTCGATGAAAACGGGCTCACCCCACGACAGCTAAAGATTCTTCAGGCGATCAAGGTCGCCATGGATAAAAATGGTTATCCCCCATCAATGCGCGAGATTGGTGAAGCGGCTGGCCTTGCCTCTCCATCTTCGGTTAAGTACCAACTCGAAGCCCTTGAGGAGAAAGGCTGGATTCGCCGAGACCCTTCCCGTGGTCGTGCCCTTGAAGTTCTGACCCCTGGTGACGATCGTTTTGAAGATATTGCTCCAGAGCGAACACATAATGTGCCGCTCGTTGGACGTATTGCAGCCGGCGGTCCGATTTTGGCTGAACAGAATGTTGAGGAACTTTTTCCACTACCTGCCACTCTGGTTGGTGAGGGTGAATTATTTATGCTCAAAGTCGTTGGCGATTCGATGGTAGATGCCGCAATTTGCGATGGAGATTATGTAGTTATTAGAGCTCAAAAAGATTGCAACAAAGGCGAGATCGTCGCTGCGATGATTGATGGTGAAGCAACAGTGAAGACTTTTTCCAAGAAAGATGGACATATCTGGTTGCTACCTGCCAATGATGCTTATCAGCCAATAAATGGTGACAACTGCGAGATTCTCGGAAAAGTAACCGCAGTACTTCGTTCAGTTCGCTAGATTCGTGGAGTGAAACTCCACTTACCAAAGATTGGTGAAATTTCTTCCATCGCCAAGATTTGGCGCAACTCACTAGATCAATCAAATGGTTGGCATCATTTTCGTAAAATGCAGATTGAAATTATGGAGAACAGTCCAGATCAATATCTAGATTCGTTAAATGATCTAACTGGCGGTGGTGACTTAATCCTTGAAGATGGCAGCACTGTTCAGAAATTGCCATCCGTTACAAGGTTTATGTGGCAGGACGGACCTGTTGGGGTAATTTCTTTTCGATGGCAACCGGGAACTCCAGAACTTCCATCACACGTACTTGGACATATCGGCTATGAGACTTTTCATTTTGCCCGTGGTAACGGATTCGCTACCAGCGCCCTTGGTCAAATTCTTGAGTTTCCAAGAGAGCGGCAGCTTCCTTATGTCGAACTTACGACTGATAAAGATAATGTAATTTCACAAAAGGTAATTCTTGCAAATAACGGCGAATTCGTTGAGGAGTTCGAAAAGCCGCGATCTTCAGGCGGAGGCCGTGGGTTTCGTTACCGCATAACTCTCTAGTTTTGCCGCTAAGGCCTCATCTACTCTGGCATGAATTCGCGTACCCAGTTCAGTGTGCTCCAACTCGAGAATTTCACCGGCTTCATGTACACGATTAAGTAAGTCACCACGGCTAAACGGCAATAAGACTTTAACTTCAACTTTTGGCCGCGGAAGCGCAGCCTCAATGGCTTCAATTAACTTTGGAATTCCTGCTCCAGTATGAACCGATATTGCGATTGCAGATGGTTCGCTTCGCAAGAGAGTTCTAATGGTCTCTGGATCTGCAACATCCGACTTGTTCAGGGCAATAATTTCAGGAATTTTTTGACCACCGATTTCGCGAATTACTTCTCGAACTGCATTTATCTGTCCGATTGGATCTGCATTTGCGCCATCAACTACGTGGACAATTAAATCTGATTCTGAAACTTCTTCTAAGGTAGATTTGAAGGCGTCAATCAATTGATGTGGAAGATGTCTCACAAATCCAACTGTGTCACTCAAAGTATAGATTCGACCGTCTTCCGTTTCAGCCTTTCTGACAGTGGGATCAAGAGTTGCAAAAAGTGCGTTCTGCACCAGTACGCCAGCATCTGTTAAACGATTTAGCAATGAAGATTTTCCGGCATTGGTATATCCGGCGATTGCGACAGAAGGAATTGAATTACGTCTTCGCTCCTGACGTTTGGTGTCACGTGCCACTTGCATCTCGGAAATTTCACGACGCAGTTTTGCCATCTTGTCACGAATTCTTCGACGGTCAATTTCAATTTTCGTTTCTCCGGGTCCGCGACCACCAATACCGCCAGCTCGAGCTGCCTGTCGCGATAAAGATTCTCCCCAACCGCGCAGCCGTGGCAACATGTAGCTCATCTGAGCCAGCTCGACCTGAGCCTTACCTTCTTTACTCTTTGCATGCTGCGCAAAAATGTCGAGGATGAGTGCGGTGCGATCAACTACTTTAACTTTCACTTTATCTTCTAAATTTCTTAATTGACCAGGACTCAATTCACCATCGCAAATAACTGTATCGGCTCCGGTTGATTTAACTATTCCCTTAAGTTCGCTTACTTTTCCAGAACCAATATAAGTCGCGGGATCAGGTTTATCGCGTCTTTGAATTAAAGCATCAAGCACTTGAGAGCCAGCAGTTTCGGCAAGTGCAGCTAACTCCGCCATTGAATTATCAGCATCATCACTGGTGCCTGATGTCCAGACACCGACAAGTATGACTCGCTCGAGACGGAGCTTTCGATACTCTGCCTCGGAGATATCGGTTAGTTCAGTTGATAGTCCAACCACTCGACGAAGTGCTGCGCGATCATTTAAATCTTGCGAAAAATCTTCAAAATTTCCGGCAATTTCAAGAGATTGCGATATGAGATCATCAATTTCTTTATCCTTTGGATTATTCAAAATATTTATCCAAATCTACATCTCTCAATAAGACTGCTGGGCCAGTCAAGATGGCATTGGAATGGGCATCTATTTCTACTTCTAATCGTCCGCCGGGAGGATTAATTACCCATCTTGCTGGAAGTTTCTTGCCAGTTACAAAAGTGGCAGCAAGAGCAACAGCGCATGTTCCGGTGCCACAAGATCTTGTCTCTCCGACACCTCTTTCATGCACTCGCATCGAAAGCTCACCATTGGTCTCAAGTACCACGAATTCATAATTGACTCCCTCCGGAAATTCCGTCGCTGGATGAACCGAGGGCGAAATTGTTAAATCTCCAATTTCCTTTAGGTCGTCAACAAAAGAGACTGCATGCGGATTACCGATTTCAATATTGTGTGCCGGCCAAGAATGTCCATTAGCACTTACCAAAATATCACTTTCAATCCTAGAGATTTGCCCCATGTTAACTGTGATATCACCGCTCGGAGGCACACTTAAAAACTTATTTCCATCTCTTGTTGAAATTGGAAATATTCCAGCATTTTGATGTCCTCGATCAACTAGATACCTGGCCATTACGCGAATACCGTTACCGCACATCTCTGCAATAGAGCCGTCGGAATTGCGATAATCCATAAACCATTTACCGGATTTTTTAGTTATTCTGATTAATCCATCCGAACCAATTCCAGTAGTTCGATCACAAATCCTTTTACAAACTTGCGATGAGATATCTAATTGATCTTCTGGATCAAATATGAGCACAAAATCATTTTCTGTGCCATGTCCATAAGTACCGAGAATCATCACTTAGCTCCAAGGGTAGTTGAAAGAATTTGCTCCAACTTCCCTTCCTTGGATAACCATTTGATGCGCGAATCTCGCGAGAACCAGGTTTCTTGTCTGCGAGCGTATTGTCGGGTTGCCCGTTTTGTATCTTCGCGAGCTTGCGCCTCCGACATCTCACCATCTAGGAATTTCACTATTTGCGAGTAGCCAATCGCTGCCCTGGCAGTTTTGCCGCTCCGCAAACCTTTAGATATCAGGTTCTTAACTTCTTCGACAAAACCTGCTTGCCACATTTTCTCAACACGTTCGTCAATTATCTCTGTGAGTTTCTCGCGATTCAAAGTTAATCCATATTGCTTTGCCGTCGGATAACGCGAACTTTCACCACGTGGCAGATTTGCAGTAAATGGCTTGCCGGTAATCTCGATTACTTCAAGGGCCCTAACAACTCTTCTGACATTCTCTTCCGGAATTGCTGCAGCCGCAGCCGGATCTAATTTTTCAAGACGTTTATGTAACGCCTTTCCGCCAATCTCTTCTCCTAATTTTTGAATTTTCTCTCTAACTTCAAGATCGGTTTCGGGAAAGTTCAATTCATCCAATATTGATTTCACATAGAGTCCAGTTCCGCCAACAACAATTACTGGAATACTTTTACTCAATAATGAATCAATACATTCTCTAGCCGCCAATTGATATTGTGCTACAGAGGCTTCTTCCGTTATCTCTAATGTGTCCATGAGATGATGTGGAATTCCTTCGCGCTCTGAAATAGGGAGCTTTGCGGTGCCAATATCCATACCTTTATACATCTGCATTGAATCAGCATTAACAATCTCTGCACCAATCTTCTTGGCTAAGTCGATCGCTAATGCGCTCTTGCCGGTTGCTGTCGCTCCTACAATAAATATTAAAGTCATTTAGCAAGAACGCTCTTCAATTGAGGCACCCCTAAAAAGACTCCGCTCTTTTCGGCCTCAGCTTTTCGAGCGCTAAAAGCATCGCCGCCTCTACTTCTTACTACCCTTTCCGTTTCTCCTAAAACAAAATGTGGTTTGGCGCTAGTGATTTTCACATGAGCAATATCGCCAGGTCTTGCTTGATCTTGATCCACCGCGAAGTGAACAAGACGAAAATCTCTACTTTTTCCTTGTGCTCTTCCATCTTCCATATCTGAAATCAAAACTTCTAATTCTTTTCCAACTACCTGCTGATTGACTCGCAGCGAAATCGAATTTAAATGTTGGTGTAGGCGGTCGTATCTTTCGGAAACTACTTCCTCTGGAATTTGATCTGGCATTTCTGCTGCCGGAGTTCCGGGACGTTTTGAGTATTTAAATGAATAGACCGCTAAAAAGTTGAATTCGTTGGCGACATCCAAGGTACTTTGGAAATCTGATTCAGTTTCTCCTGGAAATCCAACAATTAAATCTGTGGTGATGCTGGAATCAGGTATTGCTTTTCTAACTTTTTCAATTATTTTCCGGTATCGATCGACGCGATAAGACCTTCTCATCTGTTGCAAAATTCGATCTGAACCTGATTGCAATGGCATATGCAAATGCGGCATGACATTTGGAGTTTCTGCCATCGCAGTAATGACTTCATCAGTAAAGTCCCGAGGGTGTGGTGACATAAATCTAACGCGATCAAGTCCTTCTATCTCGCCACATGCTCGTAGTAACTTGGCAAAGGCTTCGCGATCACCAAAATCAACTCCATAAGCATTTACATTTTGGCCAAGGAGAGTTATTTCAGTAACTCCTTCTGCTACTAATGCCCTAACTTCACCCAAGATCTCCGTTGCATTTCGATCTTTCTCCCGGCCACGAAGCGCTGGCACAATGCAGAAGGTACAAGTGTTATTGCAGCCAACTGAGACTGAAACCCATGCTGAAAATGGCGAGTGGCGTCGCGCCGGTAGCGCTGATGGAAAATGCTCCAAAGACTCCTTGATTTCAACTTGAGAACTTTTTTCAATACGCGCTCGCTCTAAAAGATAAGGCAATGAGCCCATATTGTGAGTCCCAAATACAACATCCACATAAGGCGCTCTTTTGATGATTGCGCCTTGATCCTTCTGAGCTAAACAACCACCAATCGCGATCTGCAAATCTGGGTTATCTCTCTTTTTAGGTACTAGGAAACTTAAGTGTCCGTAAAGTTTGTTATCTGCATTCTCGCGGACGGCGCAAGTATTAAAGACAATTAAATCGGGCTCTGTACCTGTAGGCGCCGGTATATAACCAGCAGAATCAAGCGAACCGGCGATGCGCTCTGAATCATGGGAATTCATCTGACAACCCAGAGTTTGAATTACATACGTGCGCGCACTCACGCCAGAGATTCTAACTTCTATTAGTTGAAGCTACTGCTTTTGCAATTGAGGCTAAATCTTTATTTGCCATATCCGCCTTTGAGAAGATCCAACTTCCTCCAACGGCAAATACGTTCTTTTCACTTAGGAAATCCTCAGCGTTTGACGAGGTAATTCCACCGGTTGGAAGGAAACGCAGATTTGGGAAGGGGGCAGAGAAAGAACGTAAACCCGAGACGCCTCCTAAAGTCATCGCTGGAAACCACTTCATATCTGTGACTCCCATTCTTAGCGCTGAGAGCATTTCTGTTGGTGTTGCAACGCCCGGTAGATAGGGAATCCCAAGATTCTTTGCGTGCAAAATAAGTGATTCGGACAATCCTGCAGAAACAGCGAATTTCAAATTTAAATTCTTTGCTTTATCTAATTCATCTACTCTTGTTACTGAACCAACGCCGACAGAAAGTCCATCTACTTTGGTCAGATTCTCTATCGCTCTCCAGCTTTCTGGCGTGCGAAGGGTTACTTCGATAATTGGTAATCCATTATCGACGAGGACTTTTCCTAAATCCTTCATCCAGGTTGCATCTTCTGTAACGAGAACAGGAAGAATCTTGTAACCGCCAAGAAAATTCATAGCGCGAGCCTATCTTGCGGAGGTTATCTGCGGGAAATTCCTAGCTCGGAGATTACGCGCGTGATCACTGATCCATTAAACCCGCGACGTGCCAACGCCCCATGGAGTCTGCGATAGGCAACATCACCTTCTAAACGTTGGTATGAGCGAACTTTTCTCTCTGCAAATTTCATTGCATTCTCAAACTCGTTCTCATCAGTTATATCGCTAATCACCCAATCGATAATTTCATCGCTTATTCCCTTAGAGCGGAGCTCGCCAACAATTATTCTTCGGGCAACTTTCTTCGTTCTTTGACGAGATTCGCTCCAATAACGAGCAAATTCGTAATCATTTACAAATCCTTGTTCTTGTAAACGATAGAGAACAGCATTCGCGATTTCTTCGGGAGTGCCGCGTTTTTTCAAGAGAGCAAAGAGCTCTCCCCTACTTTGAGCCCTTCGACCAAGCGCATTAAGTGCAATGGTCGTAGCCGTCGAGTAGGGGTCGCTCTCTAACTCTTCTAGGAGTTCGTTAGAACTCGACATCAGCTGCTGCTTCATCGATTGCAGCAACTAGAGCTGGATCGATATCTGCAGCTGCATAATGGGCGCGAATCTTGCTCTCAATTTCATTTGCAAGATCTGGATTATCGATTAAGAATTGTCGCGAATTTTCTTTACCTTGGCCGAGCTGATCGCCTTCATAGGTAAACCATGCGCCTGACTTTTTAACGATACCGAGATCTACGCCAAGATCGAGAAGGCTGCCCTCTCGAGAGATTCCAATTCCGTAAAGAATATCGAACTCTGCCTGCTTAAATGGGGGCGCCATCTTATTTTTTACAACTTTGACGCGAGTGCGATTTCCGACTGCATCTTGGCCATCTTTTAGAGTTTCGATTCGGCGAATATCCATACGCACTGAGGCATAGAACTTAAGTGCTTTACCTCCAGTTGTAGTTTCAGGAGAGCCAAAGAAGACGCCAATCTTGTCGCGAAGCTGATTGATAAAGATTGCAGTTGTCTTTGATTGACTTAGAGCGCCGGTGATTTTTCTTAAGGCTTGGGACATTAAGCGAGCTTGTAGTCCCATATGTGAGTCACCCATTTCGCCTTCAATTTCAGCGCGAGGAACTAGCGCAGCAACTGAGTCGACGACGATTAAATCAAGTGCACCGGATCTGACTAACATGTCAGCAATTTCTAGAGCTTGTTCGCCAGTATCTGGTTGGGAAACTAGAAGTGCATCGATATCAACACCGAGTTTCTTTGCATACTCAGCATCAAATGCATGTTCCGCGTCGATAAATGCAGCGATTCCGCCAGCGCGCTGAGCGCTTGCGATTGCATGAAGTGTGAGAGTTGTCTTACCAGAGGATTCTGGTCCGAAAATTTCAATGATTCTTCCGCGTGGTAACCCACCAATGCCAAGTGCCATATCGAGCGCTATCGATCCGGTTGGGATTACTTCAATAGGGGTAGCGGTCTTCTCGCTCATCTTTATTACTGAGCCTTTGCCAAACTGACGCTCGATTTGGGCAAGCGCAGTATCTAGGGCTTTTTGTTTTTCAGGATTTACATTCTTTTCTTCTGCAGGGTCTTTGGCAGCTTTTGCCACTCTCTTGCCTTTCTCTCGATCGTTAGTTGGTCCAGAAGGTACGGAAGGCCACTGACGGCCCGAGTTAGATCGGGCGGAAATGTGGAACCGCTCTGGTTGGGCTGTGCAGACTCGCCGTCTACACGGGTCATATGCTACCGAACATTTGTTCTAATTTAAACCGACACTCCCGAAGGACTAGCGAAGTTCAGGCTTGATATCTGGGTTCTGCTTAACAACCGCACGCCAAATATCAGAAGGTTCAAGGCCCATCGCTAGAGCTTGGTCGATTGTCTGACCACCGAGTTCTGCGATGACAAAGTCGCGCGCATAAGAAGGAGCCCAGTCTGGGCCAAAATGTTCAACTAGGCGACGGCGAAGTTCAGAGATTCGCAAAACTAAAGAATGCCGGCAATCCGATTTGCTTGTTCACGTGAATGCTCGGGCGATAACGGAGCGGTTACCTGTCCCAATATCCATCTAAGTACGAGTCCTACCCCAACAACATCCGTCGCAAAGATTTTCGACAGATGAGAATAAATCTCTTCCCAGATTCGATGTTCCTTTGCAGTTAGCGCTGCAGCAATAATTTCGCCATCACGCTCAATCGCACTTCTTAATCCATCATGTTCAGAGATTTCCCGCGAAATCGCGTAAAGAGCATCGGCTCTTGATTGTGAAATCAGAGCAATTGTTGAAATTCTCTCGAGTTCAGTTTCGGCTAGCGCCAAAAATACTTCTTGCTTATCTCGAAAATGATTGTAAAGAGAGGCTCTTGATACTTCAGCCCGATCAGCAATTTCAATCATATTTGTAGCGCTGATGCCGTTTTCAGCAAGGAGTGATTTCGCCGCTTCCATGATTGCAGTACGAGTCCTGCGATGAATAGTGGACTGATGTTGATAAGTTGAACGCGAATTTAGCGAATGAGCATTTGACGAATTCAACGCCAACTCCCTAGGCCGCGTTCGTGTCTACTACCGTTAGTACTGGGGATTCAAGAAGTTTGATATCTTTAGCAACTTCTGCAAGTACTGTAGAGAGTGAAATATTTAGCGCTGCGCAAATCGAATTAAGCAGTTCAGAAGAAGCTTCTTTCTGGCCACGTTCTACCTCGGATAAATAACCAAGAGAAACTCGCGCCACTTTAGCTACTTCACGTAAGGTGCGTCCCTGGCTAATACGAACGCCGCGAAGTGAGTGTCCGATATGGGTTCGCATTAAGACCATAGGACTACTCCTTTTCGATTGAAACTACCTGTTTGGCAGATTTGTTCTTCGGCTAAGGATACGCTCAAATGCAGGAAAGATGCTTTCTACCGCGCCGATTCTTACCTGTTGCCTAGTTCCTGTTAACTGGAGAAAAAGAGTTTCCTGCGAATCAGGTCCAATAAATGCAACCCAGATACTGCCCGGCTTAACGCCATGTGAGTCCCCAGGGCCGCCAACGCCAGTTGTCGAAATTGCCCAATCGCTATCAAATCTAGATCTGACACCTCTGGCCATTGCCAAGGCGACTTCTTCGGAATAGATCCCATATTGATCGATAATATTTTCAGCAATACTTAAATCACGCACTTTGCTTTCTCGAGAATATGCAACCACGCCCCCTAGGAAAGAATGAGAAGCTCCTTCGACTTCAGTTATTACATTTGAGATTCCCCCGCCAGTTACAGATTCTGCAACCGCAAGTGTTTCCTTTCGTTCACGCAAAGTGGAAAGTACGGATTTAGCCAAGCTCATTATTTAGTCTTATCCAAGGCGTTGCGTAAGTAGTCAAGACCCGTTGTTATCGTGAGTACGACTGCAGCTCCAAGAAGAATATCTCGAGGTAGATATAGGTTTTCAGGCAATGGCAGAATATAAAAACCGACTGAGAAATTCTGAAGTAAAGATTTGATTTTTCCACCGCGATTAGCAGCGATAACTTTTCGATAAACAATCGCTAGTCGAATTATGGTTATTCCAATTTCCCGGAACAGAATTAGCAAAGTAACCCACCAGGGAATTCGCCCAAGAATTGATAATCCTACGAGCGCAGTTCCGATAAATGCCTTATCAGCTATTGGATCCAGTATCGCTCCAAAACTTGAAACTTGATTTCGTTTTCTTGCTATTCGTCCATCCAGTATATCTGTGAGGCCAACTAAGAAAAATGAAGTCCAGGCAATAATCTGCCAGGTCGGGTCTTCGCCACCTTCTTTAAAAAGTGCCCAAGCGCAAAAAGGAAGCGCCAGAATTCTAAAAATAGTTAGCGCATTGGGTAGATTCATAAAGGCCTCGCAACTAAGTCTGCACCGAAAACATCACTCACTACAGCTTCGACATACTCACCAATTCGATATTTATTCCTGCCCTGCAGCGTCGTCGTGGTGTCTACTTCTGGTCCTTGATGTTCGGCTCGCCCTTCATTTGTCTCGTCATCTTCAACAAGAACTACGACTTTCTCTCCGACTCTTTCATTCGCGCGCTCAATCGTTAATTCCTCCACCATTCCGCGCAGTAATTCAGTTCTCTCTTGAATTGTGACCGGGTCCAACTTCGAATCAAATGTGGCTGCTTCAGTTTTATCCTCATCTGAATAAGGAAATACGCCAATTGCATCTAGTCTGGCTTCATTTACAAAATCAACTAAATCTTGAAATTCAGAATCGCTCTCACCAGGAAATCCAACAATAAAGTTGGATCTGATTCCCGAATTAGGATTAAGTGCGCGAATCTGAGTCAGTAGATGTAAGAATTTATCTTTATCGCCAAAACGTCGCATCCGGCGTAGAAGCGTTCCGGATGCGTGTTGGAATGAAATATCAAAGTAAGGTACGACTTTTTCGGTTGAAGTTATAGCCTGCAGTAACGTTGGGCGAATTTCAGCAGGTTGGAGATAAGAGAGTCTGATTCTTTCAATGCCAGAAATTCGCGCGATTTCTGGAAGAAGAGTTTCAAGTAGGCGCAGATCTCCCAGATCCTTTCCATAGGAAGTTGTATTTTCGCTAACCAGAAATAGTTCGCTTACGCCATTCTCAGCAAGCCATCGCGCCTCTTCCAAAATTTCTGTTGGTCGCCTTGAAACAAATGCGCCTCTAAAAGATGGAATTGCGCAGAACGTGCAACGGCGATCACATCCGGCGGCAATTTTCAGCGGAGCGACCGGAGAATTTCCTAATCGTTTTCGCGTAAAGCCCCCACCTTGGCCCAAGTTCTGTTTTATTTCTTGTCTGGCAACTGGCGATATAGGAATCAGCGAACGTCGATCTTTTGGCTGATGCACTTCAACCTTCTCGCCTGCCAGAATTCCCTGCAGTCTACGAGAGATATCTTGATAGTCATCGAAACCTAAAATTGCATCAGCTTCCGGAAGCGCTTCTGCTAATTCTTTTCCGTAACGTTCTGCCATACATCCAACAGCGACAACGGCCCGCAATGTGCCATCGCTTTTTTGTGAATGAGCCTCTAAAAGTGCGTCGATTGAATCTTTCTTTGCCGATTCAATAAAGCCACAAGTATTTACTAGAGCAATGTCTGCACTACCCGGATCGCTGACGAGCTCCCAACCATCAGCCGCGAGGCGTCCAGCTAACTCTTCTGAATCAACGTCGTTTCGCGCGCAACCTAAAGTTACAAGCGCAACGCTACGTGGTTTGGACACCGGCAGATTCTACCGGCGAGGGAAAGATTTCTTGATCTAGCCGTTCTGCGAAATGGCTTGCGGGCCAAATTCTAGGCGAACAACTTCGCCAACATCTCCAGCGGTTCCAAGTTTTTCGCCATTAACAGTTAAATCGATTGCACCTGCGTTTCCAAGAACCAAATAAATCAATTGATTGTCGGTAAACGTTTTTGATTCACCTTGTCGAATTCGACCGCTGTAAAGAGTCGTTCCGGTGCTATCGCTTACCGCAACCCAGGAAAGTCCATTAACACCTAAAAGAGTTACCTCCACACCTTCTGTTCTTGCAGCTACTGGCCCTGTCTCATTATTAGTAACAGTAGTTACAGGTGAATCTGCTTTTGGCGCATTAGATGAAGTAATAATTATGCCACCAACAAGAACTAAGCCAATTAATCCAGATAAAACGCCAGCTAAAGATTTCCAAGATAATGGTTGTTTGACATTCTTGGGTTTAGTGACGTTATTGTCATTTAGTAATTCTCGGATTGATTTATTTAATGGAATAGTTTGTGATTCAAAAAGCGAGAGAAGATTTTCTACTTCAGCACCGCAAATATTTGCAATATTTCTAATATGTCCTCGCGCATAAGCAGCGCCACCACAAGTGTTGAAATTATCCTGTTCTAAATCTTCGATTACGCTCTCTGGAATGCGAGTACGTGCTGACAATTCAGCGATTGAATAACCGCTGGATTTTCGCACTTCGCGAAGAGAGGAACCGAGTGACATCAGATCTCCAAATTGTTCTTCCTATTGAGGAGGAAAGTTTACTTCTCGGATATTGGTTAGGACAACCCCTCACCCCGGAATTCACCCTTGGAGAACTGATAGAACAGACGGTAAATCTTCAGATTTAACTAAAACTGTTCGAGCTTTCGAACCTTCTGAAGGACCAACAATGCCTCGCGATTCCATCAAATCCATTAAGCGTCCAGCTTTTGCGAATCCAATTCTTAATTTCCGCTGAAGCATAGATGTCGAACCAAATTGTGTAGATACAACTAATTCAACAGCTTGAAGCAATAAATCTAGATCATCGCCAATGTCATCTTCAATAACTCGTGAAGATTGAACTGGCTTCATAATGTCTTCTCGATAAACCGGTTTTAATTGCGATTTAACGTGATTAACGATTGACTCTATCTCTCTCTCCGATACATAAGCACCTTGAATTCGTATCGGCTTACTTGCTCCCATTGGAAGGAATAAACCATCTCCTTGTCCAACCAACTTTTCAGCGCCAGGCGCATCAAGAATTACTCGCGAATCAGCCAGTGAAGAGGTGGCAAAAGATAATCGCGAAGGAACATTTGCCTTTATTAGTCCAGTGACGATATCTACGCTAGGTCTCTGAGTAGCGATAACTAGATGTATGCCGGCGGCTCGCGCAAGTTGAGTAATTCTTACAATGCTATCTTCAACATCTCGCGCTGCAACCATCATCAAATCAGCTAACTCATCGACAACTATAAGTAAGTATGGATACGGCTCTAATGGTCCCTCTGAATCTGGGTGAGGTTCTAACTTCCCAGAACGGACCGCTTTATTGAAATCATCAACATGTCGGAAACCGTAGGTAGAAAGATCGTCATATCTCATCTCCATCTCGCGAACAACCCAGGCCAGCGCTTCAGCTGCTTTCTTTGGGTTGGTGATGATCGGTGAAATTAGATGTGGAATTCCATCATAAGCATTTAATTCGACGCGTTTAGGGTCAATCAAGATTAAGCGAACATCATTTGGTGTTGCCCGAACAAGAATTGAAGTGACTAAAGAATTAATCATCGATGATTTACCTGCACCCGTTGCACCTGCAACTAGCAAGTGAGGCATTTTTGCTAAGTTGGCGCAGATAAAGTTACCTTCCACATCTTTGCCAAGTGCGATAACCATTGGGTGATGATCATTACCTGCAACGTTCGAACGTAAAACATCACCAAGGGAAACTATTTCTCGGTCAGTATTGGGTATTTCAATTCCTACCGCAGATTTTCCGGGAATTGGCGAGAGGATTCGAACATCACTACTTGCAACTGCATATGCGATGTTCTTACTCAGAGCTGTAATTGCTTCCACCTTTACACCGCTACCGAGTTCAACCTCATATCGAGTGACTGTCGGACCCCGCATAAAACCAGTAACTTCACAATCGATTTCAAACTCTTTAAACAACTCAGTAAGTGCCTGAACCACCGCATCATTAGCCTTGCTCTTGCCTTTTGAAGGTGGGCTAGTTCGTAACAATTCCATTGACGGAAGCTCATAAGTATCCGTTGAGGAAAGAACTAATTGAACTGGACGAGCAGGTTTAGTGGATTTTGATTGCTGTTGCGGTAAATCTGCTTTTGGAATCTCTACCGTGAACTCCTGATCAAAATCATCTTCATCAAGCTCTTCTTCTGGCTGATTTCCAAATTCCTGCACAAGAGGAGTCTCGAAAGGTGGAGTTTCCGATATTTCAAAATCTTGCAATTTTCGTTCTCGTCTATCTTCGAGTGCATCGCTCATTTTTTCTCGAGCTCCGGTGAAAATACTCGAGAAGAACGCGGACAACTTAGAAAACGGAGTTGCCGTGATAACCATAAGGCTAAAAAGAAAAACTAAAATCAAAATTGGAATTGCTAGGACATCTGTCACCAAGGCAATCAAAGGAGTTGAGATTCCATAACCAATCCAACCGCCTCCTTCACGCATGGCAGTAGCTCCGGTATTGATGGAACTTGGATTAATTATGTGTACCAGTCCAGTCGTGCTAACAACCAACAAAAATGAACCGATAATTAATCTGCCATTTGCAGCTTTGTCTTGTGGGGCGCGGAAAAATCTAAATGCGAAATATCCAAATAAAATTGGAGTACATATTGCAAGCCGACCAACTGCGCCGTAGAAAAATGAATAAGAAACGTGTCCAAACCAATTATCTAATTTCCACCATGAAGTAGCAGCGGCAAGCAGCGAGACTATTAGTAGCAAAAGTCCGATTCCATCGCGCTGATGTTCCGCATCCAGATCCCGGGCTCCGCGAGTGAGTAAGCGAATGCTTGCGCCCAGCGCCTTTGCGATAGTGCGCCAAATCGATCCAAGCGCTCTGCTCAGAGTGTGCAGAATTCCACTTGAATTTTTCTTATTGTTTCGCTTTGCCACAACGAAAAATCGTATGACAGTTAAAAATTATCAAGGCGCAGGCGCGCCGTTAGACTTCAATTACAACAGGAACAATCATTGGTCTGCGACGGTGTTCGCTTCCAACCCAACTTCCAACAGTTTTTCTGACCACTTGTGAAAGTTGGTGAGTTCCATTAACTCCACCAGCTACTGCGCCTGCCAAAGCCTGTTCAATGCGCCCTCTTACTTCATCAAATAATCTCTCGTCTTCTGCAAATCCACGCGCATGGATATCTGGACCTGCAACTATCTTTCCGGTCTGCGCATCTATGACGACGATTACTGAGATAAAACCTTCTTCTCCCAAAATCCTTCGATCTTTTAGAGAATCCTCGGTGATATCTCCGATGCTTTGACCATCCACATAAACCATTCCACAAGGAACTGCTCCGACTATTTTTGCGCTTTGGTTGAATAAATCTACAACGACGCCATTCTCTGCAATGACGACATTAGATCTTTTAACTCCGGTTGAAACAGCCAATTCAGCATTTGCTCGCATATGTCGCCACTCTCCATGAATTGGCAAGACATTTCTTGGCTTAACGATGTTGTAACAGTAAAGAAGCTCACCGGCCGCTGCATGTCCAGAAACATGAACTAAGGCATTACCTTTATGAACAACTCTTGCTCCAAAACGCGTTAATTCATTGATTACCCGATAAACAGAATTTTCATTTCCTGGGATCAGCGACGAAGCAAAAATCACGGTATCGCCATCGCCAACTCGTATGCGATGGTCACCATTTGCCATTCGAGATAAAGCAGCTAATGGCTCCCCTTGCGATCCTGTCGAAACTAAAACTAAATCGTTTCCATAATCATCAATTTCATCCTCTGAGATCAGAGTATTTCCAGGGACTCTCAGGTAACCAAGCTCGGCAGCCAAAGTCATATTTCTAATCATGCTTCGCCCGACAAATGCAACTTTCTTATTATGGTTCTTCGCTAAATCAATTACTTGTTGTACTCGATGCACGTGCGAAGCGAAAGACGCCACAATTACCCGGCGCTTTGCGCTCGCAATTACTCGATCCAATACCGGCATAATTTCTCGTTCGGAAGTTGTATATCCGGGAATATCTGCATTAGTTGAATCAACCATAAATAGGTCGACACCTTCACGACCTAGTTCGGCAAAACGAGCTAAATCTGTAGTTCTTCCATCAAGAGGTAATTGATCCATTTTGAAATCACCGGTGTGCAGAACTACACCTGCTCCGGTTCTGATTGCTACGGCTAACGCATCAGGTATCGAGTGATTAACTGCAATAAATTCCAGTTCAAACTCTCCAACTTTTCGACGTTGACCTTCTCGCACTTCAATAGTTATTGGAGAGATTCGATGATCTCGAAGTTTACCTTTGGCAAAAGCTAGAGTGAGTTGAGATCCAATAACGGGTATATCGCCTCGTTCGCGGAGCAAATAACCAAGAGCGCTTATGTGATCTTCATGCCCATGAGTTAAAAAGATTGCCTTTATATCGGCTAACCGATCACGAATGTATGAAAAGTCAGGAAGAATTAAATCTATTCCTGGTTGATTTTCTTCTGGAAAAAGTACTCCGCAATCAACAACAAGCAATTCACCCTCATACTCAAATACGGTCATGTTGCGTCCTACTTCAGCAAGACCGCCCAACGCAACTATTCGTAACGTCTTAGCTTCAAGCTTTGGAGGCAACCCAAGATCTGGGTGCGGATGATTCATTAGTTAAGTTTCACTCCACCCAGTTTTAGATCTTCCCGCAAGATTGCGATTTGAGATTCAGTTGCATCAATTAATGGGAGTCTAACTTTGCCACCGGGCAGACCCATTAAGTTAAGGGCAGCCTTGGTCAAAATTGCACCTTGAGTTCTAAAAGTTCCCGTAAATACTGGCAACAATTCTTGATGAATCTTTAGAGCAGATTCAGATTTTCCGCTAAACCAGAGATCTAACATTTCTCGGAGACGCGAACCGACAGTGTGTCCGCAAACCGAAACAAATCCAACTGCACCAACAGAAAGAAGCGGTAAATTCAAAATATCGTCACCTGAATAAACTGGAATTCCAGATCTCTTGATTACCCATGAAGTTGATGCAACATCCCCTTTTGCATCTTTGAGGGCCACGATGTTCTTGTGTTCTGCCAAACGGCAAATAGTGTCGGGTTCAATTGCTATTCCAGTTCTTCCAGGTATGTCATAAAGCATTACAGGAACATCGGTTGCATCTGCCATTGCTTTGAAATGTGCTTCGATTCCTGCTTGCGGTGGTTTGTTGTAGTAAGGAGTTACGACCAGCAATCCGTCGGCGCCGGCAGCTGCCGCCATCTTTGCCTGCTCAACAGAGTGAGAGGTTTCATTATTTCCAGCGCCAGCAACAATCTTTAGCTTGCCGCCAGTGGCCTTTTTAACAACTTTTATGATTTCAACTTTTTCTTCATCGCTCGTTGTTGGAGCTTCGCCGGTTGTTCCATTTACTGCAATCCCGTCGTGTCCAGTATTTTGTAAATGTATTGCGAGTTTTTCAACGCCTTCCCAGTCAATACTTAAATCTGCTTTGAATGGCGTAACCATCGCTGTGATTAGACGACCAAAGGGCGCGTTCATGCGCTAAGGCTACTACGGAGCGACTCGGCCAGATTTCTCGAATGCGTTGTAAGTAAGAGGCATTAGGCGGGCAAAGTGCTCCTCCATTTTTTCAGCCACCATCTCAATTTCTCGTTGTGGGTAACTTGGAAAATGGGAGCCTTCACGACTTGTTCTTAATGACAAGAAGTTCATTAACGCACGAGCATTCATGGTGACATACATAGATGAGTAGAGCGCAACCGGAAGTACAGCTCTGGCAACTTCTCGAGCAATTCCTGCATCAAGCATCCGTTTGTAATTCTGATAAGCGACTACATAGCTTTCTTTCATCGCAGAAACCGTGGTTTCAAATTGTTCTGGTGTTCCATCTATAAAAACATAGTGCCCAGTCTTGCCCGTCTGAATAAGTTTTCTTTCTTTGTTAGGAATGTAGAAAACGGGCTTAAGCTCACGATATCTACCGCTTTCTTCATTATAAGAAGCGATTCGATGTCTCATAAATTCTCTAAAGACAAAGATTGGTGCACTTATAAAGAAAGTCATAGAAGTATGTTCGAAAGGCGATCCATGTCGTTCGCGAGCTAAATAATTAATTAAACCAGCGGAACGGGATGGGTCACTTTCAATCTCTTCTTTTGATTGCTCTCCGGCAGTTGAAACTCGCGCCGCCCAGATAACGTCTGCATCATTAGCGTTCGCCTTGACTAGTTCGACCGTTACATCATCTCGAAAAACGATTTCCGGATAATCCTCATTCATCACGAGCGTGACCCTATCTATCTGATGGTTAACTCACGGGAATTGATGAGGCAAAATAGGTGCGTGTCATTTGATCGTCGTGCCGTCTTGCGAGATTCGATGAGCGTTGCCTTGCCGGTAGGCACATATGGTGCGGCATTCGGTGCCGCCTCAGTGGCAGCTGGTTTTTCTATCGCCCAAACATCTGCTCTTTCTTTATTGCTTTTTTCCGGCGCCTCACAGTTTGCAGTTGTTGGCGTTATGGGAGCCGGCGGCGGAGCAATCAGTGCAATCGCAACTGGCGCACTTCTCGGAGTAAGAAATGGTCTCTATGGAATGCGCATGTCTCCGGTACTTAAATTAAAAAGTTTTAAAAGATTTCTTGGCGCTCAAATAACAATTGATGAATCAACAGGAGTAGCTCTATCTCAAGAAGAGCGTGGACAAGATGCGATGAAATACGGATTCATCGCAACCGGTATTGGTGTTTATGTTTTTTGGAATCTCTTCACTTTATTGGGCGCACTAGGCGCGCAAGCGATCGGGAACCCTTCCACGTGGGGACTCGATGCTGCAGTTCCAGCAGCATTTCTCGGATTAGTTTGGCCCAGACTCAGCACTAGAACTACCAAAATTGCTGCAGGCATCGCAGGTTTAATGGCAATTCTCTTGACGCCATACGTAAGTGCCGGAGTCCCAATTATTGCTACCGTTCTCATTGCCCTCTTATTAGGCTGGAAATCATGAATGCACTTTGGATTGCAACACTTGGCGCGAGCGCTGCATGCTATGCCTTAAAGCTTCTCGGATTTCTAGTACCTGAAAGTTGGCTAAATCGACCAAGAATTCAACGAATAAATTTACTCATTCCCGTTGTACTTCTAAGTGCCCTAGTGTCAGTTCAAACCTTCACGATGGAATCAAAAGTGCAACTCGACCATAGATTGCTGGGCGTTGCGGCAGCTGCAGTCGCATTAAAATTCAAGTTTTCCTTTCCAATCATGATGATCATAGCTGCATCAACTTCAGCAATTGCTTATCGTCTGTTGAACCAATGATTACTTCAGGACTTTCATCGAATGAGGCGCAAGCCTTACTGGTGAAATACGGAGAAAATAGCATCGATAAAGCCAAAGAAAAAAGTTTGTATTCGACAGTTCTTGATCTCCTCAAAGAACCGATGCTCTTGCTCCTTATTGCAGCAGGAGCAATTAGTCTGGCCCTAGCAGAATTGGTAGATGGAATTCTTCTTTTATTCACAATCTTTATTATTTTAGGAATTACTATTTATCAAACCCAAAAGACGGAAAAGGCTTTGAAAGCGCTATCCGAATTGACCATGCCCTTGGCAATAGTTATTAGAGATGGCTTAGAAATTAGAATTCCAAGTAAAAGCATTGTTCCTGGAGATGTAGTTATTCTTCGTGAAGGAGATCGAATATCTGCAGACGCCAAATTAACTGTCGCTACATCTTTTCACGTAGATGAATCTTTATTGACTGGTGAATCTCTACCAATCTCTAAAGATATTGGTGATGTTGTATTTACCGGCTCCTTAGTTGTTCGTGGTCATGGAAAGGCAGAAGTCTTTGCTACCGGCCCCAATACTCAATTAGGGAAAATTGGGAAATCGCTCACTGAGATACGTGAAGAGAAAACCAATCTACAAAAGAGTGTGGAGCGCATAGTTAGAGTTGTAGGAATTGCGGCACTAATCACCGTCATTGCAGTATTTGGTATTTACGGAACTACTCGTGGTAATTGGCTGGAAGCTGGTCTGGCGGGAATTTCTGTTGCAATGGCACTTATTCCAGAAGAGTTTCCGGTAATCCTTACAATCTTTATGGCGCTAGGCGCATGGCGCATGGCAAAAGTAAAGGTGGTCGCACGCAGGCCAGCCGCTATCGAAGCACTAGGTGCAATCTCTGTTTTATGTGTAGATAAGACCGGAACACTAACTGAAAATCGAATGAAGATATCTGAAATTCATACTGACTCGGTTATCTGGAAAGAAAACGATTCTATTCCAGAATTATTGACGGAAGTCATCGAAATAGCAGCGATGGCAACTCCCGTTTCAGCGTTTGATCCGATGGATATTGCATTTCAGAATCTTGCTAAAACTTTGCCATCTCGCAATTTCTCAAGTTTGAAATCTAAGTCAGAGAAACCGCTTAGTAAAGGTAGTCTTTTTTACACGCATGTCTGGCAAGTTTCCAATTCTTCTGCAGAGATTCACGCAATTAAAGGCGCCCCAGAACAAATTGCGATTCTTTGCAATTTTGATACAAATCGAAAAATAGATTTTCTAGAAAAAGTTTCATTCGAGGCATCACGGGGTTTTCGAACATTAGCAATCGCAAAAAGTAATGATGGTATTAATTTCGAATATTTAGGTCTTGCCCTATTAAGTGACCCAATAAGAATTGGGGTTCCAGCCGCGGTCTCAGAATGTTCAAAGGCAGGAATCCGCACAATTATGATCACAGGTGATCATCCAAGTACTGCTATCACAATTGCCAATAACATTGGATTAGAAAGTCAAAATTGCTTAACTGGTTCTGAAATTGATGAACTTTCTGATTTTGAGTTAAGCGAGAAAATTTCCTCCTGTTCTGTTTTTGCCCGAGTAACACCGCATCACAAATTAAGGCTGGTCCGACTTCTTCAGGAAAATGGCGAGACGGTTGCTATGACCGGCGATGGCATAAATGATGCGCCCGCTTTAAAAGCTGCAAACGTTGGAATTGCAATGGGTCAGAGAGGTACCGATGTTGCCCGAGAAGCCGCATCACTAGTTATTACCGATGATAATTTCACTTCAATTGTTGAGGGGATTCGTCGCGGCCGGGCGATTTTCTCCAATATCCAGAAAGCTCTGATCTATGTAATAGCTGTACATATCCCAATCTTTGGCATGGCACTAATACCGGTGCTCAATTCTGAGTGGCCACTAGTTTTGCTCCCCGCTTTAATCGCATTTCAAGAAGTAATCATTGATCCGGCTTCATCAATTGTTTTTGAGGCAGAGGAGCCTGATAAGAAAAGTATGGAACATCTTCCTCGTGGTAAATCAAAATCAATAGTCGGAAGGCGCGAGGTAATCATTGGAGTTTTACAAGGTTTCTCAGTCCTAATTGTCACTTTCCTGGTTTATTGGATTTCACTCTTAAATTACGACTCTGAGGAACTAAGTCGCTCCTTAACTTACGCTACTTTACTTCTATCAAATCTCTTCTTAGTGCTAAGTAACCGTTCACAAAGATTGAACATTATTGCCTCATTTAAGGAGCGAAATAATCCAGCAATACTTCCAATATCACTTTTGGCAGCTGGAATCTTATTGGCATTGTTGAACATACCATTTCTTGCAGAATCATTTGATTTGGAGCAACTCAATTTCCAGCAATATGTAATAGTAATTTTTGTATCTTTTGCGAGTGTTTCTTGGTACGAGATTTACAAAAAACTACATAATTCCAAGTGATTCAAGCTTGGTTTGTAGATCTTTATCTGACGGTTCAGTTAAATGGCTTCCGTCTGCGAATAGTATGACCGGAATCGAGCGCATTCCGCCATTGATTTCAATCACCTTATCAGAAGCGGTTTGATCAGCTTCTACATCTATATATTTGTACTGGATATTGTTTGCATCAAGAAATCGCTTGGAGCGCCTGCAATCTCCACACCACTCTGCACCGTACATGGTTATCTGTTCTGACATATATCTCCTAACTTAAGTCCAGGTAGCTCTCTAAACCAATACTCAAACCCGGATGATTCTTTACTTCTTTGCAAGCAAGTAGAACTCCGGGCATGTAGCCAGAGCGATCTAACGAATCATGACGAATCGTTAGCGTTTCGCCCATCTCGCCGAAGATGACCTCTTGATGAGCAACTAAACCTGCCATTCGAATTGAATGTACAGGAATATCGCCAACTTTTCCGCCACGAGCTCCGGGAATAGATTTTGTTGTCTTATCTGGCATCGGAGGTTTCTTTACCGATTCTCTTGCTTCGGTCATTAGTTCTGCAGTTCGCACCGCCGTACCACTGGGTGCATCTAGTTTCTCTGGGTGATGAAACTCGATAATCTCGGCAGAATCAAAATACTTTGCTGCGGTTGCCGCGAACTGCATCATTAGAACCGCGCTGATTGCAAAATTTGGGGCAATTAATATTCCGAGATTTGGATTTTTTGCAGTGAGTTCTTTAATCTCATCAATAGACTTCTTTTCAAATCCAGTCGCGCCTATAACCAGATTTATTCCATTTTCAATTGCAAACTGAGCAGTTTTCGCTGCCGCAGTTGCATTTGTAAAATCAACTATGACATCTGCCTTGCCTTCGACAGCCTTCTTTAATGAATCATTTAAATCAATTTGCGCAACGAGTTCTAGATCTTTATCGCTGTTGATGGCACGACATACCTCTTGACCCATCCGACCTTTTGCGCCTACTACTGCAACTCTAATCGCCATTACCTCATCGCCTTCTCAAAGGTAGATTCTCGAGTAAATGGTCCCACAACTGCAAGCGTTGGCTCTTTAGTTAGAAACTCCTCAGCTAGACGACGGATTTCGCTTCCCGTTACTTGAGAAATTTCGTTCAAGATCTCGTTAAAACTCAGAACTTCGCCATGGACTAATTCACTTTTGCCAATTCGACTCATACGAGAACCAGTGTCCTCCTGGCTCAAAACAAGTGAACCGCTTACCGCGCCTTTAGCGCGTTCCAGTTCTTCGTGGGTTAAACCATTAACGGCAACATCATGAAGAGTTTCTCTTATCAAAGAAACTACTTCGGTAGCCTTCTTTGGATTACACCCCGCGTAAAATCCAACCATTCCGGAACCTGCAAACTGTTGAGCGTATGAATAAACCGAGTAGGCAAGTCCTCGCTTCTCTCTTATCTCTTGAAAGAGACGTGAAGACATGCCACCGCCTAGTGCTGCAGATAAGACACTCATTGCAAAGCGACGAGAATCGCTTCGAGAAACTCCATCGACTCCCAAGAAAAGATGGGCTTGCTCAGTATCTTGCTTTATCAAGCCAATCTTTCTCCCATATTTTTTAGCTTTTACATCTTCTCTCATTGAAATGTTGCCATTGCCGTTAAGTAAGAAATCATCTTTGGATATTGCATCTAGTGCTTGTTTCACTGTCTTGCTACGTTTGAAGTTTCCGGCAATCGAAATAACAATATCTTGCGGCAGATATCTTTCTTTGTAGTAATTGAAGATTGAGTTTCGAGTCAGAGACTTTATCGATTCATTGGTTCCAAGAATTGGTCTTCCAAGAGGCGTATCACCAAAAAAAGTTTCTGCAAATAAATCGTGCACTAGGTCCGATGGATCATCATCACGCATCGAGATTTCCTCTAATACAACTTTTCGCTCTGCTTCGACATCATCTGGCTTGGCAACCGATGAAGTTATTAGATCTGAAATGACATCGATTGCTAGTGGTAAGTCTTTGTCGATTACACGAGCATAAAAACAGGTATATTCCTTTGTTGTAAAGGCATTCATTTCGCCACCAACAGCTTCGATTGCTGCTGAGATTTCAAGTGCAGATCGTCGTTTTGTGCCTTTGAAAAGTAAATGCTCTAGGAAATGAGAGGCCCCAGCAACTCTTGAATTTTCATCTCGCGATCCAACATTGACCCAGATGCCAAAAGCTGCGCTCCGGACATCTGGAATCTTTTCGGTAACAATGCGCAAGCCGCTTGAATGTACGGTCTTGCGAACTGACATAGCTATTCGCTCGCTGACTCTTCAAGAACTGGAACTAACGAAAGCTTTCCTTTTGGATCAATTTCACCAATCTCTACATTGACCTTATCGCCAACTTTCATTACATCTTCCAAGTTTTCGATTCGCTTGCCACCGTGCATCTTTCTGATTTGCGAGATGTGCAATAAACCATCTTTACCTGGCAACAAATTGATGAATGCCCCAAACGCGGCCAACTTAACGACTGTTCCGTTATATCGTTCGCCAACTTCTGGAAGTTTTGGATCTGCAATTCCGAGAATTTGCGCCTTGGCAGCCTCCGCTGCAGTTCCATTGGTGGCACCGATGTAGATAGTTCCGTCATCTTCAATTGTGATCTCCGCGCCAGTTTCTTCCTGAATCTGGTTAATTACTTTGCCCTTCGGCCCAATAACTGCACCAATCTGATCAACTGGAATCTTGATGCTCATGATTCGCGGTGCAAGCGGATTGATTTCATCTGGTCGATCAATTGCGGCATTCATGACATTTAGGATTGCAAGACGCGCTTCTTTAGCCTGCAACAAGGCTGCAGCTAATACTTTCGCAGGAATTCCATCTAGTTTTGTATCTAATTGGAGCGCAGTTACAAAATCTTTGGTTCCTGCAACTTTAAAGTCCATATCTCCAAATGCATCTTCTGCACCCAAGATATCCGTCAGGGCAACATATTCAGTCTTGCCATCAACATCATCTGAAATTAGACCCATCGCAATACCTGCAACTGGAGCCTTTAATGGCACACCTGCATTTAGTAATGAAAGTGTCGACGCACATACTGAGCCCATAGATGTTGATCCATTTGAACCTAGCGCTTCAGATACCTGACGAATTGCGTAAGGGAATTCTTCACGAGTTGGAAGAACTGGAAGTAATGCACGTTCAGCTAATGCGCCATGTCCAATTTCGCGTCGTTTTGGCGAACCTACACGACCTGTTTCACCAGTTGAATATGGCGGGAAGTTGTAATTGTGCATGTAACGCTTGTGATCCTCTGGATTCAAAGTATCAAGCTGTTGTTCCATCTTCAACATATTCAATGTTGTTACGCCAAGAATTTGAGTTTCTCCTCTTTCAAAAAGAGCTGATCCGTGAACTCTTGGTATTACTTCAACTTCAGCGGTTAGTGGACGAATATCCTTTAGGCCACGACCATCAATTCGAATCTTCTCACGAAGCACTCGTTGACGAACTAACTTCTTAGTGAGCGAACGGAGCGCTGCTGGAACTTCCTTTTCACGACCTTCAAATTGTGGAGAGATGCTCTCCTTAATTTCAATAGAAATCGCATCGAGCTCAGCTTCTCGCTCTTGTTTCCCAGCAATTGTCAGAGCCTTGCCTAGGCGATCTTTCGCTGCTTTTTCAACTGCCGCGTATACATCTTCTTGATAATCAAGAAAGACTGGAAATTCAGCAGTTGGCTTTGCGGCAACTTTGGCAAGCTCCATTTGCGCTTCACAGAGAGTTCGAATGAAGGGTTTTGCAGCATCAAGGCCGGCGCCAACAATTTCTTCTGTCGGAGCGCCAGCACCGTCGGCAATTAATGAAATAGTTTTAGTTGTTGCTTCTGCTTCAACCATCATAATTGCAACATCGTCGCCAGCAATTCGACCTGCAACGACCATATCAAAAGTCGCTCGTTCTAATTCGCTGTGATTTGGGAATGCAACCCATTGCCCTTCGATTAGGGCAACTCGAACTCCACCGATTGGACCGGAAAATGGAAGTCCAGCTAATTGAGTTGACATCGATGCCGCGTTTATCGCGATCACGTCGTACATATGATCAGGATCTAAAGCCATAACTGTTACGACTATTTGAACTTCATTTCGAAGTCCCTTAATAAATGAAGGCCTTAAAGGTCTGTCAATCAGACGACAGGTAAGAATTGCATCCTCGGAAGGCCGTCCTTCACGTCTAAAAAATGATCCTGGGATGCGACCGACTGAGTACATTCTCTCTTCAACATCAACTGTCAAAGGAAAGAAATCAAATTGATCTTTTGGATTCTTTGATGCTGTAGTTGCAGAAAGCAACATAGTCTCATCATCCAAATAAACAACAGCGGTTCCTGCTGCTTGGCGCGCTAGGCGACCAGTTTCAAAACGAATTTCTCGTTTTCCGAATTTGCCGTTATCTATTTTTGCAACGGCATACTTAACGTCTTGACCCTCCATGGGTCTCTCCTATTCTCTAACTCTTCGCGGCAACTAGAGAATGGATCTTCGATCGAAGCTCACGGCAATCATCCGGAAGCCACCACCGAGGACCAGCCAACTAGTCCGCGAAGTTTTAAATTTTTACAAACTAACGGCGAATGCCGAGTTTGTCGATAATCGCGCGATATCGAGCGATATCTTTCTTTGCAAGGTATTGCAAAATTCTGCGACGGCGACCTACGAGAAGTAACAAACCACGACGGTTGTGGTGGTCGTTCTTATTTGTCTTTAGGTGCTCAGTTAATTGATCGATTCGCTTAGAAAGTAAGGCAACTTGAGATTCAGGGCTACCTGTGTCTGATGCAGAGGCGCCAAACTTGTTAATTACTTCTTTCTTTTCGGCATTTGTAAGTGCCATATTGAACTTCCTTTACATCTTTCACGAGGGCCCTCGGTCTGAAGCACGAGCGCACGATTTCTCGCTTGAGTGCCAAAATCTACCAGCGCTATCTACTTCCGCGAAATCCAGCGGAAAATCCCGCTTATTTCTGGGTCAATTCTCGCGCCTTATCACAATCTATTTTCATTTGAGCAAGTAGCGAATCAAGTCCTGAAAACTTGATTGTGTCACGTAAGCGCCAACCAAATTCAACCTTTGCAAGCTTGTCATATAAATCTAAATCTCTTTGATCAAGAGCGTACGCTTCAACTTGTCGATTACGAACGCCCTCGAATGTTGGATTAGTTCCAATTGAAATTGCAGCAGGCCATTTTTGATTTTCTACCGTTAGCCAACCCGCATATACGCCATCTGATGGAACCGTGGCATTTGGAGCAATTGCCAAATTTGCAGTTGGATATCCAATCTCGCGTCCTCGTTTCTCTCCATGGACTACAAGTCCAGATAACTCGTGTGGACGAGTTAAAAGTTCTCGCGCGATTTCAATATTTCCACCCAAAATAGCTTCTCTAATTCTGCTCGATGAAACAGATTTACCTAATTCAAATTCTAAATCGATGGCTTTGACTTCTGCATTTAGATTCTCTTCTAGGAATTTAACATCCCCAGCCGCTCGGTTTCCAAAACGAAAATTAGATCCAACAACTACAGACACAGCAGCAAGCTCATCAACCAAAACTTCATTTACAAATTCTGCCGGAGTTAATTTTGAAAAAGCTTTAGTGAACTTAATTACTGCAACACTTGTGACGCCCGCCATTTTTAGATATTTGATTCGTTCAGCGAGCGGAAGAAGCTCACTTGGAATTTGTGAAGGAGAAACAACACTTGCTGGATGGGGGTCAAAAGTTAGGGCAACTATTGGCAGATTGAAAGCCTTTGCAGTTTCAATTATCTGTTGATGTCCTTTATGGACACCATCGAAATTTCCGATGGCAACAACAGCTCCACTTATTGGCTGGTCGTGCCACTTTATCTCGATTGACTTATTCATCAGCCCAATTCTTTCATGAGTTAAAGACTGTTATCGGTTGAGCTTTACCTTCGCGGTTCTCAAGTATTGCAACTACTTCACCACTTGGCGAGACTCCAGCAACTGGTCCTAACGTTTCGGATTCGGATATTCGTCTGCCGAATCGAATCTCAGCTATCTCTTCGAAACTCAAGTCTCTAGTTTTCATAAATTTTGTAATCTCACTTGATAGTGGAAGTAGTGATGCACTTTCTATATCTCCAGACTCTTCAATGGAGAATGGCAAAACTTCTGTTCTTCGCAATTCAATTAAATGACCACCTACATGGAGGGCGACGCCCAAATCACGAGCGATAGCTCGAATATAAGTACCGGCAGAGCAGATGACATCTATTTCTACGTCCAGATGTTGATTTCTATTAATCGACAAAATCTCTATTTGATCTATTGTCACTTCTTTCGGCGATAGCTCGACGTGTTTACCTTCACGTACTAGGTTGTATGCACGTTCCCCATCAATTTTCTTGGCTGATACAGAACTTGGAACTTGATTAATTGTTCCAACGAAATTCTTCAATTCACTTTCGATATTTTGGTCAGTAATTTTGCTCCAATCGGCTGTAGAAGTGACCTCTCCATCTTTATCATCAGAGACAGTAGAGATGCCTAGCCTAATTTTTGCTTTGTACCTTTTTTTGCCTGTAACAATGTATTGTAAAAACTTAGTCGCATTGTTTACTCCGATTACCAGCACGCCTGTTGCCATGGGATCTAAAGTTCCGGCGTGTCCAACTTGTTTTGTAGAAAATTTACGTCTTAATATTGCAACAACATCATGGCTAGTTAGACCTGATGGTTTATCAATTATTAAGAAGCCGTGTTCTAAAGTCATTCGGATTCATGAACTCGATGCGTTCGATACGGATCAGTTTCGCCGATTGGTTTTGCGGTATCTCTTAAGTGAGCGATTTCTTCATCGTGCTTGCGAACTTGATCTAGTAATTCTTCAAAATTTCTTGCTGTCTCAGATAGCGCATCTACAAAAAATGAGAGCGTAGGAACAATTCTGGTGCCCAATTCGCGCCCGACTTCCGTACGTAGCAAACCTTTAGCACTTTCTAATGCCTTTGCAGTGTTTTCACGTGCTTCTTCGTCCCCTAAAACTGTGTAAAAGATTGAAGCTTGCTGCAAATCCCCTGTCACTCGAACGTCTGTAATTGTTACGAAACCAAGTCTTGGATCTTTAATTTTAGTCTCAAGAGTTTGCGCAATTACAACCTTGATTCGATCAGCTACTTTAGCGGCGCGATGCGAATTTCCCATTATGCACGCTTCTTCTCGCGCATCTCGAAGACTTCGACAGAGTCGCCAATTTGAATATCTTTGAAAGATCCAAGGCCAATACCGCACTCGTATCCCTCGCGAACTTCAGTCGCATCGTCTTTAAATCTGCGCAAAGATTCAATTGCAAGATTATCTCCGACTACGACGCCATCGCGCAGTACTCGTGCCTTTGCATTCCTTCTGATAATTCCAGAAGTAACCAAGGAACCGGCAATCGTTCCGAATTTGCTTGATTTAAATACTTCACGAACTTCAGCAGCGCCAATTGTTGCCTCTTCAAATTCTGGCTTGAGAAGTCCTTTGAGTGCAGCTTCAATCTCCTCAATTGCCTTATAAATGACGGAATAGAATCGAACTTCTACACCTTCTTCATCGGCAAATGTTGCAGTTTGAGGTTCTGGCTTCACGTTAAATCCAACTACTACTGCTCCGGAAGCTGAAGCTAAAGTGATGTCGCTCTTGGTAATTGCGCCAACTCCACGGTGAATAACGCGTAAATCAACTTCGCTACCTACATCGAGTTGCACAAGTGCATCTTCAAGTGCTTCAACAGATCCGCTGACATCGCCTTTCAGAATTAGATTTAAAGTAGTGACTTTTGATTTCTCTAAGAAGTCTTCAAGCGAGACTTTCTTTCTTGCTTTGGCAAGCGCCGCATGTCTCTCGCCAGCTTGTCGTTTTTCGGCAATTTGACGTGCGGTTCTATCTTCAGGCGCAACAATGAAATTATCGCCGGCACTTGGAACTGAAGTGAATCCAAGTACTTGAACTGGACGTGAAGGTCCGGCAATTTCAACGGTCTTACCAAATTCATCCATCATGGCACGGACGCGACCAAATGCAGAACCTGCAACTATTGCATCGCCAGTCTTCAAGGTTCCGCGTTGCACAAGAACTGTTGCAACTGGACCGCGACCACGATCAAGATGAGCTTCAATCGCTACGCCACGAGCATCATCATCATGAATAGCGCGCAAATCTATTGCAGCATCTGCCGTTAAAAGAATTGCATCGATGAGTTCTGATATTCCTTTACCGCTAATGGCAGAAACATCAACAAACAAAGTATCTCCGCCGTACTCTTCTGCAATTAAGTTGTACTCGGTGAGTTGTTGACGGACTTTTCCTGGGTTTGCACCCTCTTTATCAACCTTATTTACCGCAACAACAATTGGAACATTTGCAGCTTGCGCATGATTTAGCGCTTCGATGGTTTGTGGCATCACTCCATCGTCAGCGGCTACTACAAGCACTGCAATATCAGTAACTTTGGCACCGCGAGCTCGCATTGCGGTAAAAGCTTCGTGACCCGGAGTATCGATAAATGTAATCGCGCGATTTACGCCATTATGGTCATGATGAATCTGATAAGCGCCAATGTGCTGAGTAATTCCACCAGCTTCGCCTTTAACGACCTCAGTCTGTCTGATTGCATCAAGTAAGCGAGTCTTACCGTGATCTACGTGACCCATTACAGTTACGACAGGTGGACGAACTTCTAAGTCGTCTGGCGATATTTCAGCGAGTTCTTTTTCTAGATCGATATCAAACTGTTCGAGAATCTCTCGATCTTCATCTTCTGGAGAGACGATGGTTATTTTGTAACCATATTCATTACCCAGCATTTCCAGAGTGCTCTCGTCAACGGTCTGGGTAGCGGTAACCATTTCACCTAAGTGGAATAGCACTGAAACTAGAGCTGCTGGATCCGCGCCTATCTTCTCTGCAAAGTCTGCAAGGGATGCGCCGCGGCGTAACTTAACTGGAGTGTTTCCATCACCTCTTGGAACAATTGCGCCACCAATTGTTGGTGCTTCCATATTGTCGATTTCTTCACGAAGCGCTTTCTTGCTCTTATAATTTTTTTTCTTTCCGCCACCTTTTCCAAATGCACCGCCGGCGCCTGGTCGTGCACCACCAGGTCTTGATGGGCCGCCAAAACCAGGACGTGCGCCTGGACCACCAGGACGTTGTGCAGGTTGATTTCGGTAAGGAGAAGGTGCGCCACCACGACTTGGTGAAGTTCTTGGTGCACCTGGTCGATCTGTTCGTTGATCTGGACGTTGTGGTCTTGCTGCAAAACCAGGTCGTACTGAACCTGGTCTAGGTCCTGCTAACGGTCCACGTTGTGGGGCGCCAGATCTTGGTGGTTTACCAGTTGATCCTGAAGTTCCAAATGGATTGTTGCCAGGTCGTGCGGCAGGTCTTGGTGGACGTGGAATTCCGCCTGAAGTTCCAAATGGATTATTGCCAGGTCGCGTTGCAGGAGGTTTTGGAATAGAAGGTAAACCAGGTACTGGTTTTGGAGTTTCCGCTACGGGTGCACTTTCTTCAACTACCGGTTCAATCTTTTTCGGCGCAGCTTTCTTTGCAGGCGCTTTCTTTGCGACCTTCTCAACAGTTGGTTTGTTTACAGGTGGATACTTCTCTAAAAATTTTCGAACAACTGGAGGTTCAACGGTTGAAGATGCAGAGCGAACAAACTCGCCCATCTCCTGGAGTTTTGCAAGGACATCCTTGCTCTCCATCCCAATTTCTTTTGCTAATTCGTAAACGCGGACCTTTGCCACTTTTCTCCTTCTGTGGCCCCGCGTAATTCGCGAAGCCTAAATTGACCTACTCATGATCTTGCGATGCTCATTTGAGTGCCATTGCCTTCGCTCCTGTTATTCCAGGTTTTGGGAACCTGGCTAGAAAATCTAGAGTGCAACCATACCTCGTACTGCCGGAAAATGGCTAAACGCCCGTTGCGTCTGAATGGATATCGATTCGCCAGCCTGTCAATCTTGCCGCCAACCTAGCGTTCTGACCGTCTTTACCGATGGCAAGTGAGAGTTGAAAATCCGGAACCACGACCTTGGCAGAACGTGTCTCTCGATCAACGACTTCCACGGAATTTACGCGCGCTGGCGCAAGTGCGCTGCCGACAAATTCAGCTGGGTCTTCTGACCAATCAACAATATCTATTTTCTCTCCATGTAATTCATCCATTACAGAACGCGCGCGAGCGCCCATTGGACCAATTAATGCGCCTTTAGCACTGACTCCAGTTCGCAAACTACGAACTGCGATCTTACTTCTATGTCCAGCTTCTCGAGCTACGCCCATTATTTCTACAACATGTTCTCTAATCTCAGGAACTTCTAGCGCGAATAATTGTTTTACCAAAGCAGGATGACTTCTTGAAAGAAGTACTTCCGGGCCTTTCATGCCTTGCTTTACTTCGACTACAAAACATTTAATGCGATCTCCATGATTGTAAATCTCACCTGGAACTTGTTCGTGCGGTGGAATTTTTCCTTCAACTCTTCCCAAGTCAACGTAAACCATTCGCTGATCTCTTCCTTGTTGAATTACCCCTGAAACAATATCGCCAACCGTTGCGCTAAATTCGCCAACAATTTCCGCATCACGAGAGGCGCGCATTTTTTCTTTAATTATTTTGCGCGCAGTCGATGAAGCAATTCGACTAAATCCAGGTAAGTCATCGAAATGTTCACCGATTTTTTCACCATCAGGTCCGAATTCTGGAACTACTATTCGGATTTCTCCGGTAGTTCTATCCAACTTGGCATACGCAGAAGGTTTTGCACCCTCCATTTCACTATAGGCAATCCTTACGGCAATCTCAATTGCGTCGATTAATCTTTCAAGAGGGATATCTCGATCAATTGTTAATGCTTCCAAAACCTTCATATCAACGTTCATGTTTATCGCCCTGACTTATCGTTACTTGAGCGATTAAATTCGATTTGAATCTGAGCTCTCTTGATTGCTGTCAGTTCGTACTCAGTTTCATCAATTGTTACTCCATTTGATCCGACGCCTTGAATCCGGCCAGAAATTTCTTTATCTTCTTTAGTAACAATATTTACTAATCTATTGATGTTTTTCCGCCAATGGCGAAGTTCGGTAAGGGGTCTATCAACTCCTGGAGATGTCACTTCAAGTGTAAAAGGTGAATCTCCTAGAGCTGAAAATTCATCTAGTTGTGCAGAAATTGCCCTGGAAAGTCCTGCAACCTCATCAAGATTTGGATTACGGTCTTCACCATCAACAATTATTGAAATTTGACGTCGGCGACCAAGTGGCGTGACTTTAACTTCTTCGAGTATGAACCCAGACTTTTCCACGACGGGACTGAGAAGTTCAGTTAAATCAAATACTAATGACATTAGATCGACCTACTTATTCACTTGTTTTGAAGTTTTGAGAAGAGAAGAATAGCCGGTAACTAGATTAAAAGAAAGTATCAAAAGCAAGTCGAGCGATTAAAAGCACTGTGGCAAATAAAAAGACTTTTCGAATCAGTTGGGAACCACCCTTTATCGCCAATCGAGCACCGATAAGTCCTCCGATTACATTTCCAATTGCCATCGTCAGACCTAAGGTCCACATGACTTGCCCCGATATTCCAAATACCAATATCGCTCCGATATTGGTAGATAGATTCACGATCTTCGTGGTAACCGTAGCCTCTAGAAATGCATAACCGAGTAACCCAACAAGAATTAACATTAAAAATGTTCCAGTGCCGGGACCAAAAATTCCATCGTAAAATCCGATTACCAATCCGAACGATATCGCTGTTAAACCATTTTTTCTTTCGTTTGTCGATTTGCTTTCAACTAAGCCAAGATCCTTCTTGATTAAGGTGTAAGAGAAGACTCCGACTAGAGCCACCAAAATAATTGGCCTAAATGCATCTTTAGGAATCAATGTTGCTACTCGTGCCCCAAGCGCCGAACCTATAAAAGCAGGTACCGCCATCAATATTGCAATCCGAAGATTTGGACGTAACTTTCGTAAATAAGTGACCGTCGCCGTTGCTGTTCCTAGTGATGAGGGAAGTTTGTTAGTTCCCAAAATGACCGAAGGCTGAGTATTTGGAAGGGCCACCAAAAGCGATGGAAGTTGAATTAGTCCACCGCCACCGGCAATTGAATCAACGAGTCCAGCAAATCCAGATGCGGCTACAAGAAATAGAACAACTTCCAATTCCACTATTTGAAAATGCCTACTAGATGCGAAATTGCGTCATTTGTTGGAATTTCTGCTTTAGATCCAGACTTACGGTCTCGAACTTCAATTTTGCCTTCAGCTAGCGACTTGCCAACAATTACGATAACTGGATTGCCAATTAATTCCGCATCTTTAAACTTTACGCCAGGGCTGGCATCTCTTCGATCGTCCAACATCACTGAAATTCCTTTTTCTTCAAGATCTTTTGCCAGCGACTCTGCAAATTCAAAAGGTTTCTCTTCTTTTCCAGTTGCAACAAGGTGAATTTTCGCTGGCGCAATTTCCGCCGGCCAAACGAGCCCTAGTTCATCGTGACTTTGTTCAGCAATTGCAGCAACCGCTCTGGAAACACCGATTCCGTAAGATCCCATTGTTACAACACGAGATTTGCCTTCACTATCTAGAACCGTTAGATCTAAAGCTTCTGCATATTTTCTGCCGAGCTGAAATATATGACCGATTTCTATTGCGCGATCAATTACAACAGGCGTTTCGCACTTTGGACACGCGTCCCCTGCTCTGACTTCCGCAGCTTCAATGTATGCATCAACTTCAAAATCCCTACCGTGCATCACATATCTTGCATGTTTATTCTTAGTATTCGCACCAGTTATCCAATGTGATCCAGGAGTTATACGAGGATCTGCAAAGAGTTTTAATCCAAATCTTTTCGCATCCTGCGGTCCAACATAACCTTTAACTAATTCTTTTCGTTTGGCGAAATCCTCATCTTCGAATAAACGCAACTCCTTTACTCCAGAAAGATTTGCTTCTACTCTCTTCAGATCTACTTCGCGATCTCCTGGAACTAGAATACAAATCGGTTCTCCATCGGCCATTAGAAGTACATTCTTCAAAGTATCACTTGCTGTTATATCTGCCTGATATTTCTTGTTCATGACATCAACTAGAGAATCGATTGTTGGAGTATCGGGTGTATCTAGAATTTCAATTTCTGGTGGCGTCTGCGTTTTTGCTGCCAAGACTTTTGTAGTCATAGCTTCCACATTTGCTGCATATCCACATTTTTGGCAGAGAACATAAGTATCTTCGCCAGTAGTACATGGAGCCAAAAATTCTTCCGACTTTGAACCACCCATGGCGCCGGCCATCGCTGAAACTATGTTGTACTTGAGCCCGAGCCGATTAAACGTTTGAATGTAGGCATCGCGGTGTTTCTGGTAGGAAACTTCCAATCCAGCATCATCAATATCGAATGAATATGAATCTTTCATTACAAATTCTCGGCCGCGGATAATTCCACTGCGAGGTCGAGCTTCATCGCGGTACTTGGTTTGAATCTGATAAATGTGTAAAGGTAAATCTCGATACGACGAATACTCTCCCTTAACCATGAGAGTAAACATTTCTTCATGGGTCGGACCCAGAAGATAATCGGCTCCTTTGCGATCTTTTAGTCGAAAAAGTGTTGGGCCATATTCTTCCCAGCGACCTGTTTTTTCATAAGCATCTCTAGGAAGTAACGCCGGAAAATGCACTTGTTGGAAACCGGCACGATCCATCTCTTCACGTACGACTTGCTCAACATTTCTTAAAACGATTACTCCAAGAGGTAGCCAAGAGAAGATGCCGGCGGCAATCGGACGTACATAGCCGGCTCTCATGAGCAATTTATGGCTTGCCACAGTTGCATCTGCTGGGTCATCACGAAGGGTGCGCAAAAAGAGTGATGACATTCGAAGCATGGTGGTTAGCCTACCGAATTACTTTACGGTCACTGATGGTTCACCAGATGAAACTCCTGCGGCTTCCATCTCTTCTGCGATTTTCATCGCTTCTTCAATCAATGTTTCAACTATTTGCGCCTCAGGAACTGTCTTTATGACTTCGCCTTTTACAAAGATTTGTCCTTTTCCATTTCCAGATGCAACTCCTAGGTCAGCTTCTCGAGCTTCTCCTGGACCGTTAACCACGCAACCCATAACAGCTACTCGAAGCGGGACAGTCATTCCTTCAAGTCCTGCTTGCACCTTCTCAGCGAGCGAATAAACATCAACTTGAGCTCTGCCACATGATGGACAAGAAACAATTTCTAATTTACGTTGCCTGAGATTTAGTGATTCAAGAATTGAGATACCTACTTTTACTTCTTCCACAGGTGGCGCAGATAGAGATACGCGAATTGTGTCGCCAATTCCTTCCGAAAGCAGAATTCCAAATGCTGTCGCAGATTTGATTGTTCCTTGGAAAATTGGACCGGCCTCAGTAACGCCAAGGTGCAATGGATAATCACATTTTGATGCAAGTAATCGATAAGCCTTAACCATTGTTACTGGATCATGATGCTTGACCGAAATCTTTATATCAGTGAATCCATGTTCTTCGAATAAACCAATCTCCCAGAGGGCAGATTCAACAAGAGCTTCCGGCGTTGCTTTGCCATATTTTGCAAGAAGTCTTGGATCAAGTGATCCAGCATTGACTCCAATTCGAATCGGAATTCCTGCCTCACCTGCTGCTTTTGCTACTTCTTTAACTTTGTCATCAAATTGTTTTATATTTCCTGGATTAACCCTTACCCCCGCGCAACCGGCATCGATGGCAGCAAAAATATATTTTGGCTGAAAGTGAATATCTGCGATAACTGGAATTTGAGATTTCTTAGCAATCTGGCTTAGCGCATCAGCATCATCTTGACTTGGTACGGCGACTCTTACGATCTGACATCCAGAGGCAGTTAGTTCTGCAATCTGCTGTAACGTTGAATTCACATCGGCCGTAACAGTCGTGCACATTGACTGAACGCTTACTGGCGCATCTCCACCAACTAGAACATTGCCTAGCTTGAGCTGTTTTGTCTTACGACGTGGCGCCAGGGTCGGAAGCGGTGCTTGCGGGATACCGAGGTCGACCATGCCCTTATTCTGCCCTACGAGTTATAGTTGCTCAAATGAAACCATGGATGATCATCGGATACCTAGCAATCGCGATTCTCTTAATCACTTTGGTTTACGGAATTTAAGGTATTTCTTAGATATTTAAGTTTATTGGATTGAAAATATCAGCAATTAACAATAAAACCGTCAGGATAATCAGAAATACTAGAACAACGGCTGTGATTGGTGTTAATTTTTCGACATCGACTTTTCCAGGTTCTGCCCTGCCGCGTAATCGATAGACCTGCCTTCTGATTCCTTCATAGACCGCAATTGCCATATGTCCGCCATCGAGAGGCAGTATCGGAAGCAAATTAAAGATTCCAACAAAAATATTTAAAGATGCAATAATCAAAATAAATGTGGCAAGTTTTTCTCCGGTAGTTAAATTCCTACTCGAAACAGTATCTCCAGTTGCCCGCGCAACACCAACAATTCCAACTAGACCATCGGAATTACGTTCTTCGCCGAGGAAAGTTTGTCCAAATAAAGAAGGAATTTGTGCCGGTAGATTTACCAAAGCTTTAGCTGATCCAACAATTAAATCTCCGGTGGCATTAATTGAAGAATTTATCGCTGTAATTGGATTTTCGCGAACCAATCCATATTCATTAATTATGCCAAGATATCCGCGCTCTTCGCCTTCAACTGTTCTAGAAGCCAGCTTTACTCGAATTGAAAATTGTTCGCCAGATCTATCTATTGTTAATTCGATTTCCTCACCAGCAGACTGACGCAGTATTGGCGAAATCTCTTCCCAATCCAAGTTGAGTTTTCCGTCGATGCCAACGATGCGATCTCCGGCTAGCAATCCCGCTGACTTCGCAGGAGATATTGGATCACTTTCAAGACACTGATTAGATATTGGAACGCATGGAACAACTTCTGAGATTGTTGAAAGTGGCTTGGCCACACCAACTCCGCTAAATAGGAGAAATAAGAGGAGAAAACCAAGAACAAAATGTAAAAATGAACCTGCACCAGAAACTATGAGTTTTTGATGTGTCTTTGCCCGAAAATATGCTCGCTCTTGAACTTCTGGCGGCAAGACTTCTCGTGGAGACATGCCCGAGATTCGACAATATCCACCTGCAGGAATTGCCTTTACACCAAATTCAGTTTCACCACGTTGGGTTGACCAGAGTCGTTTTCCAAAACCAAGGAAGAATTCAGTGACGCGCATGCCATATCGCTTAGCAGTTATGTAATGTCCAAACTCGTGAACCATAACCGAGAAAAGCAGGGCAAAAATAAATGCCAGCACGCCGATTAGGCCCACATAAACTCCTATTCGTTAAGAGAGCGCCTCATGCGCTACCCGACGTGCATCATTCTCAATCGCGGTGACATCTTGGATATCACGAATTTTCTCTGGTGCGGATGAGGCAAGTTTATTCACAACTCTTTCAATAGTCTCAACTATCGCTGAGAAAGCAATGTGTTTCTTCAAGAACGCTTCAACTGCAACTTCATTTGCCGCATTAAAAATGGCGGTTACGGCTCCCCCAAGAGCTCCACATCTGCGTGCTAATTCAATGCTAGGAAATCGAACTTCATCTATCGGTTCAAAAGTCCAATTGTGAGCCAATCTCCAATCGATAGATGAAATAACGTTGTTAATTCGCTCAGGGTATGAAAGAGCATAAGCAATGGGGCCTTTCATATTAGGTGGCGATGCTTGGGCAATTGTTGAACCATCTACGAATTCAACAAATGAATGGATTATTGATTGCGGATGTATCACCGCTTCAATTTTGCTATATGGAATATCAAATAAATAGTGAGCTTCGATAATCTCAAGACCTTTATTGACCAAAGTTGCAGAATTAATCGTTACTACTTCTCCCATATTCCATGTTGGATGCGCTAGAGCTTCTGCAACGGTTATGTCGGATAGATCCTTGCGATTTCTAAATGGTCCGCCGCTAGCAGTCAGAACAAACTTTGAGACTTCCTCTCGTTTACCTGATTTAAGAGCTTGGAAGATTGCAGAATGTTCTGAGTCAACCGGGATTAATCGATCTCGTCCATGTGAGATTACTAAATCACCACCAGCTACTAATGATTCTTTATTGGCTAGCGCAACCGTGTTTCCGGCTTCTAATGCTGAAAGAGTTGGACCGAGCCCGATTGATCCGGTAATTCCATTTAGGACAACATCGCAAGAAATTGCGGCCACGGTCTTTGCAGAATCTTTGCCATCAATAACTTCGGTGTTGCCAAGTAATTCGCGAAGTTTTTTACCGTCTCCGGTTGTTGCAACAATTGGCACATTGAAATCTCTGGCCTGCTTAGCAAGTAGTTCTATTCGTTTGGATCCGGCGGCTAGGGCAACAACTCTAAATTTATCTGGATGGGTAGCAATGACTTCAAGTGCTTGAACGCCAATGGACCCAGTTGAACCAAGGATTACCACATCGCGCACTAAGGGATTCTCTCAGAAAGTGGTGGTTGTAACGGGAGGAGATAGAATGGCGAAATGACATTCGGACCGAACATACCTCAACAGCGAAAACTGGTCACAGAAATTCCTGGCCCTAAATCTCAATCAATTGTAAAGCGCCGGGCAGAAGCTGTTTCGGCCGGTCTAGGTATGGCAGTTCCAGTGGTTGTCGAGAAAGCTGGCGGCGGCGTAATTGTTGATGTCGATGGAAATTCAATTATCGATATGGGTGCTGGCATTGCGGTAGTCAGCGTAGGAAATTCAGCGACACGTGTTGTAAAAAATGTTACGGAACAAGTTGAAGCCTTTACACATACCTGTTTCATGGTTGCTCCATATATGGGATATATAGAAGTAAGTGAAGCTCTAAATAGATTGACTCCAGGAACGCATAAGAAAAAATCTGCGCTTTTCACCTCAGGAGCAGAAGCTTTGGAGAATGCGGTAAAAATCGCTCGAAAATATACAAACCGACAAGCAGTCGTTGTTTTTGAACATGGCTACCACGGGCGTACTAATTTAACTATGGGAATGACTGCGAAAAATATTCCTTATAAAGATGGATTCGGTCCGTTTGCTCCAGAGATTTATCGAATGCCGATGGCTTATCCATATCGTTGGCCAGGAGGCGCCGAAGCTTGCGAGCGCGAAGCGCTAGATACTGTTCTGCATAAGATTGAAAAGGAAATTGGTGCAAAGAATGTTGCTTGCATTGTTATTGAACCAATTCAAGGAGAAGGTGGATTCGTAGTACCGCCAAAAGGTTTCCTGCCAGGCTTAGTTAAGTTCTGCAACGAAAATGGAATCGTTTTTATTGCTGATGAAGTACAAACCGGTTTCGCGCGCACCGGAAAGATGTTTGCTTGCGAAGATGAAGGTATCGTTCCGGATCTAATTACTACCGCCAAAGGTATTGCCGGCGGACTTCCACTTGCAGGTGTAACGGGACGAGCTGAAATTATGGATTCAGTCCATGCTGGTGGACTTGGTGGAACTTATGGTGGTTCGCCAATCGCATGCGCCGCAGCACTTGGCGCAATTGCAACTATTGAAGAAGAAAAGCTAGTTGACCGTGCGGCTGCTCAAGGCAAGATTATTTCTTCTGCACTTAATGAGATGAAGAAAAAATATTCGATTATCGGTGATGTGCGCGGTCGCGGCGCTATGCAAGCATTGGAGTTTGTAAAACCCGGAACTCAAGAACCAAATGCTGAAGCCCAAGCTGCAATCATCAAGTATTGCTTACAAAAAGGAGTCTTACTTCTCTCAGCGGGCACATATGGCAATGTAATTCGACTTCTTCCGCCACTTGTTATGCCAGATGATTTATTGCAAGAAGCCTTGAGTATTCTTGACGAAGCAATTTCAAAAATTTAGCGATCAAGTAGATTCTTAGTGGGTGAATAACTTTCACCGCTCTTGCGTTTTGCAATTGCACTTACAGCTTCAAGAACAACTCGGTTTGCAAGAATTGCTGTGATATCAGCAGAATCAAAAGGCGGGGAAACTTCTACAACATCAATTCCCACAACGGGAAGTTCTAGACAAATTCTACGAACTGCTTCCAAAAGTTCTCGAGATGTCATTCCGCCTGGTTCAGGCGTACCGGTTCCGGGAGCCATTCCAGGATCTACTACATCGATATCGACTGAAAGAAATACGCCATCACAACCGTCGGTTAAACGAGCAAAAGATTCATCTAAAACTTTATTTAAGCCACGATGATGAATTTCGGTCATTTCATAAGAGCGCATCCCCTGATCGCGCATCCAATTTAAGGTTGCATCATCTGGCCAATATCCTCGCAATCCAAGTTGTAAAAATCTATCGCCGCGAACCGCGCCAGAATCAATAAGTCTTCGCATTGGAGTTCCGTGACCAACCAACGCACCAAACTGAAGATCTCCGGTGTCGGCATGGGCATCGAAATGAATCATGGAAATCTTTCCTTGGCCGCGATGATCAGCAATGCCCGCAACATCTGCCGAAGCAATTGAATGATCTCCGCCAAGAACAACTGCGATAGCACCAGCGCGTGAAATCTTTTCCGTAGCGTTTCGAAGTACTTTTAATGACTCTGCTAAATCTCCGGGAGGCATCAATAAATCACCGGCGTCAAAAACTTTTAGCGCCTTCAAACCATCTATTCGTAATGCTAAATGCGGCCTTTCACCATCATGCGGCAAATAATCGCCCATCCGAATAGCTTGTGGACCAAACTTTGCACCAGATCTATGTGATGTCCCACTATCGATTGGCGCGCCAATAATTATTACATCTGCACTTTTATATGTTTCAGGCTTATCCAAATCACATGCAGGAACTCCAAGAAATGTGAAATTAGGGCCATACATATTCCCGATATTGGTCAATTGCCAGCCTTATACCGTTGGAAGTGCAGCCAGTGCCGAAGCAAAGTCTTCATCTTTAAGGACAGAATCTTTCATCTCTCCACGCAGATACTGATCGTAAGCTGCAAGATCAAAGTGCCCATGACCGCAAAGCGCAGTGAGAATAACTTTTTCTTCGCCAGTTTCTTTTGCTTTTAGCGCTTCTTGAATTGCAATCGCTATGGCATGAGTTGGTTCAGGAGCCGGAACAATTCCCTCTGTTCTTGCAAATTGAATTGCAGCAGCAAAACATTCAGTCTGTTGTACGGATGTTGCTGTCATCAATCCGAGTTCGTAAATATGGCTAATTAGTGGCGACATTCCATGGTAACGAAGTCCGCCAGCATGAATTGGATCTGGAATAAAGTCATGGCCCAAAGTATGCATTTTCATTAATGGCGTCATTCCTGCGGTATCGCCAAAGTCATATGCATAAACTCCGCGAGTTAATGAAGGACAAGATGCTGGTTCTACCGCTCTGATCTCCGGACTCATTTTGCCTTTTAGTTTTTCGCGAATGAATGGGAATGAGAGTCCGGCAAAGTTTGAACCTCCACCGGTACATCCAACAAGTAGGTCTGGAGTATCTCCGACTTTTGCTAATTGAAGCAGCGCTTCTTCGCCGATAATAGTTTGATGTAAAAGTACATGATTCAATACTGAGCCAAGTGCATATGCAGCATCTGGATCCTGCGCTGCAACTTCAACAGCTTCAGAGATTGCGATACCGAGTGAACCGGAATGGTTCTTTGGATCTGCTGCAAGTTTTCGACCAGCTTCAGTTAGATTTGAAGGCGAGCGATGAACTTTTGCTCCGAATACTTCCATCATTAAGCGACGGTATGGCTTGGCATCATATGAACCGCCGACTTGCCAGACTTCGCAATCAAGACCAAATAATGCGCACGCATAGGAAAGCGCTGTTCCCCACTGTCCAGCACCAGTCTCTGTAGTAATTTTCTTTTTGCCAGCTTTTTTATTGTAGAAAGCTTGCGGCACTGAAGTATTTGTTTTGTGCGATCCTGCCGGTGAAACTCCTTCGTACTTATAGTAAATACGTGCCGGCGTTCCTAGAGCTTTCTCTAAGTTTCTTGCTCGATAAAGCGGCGAAGGTCTCCATTGACGATATACATCAAGTACTTCACCTGGAATATCAATATAACTTTCACTTGAAACTTCTTGAAGAATTAGATCCATTGGAAATAGTGGAGCTAGATCATCAGGTCCGACTGGTTGCAAAGTTCCTGGATGAAGTGGCGGTGGCGGTGGCGCAGGAAGATCAGGAATGATGTTGTACCACTGCGTTGGCATCTCACCTTCGTCTAATGTGATTTTTGTAAACGACTTAGGATCCTTATTGAGAGCCATCATCTTCCTTTCGACAGTCGGGCAATAGTAATAGCTATGAGCGAAACTTAGTAGAGGTAGAACTAGCCTCTTTTACGTTGGCGACTTACTACCTGTCCCACAATAACGATAATTAACGCGATAAAGAACATAGCACTTCCAATGACATTAGCTTGAGCCGGTATTCCTCGCGCTGCAGATACATATACAAACTTTGGAAATGTGCTGACGATTCCAGAGTTGAAGTTGGTAATAATGAAATCGTCGAAGGAAAGTGAGAATGCAAGGAGAGCCGCACCCGCAATTCCGGGCATGACCAACGGCAAAGTTACATATCGAAACGTTTCACGTTCATTGGCATAAAGATCCATTGCGGCTTGTTCCAACTTAGGATCCAGGCTGGCAATTCGAGCCTTTACAGTCACCACAACGAATGAGATACAAAACATTACATGGGCTATAACTATCGTCCAGAAACCAGGATTAATTCGTAAGTTTAAAAACATTGCTAACAGTGACGCACCAAGAACAACTTCAGGAGTTGCCATCGGAAGAAATATCAAGAGATTTGTAGTTTTTCTCCCTTTGAATTTATGCCTTCCGATTGCAAATGCAATCATCGTCCCCAAAATTGTTGCTAATACCGTGGAAATAATTCCAATTTGTAGGGAGTTTGCCACGGCTGTGCAAACCTGCGGAGCGCCACAAGGGTTCTTCCAGTTATCTAAAGTAAAACCTTTCCAAACTAAGTTGCTTTTTCCGGCATCATTAAAAGAAAAAGCAAAAGTGTAGGCAACTGGGATGAAGAGATAGATGAACGCTAGTACGGCATAGATTCTGATTAAGTTTCGAGAAAACCAACGACCGGTGCGATGCGACAGAGATGGTCTTGGCAATAAATCTTTTGTCATACTAACTCGTCAGTTCCGGAGCGACGGATATACAAAGTAACTAGAATCAAAATGGTTGCCATCAATGTGAATGAAAGCGCGGCAGCGGTTGGATAATCGACAACCGCAAAGAACCGAGATTCAATAACATTGCCGATCATTTTTGTGCTCGGACTACCTAGGATGGCCGCATTTACATAATCACCAGCTGCTGGGATAAAGGTCAATAAAGTTCCAGCCACCACTCCTGGCATTGATAACGGCACAGTCACTTTGCGAAATGTTGTAAATCCATTCGCATAAAGGTCCCCTGCAGCTTCGAGAGTTCTTGGATCAATTCGTTCTAAGCTCGCATAAAGTGGCAAAGTCATAAAAGGAAGGAAGTTATAAGTTAAACCTGAGACCACTGCAAATGGCGTGGAAGTAAGTCGCATTGAATCGCCAACAAATGGCAGTAGTTTTAAAGTAGAAACAATCGGACCTTCATCACCAAGAATCTGTGTCCAGGCCACCGTGCGTAGAAGAAATGATGTGAAGAATGGCGCAACCACCATTACCAAAAGGATATTTCGGTATTTTCCAGATTTAAATGCAATCATGTAAGCGAGCGGATATGCAATCGCCAGGGCTAGTAAGGTGGCAATTGCGGCATAGACAAATGATCGAATGTATTGCTCTTGATTTGCTTGAAAAGCATCGATGTAATTGGCAAACCTAAGTTCTTGTACATAAGTACCAATCTGAGCACCCTCAGGTCGAACCATCGTTGAAGTACTTGCCAAAGAAAGAATTGGAAAAATGAAAAATGTAACAAGCCAGATTAGACCTGGAGCTAATAATAGATATGGAGTCCAGGACTTAGATTTCAATCCACTTTTCGGCCCAGAATGTGAACCTGTAGCAGCGTGAAGAAATGCCATTTATTTATTCTTCTTCGTCTAAATCAGCGCCAGCGTTAATGTCTTGTGAGCCATCTAGACCAAAAGTATGTTCTGGATCCCATTCAACTGAAACTTTATCGCCAACATGTAAATCGTGAAGACCTTCATCATTTTGCTCAAATGCAATAAGTTCTAAATCCCAAGGAGTTTTCAAGAGATACTGAGTCGATGTTCCAACAAAAGAACGATCGGTAACAATGCAATCTTTGATGGAGTTGGTTCCGGAGTCATCAAGTCGCAGTTTTTCTGGTCTTACACCAAGAAGTACAGAGTCTGATTCGGTGGAAACTCGAGAAAGCGGAATTTCAAAAGTATGGCCCTTAGCGCTTACAACTGCTTTGCCGCCGGCACGAGATTGAACTTTCGCCTTAATTAAATTGCATTGACCTAAGAAGTTTGCAACGAAAGCGGTCTTGGGCGCTTCGTAAAGTTCGGTCGCAGAACCCATCTGTTCGATCTTTCCTTGATTCATCACAGCAATCGTGTCGGCCATAGTCATAGCTTCTTCTTGATCATGCGTAACGTGGATAAAGGTGATGCCAATTTCCATTTGAATACGCTTCAACTCAATCTGCATCTGGCGACGTAATTTAAGATCTAGAGCTCCGAGCGGTTCGTCCAATAGCAATACTTCAGGGCGATTAACAATGGCGCGGGCCACAGCGATTCGTTGCTGTTGTCCACCGGAAAGTTGACCAGGTTTTCGTTCTGCAAGATGAGCTAGTTCGACTAATTCAAGAGCTGCCATAACTTCATTCTTGACTTCTTTAATTCCGCGTCGACGAAGTCCGAAAGCGATATTTTCAAAGATTGTCAGATGAGGAAATAGTGCATAATTTTGAAATACGGTATTTACATTTCGACGATAAGGTTTTTGGGTCGTTATATCGGTTTCACCAATATTGATTGTGCCTTGCGTTGGTTCCTCAAGCCCTGCAATCATCCTTAACGTCGTAGTTTTGCCGCAACCTGATGGCCCAAGTAGTGCAAAGAAAGAACCATCAGGAACAGTTAACGAAAGATCATCAACCGCGCAGAAGTCACCGTAATACTTTGAGACGCGATTTAGTACTAAGTCACCTGTATCTAGTGCGACCTTCTGGCCTGCCATAAAGATTAATTTCCGATTGCTTCGTCAAAAGCAGCTTGGAACGATGTCTGCTCATCAGCAGTAACGGGACGGAAAACCTTTACCTTTGCCAAGGTAGCCTCATCTGGGAATATGTATGGGCTTTCAGCAAGGGCTGGATCAATCTTCTCTAGTTCAGGCTGCGCTGCTTCTACCGGACAGATGTAATTTACATACGCAGCAACTTCAGCTGCGACTGCTGGGTCGTAGTAGTGATTCATCAAAAGTTCTGCATTCTTCTTGTGAGTCGAAGTTGATGGAATCAATAAATTATCTGACCAGAGCATTCCGCCCGATTCTGGAATAGCAAAATCGAACTTATTGTCATTTTCAGATTTAAGAATAAATAAGTCACCAGACCATCCAATTACAGCGACTGCATCGCCATTAACTAGATCTTCAGAGTAGGAGTTTCCTTTAACTTTTCGGATGAAACCATCGGCAATTTTGCCCTTTAGAAAATCAATTGCATTCATAAACTGATCCTCAGTAAAGTCACCTGAAGGATCTACACCTTGATACTGCAGAATTATTCCGATTGTGTCGCGGAACTCCGAGAGGACCACAATTCGACCTTTATTAGCAGGCTTAAATAGATCTTCAATTGTGCGAACACCATTTGGAATTTTCTGAGTGTTCCAACCAAAACCGGCAAATCCTGATTGCCAAGTCAAGGAATAGTTGCGGCCTTGATCAAATGGGACATCTGCAAGAACTGCGCGAATATTTCCTTTATTTGGGATGTTATCTGGATTTAATTTTTGGGCATAACCTTGTTCAATCCAGCGTGATGCCATCCAATCGGTTGGAGTAACAATGTCATATCCAATGTCAGATCCAATTGAAAGCTGGCCTTGCACTTTTCCGTAGAAAGAATTGTTATCATCAATATCTTCAGTATATGTAGCTGTAATTCCTGTTGCTGCCTCGAAAGCCTTAAGTGTCGGATATTCTTTGGTGTCCTCATTAAAATCTAAATAAAGCGGCCAGTTTGCCCAGCGGACAATTTTTTCCTCATCGCTAACATCAACAACACCCTCTGCTGCAGATTCTGATCCGCCAGTTCCGCATGCCGCAAGAGTTCCTGCGCCAACAACTGCACCTGCGCCAACCAACAATGAACGACGAGTAAGTTGAGCACGAATTAGCGCTTGTGTTTCTGGGGCTAGCGAGTTGATATCTCTCTTCATTGTTCTACTTTCTCTCGATTTTTTGTCGGGTTTAATTTGTAAAACTTATCAGGCGTTTAGATTTGTCATCACGTGTTTGATACGTGTGTACTCCTCAAATCCATATCCCGATAAATCTTTTCCGTATCCGGAGTGCTTGAATCCGCCGTGAGGCATCTCAGCCACCATTGGAATATGAGTATTTATCCAGACGCAACCAAAATCAAATGCTTTTGCCATTCTCATGGCGCGGCCATGATCTTTTGTCCAGACGCTTGAAGCCAATCCATATTTAACGCCATTTGCCATACGAACGGCTTCGGCTTCATCTGCGAATTTTTGGATAGTAATCACTGGTGCAAACATTTCATTTTGAATCATTTCATCATCTTGACGTAGATCTGCAACAACCGTTGGGTTCCAGAAATAGCCAGGGCGATCAACTTTGCTGCCACCCGCAGTAACGCGCGCATGGCCAGGAACTCGGTCTAGGAATCCTTGGACTCGTGAAAGCTGGTTTGCATTATTCACCGGTCCAACTAACACATCTTCTTCAGGCATACCGACCTTTATGTTGTTCTTTGCTTGCTCGGAAAGAAGTGTCACAACATCTTCATATGCGCTTGCTTCGACAATAACTCTTGTTGCTGCAGTGCAATCTTGTCCGGCGTTAAAGTAGCCGGCTACCGCAATCCACTCACAAGCAGCTTCTAGATTTGCATCATCAAAAATAACAACTGGGGCTTTACCGCCAAGCTCTAGATGAACTTTTTTCAGATCCTTAGAAGCTTCCTTGGCAACTTCCATACCTGCTCTAACTGAACCGGTAATAGAAACAAATTGCGGAATTTCATGATCTACAAGAAGACGACCAGTTTCTCGATCTCCGGTCACAACGTTTATTACACCTTCTGGCAAAAATTCTTGCATCAACTCTGCCATCCAAATTGTAGAAACAGGAGTTGTATCACTTGGCTTTAATACAACAGTATTTCCAGCAGCAATCGCGGGCGCCCATTTCCAAACAGCCATCATCATCGGATAGTTCCAAGGCGTGACTTGAGCACATACTCCAATTGGCTCGCGACGAATAAATGATGTGTGTCCTTTGAAATACTCCGCAGCAGATCTGCCTTCAAGATGTCGAGCAGCTCCCGCAAAAAACCGAATCTGATCTAACATCGGACCAATTTCTTCTTGGCGAGTTACAGCAATTGGCTTGCCAGTATTTTCGGATTCAATTTTTATAAGTTCTTCAGACCTTGCCTCAATTGCATCGGCAATCTTATTTATTGCCTTCTGACGCTCTCCGGGAGTTGAGTCACGCCATGTTTCAAAGGCTTTCTCTGCAGACTTCATGGCATCATCAATATCTTTTGCATTTGATACTGGAGCTTTTGCAAATACTTGACCGGTTGCAGGATTAATTAAATCTTGAGTCTTATCAGATGAAGATGGAACGCTTTTGCCGTTGATGAAGTTCTGTAATGTCTTCACAAATTCCTCCAATAGCTTCTGGCACCTCCGGCCACAGGCTTAGGAGTTTAGTTATCAGGTGCGCTTTCTATCAAGGACTCTGCGGCAGCAAGTTGTCCGCAGGCGCCATCAATTTCTCTCCCTCGAGTATCACGAACTGTTACCGGAACTCCATAACCTTCCAATATTCGGACAAACTCGCGCTCATCTTCTTTACGAGAGGCAGTCCATTTTGATCCAGGAGTTGGATTTAATGGAATCAAATTGACGTGCGCATTGCGATTCTTAAGCAATCTGCCCAACAGATCTGCCCGCCAAGCCTGATCATTGATATCTCGAATCAATGCATACTCAATTGAGTAGCGTCGCCCCGTCTTATCCGAATAATTGTCAGCTGCCTGTAAGACTTCTTTCACTTTCCAGCGATTATTAATTGGAACTAAAGTATCTCGAAGTTCATCATCTGGAGTGTGTAATGAGACGGCTAGTGTGACAGGAACTCCTTCTGAAATTAATTTCTCGATACCTGGTACTAATCCAACTGTTGAGAGCGTCACGGAGCGCGCACCAATTCCCAAACCATCTGGAGATGGAGCTGTAATGTTCCGTACGCTCTGGATAACTGCGTTGTAATTAGCCAGTGGCTCTCCCATTCCCATGAAAACCACATTTGATAAACGTATCGGGCCACCTTTTAGTTCACCGGCTTCACAAACTTTTGCTGCCGCAACTACTTGAGCAGTAATTTCCGCCGCAGTTAGATTTCTAGTTAGACCTGCCTGACCAGTTGCGCAAAAAGGACAATCCATTCCGCAGCCAGCTTGCGATGAGATACAAACTGTTGCCCTATCGCTGTAGCGCATTAATACAGATTCGACTAAGACTCCATCATGTAATCGCCACAAATCTTTCCGAGTCTTACCGCCATCACAAGAGATTGAGCGAACTAATGAAAGTAATGGTGGGAGAATTTTCTCTGAAACAAGTTGACGTGCGCTTGACGGAAAATCACTCCAAGAGTTCGGATTATCGTTATGGTGCTGAAAATAGTGCGTAGCAATTTGATTTGCGCGAAATGCAGGTAACCCAAACTCTTGGACCCAATTCCTTCGGTCCGCTGCCGGTATATCAGCAAAATGTTGTGGGGTTTTCGCGCGCATTAGCCAAATCGCTTTAGTAATTCAATAAAGCACCAGATGACAGGCGCTGCGATCAGAGCTGAATCGATTCGATCCAACATTCCGCCATGACCAGGTAGCAAAGTTCCCATATCTTTCAATGCCAAGTCGCGCTTAATGGCACTTTCAATTAAATCGCCAACTGTTGCTGCTGCAACACCGGCACATCCAGCTAAAGCTCCAACTATTGGATGCTGCTCTAGTAGATACTGAAAAGTTAAAGCGCCTCCAGCAGCAGTAAATACCAGGCCACCAATAAAACCCTCCCAAGTTTTCTTTGGTGAAATATTTTTTGCCAAAGGATGTTTTCCTATTAAGACGCCAGTCAGATAGGCAAAGGTGTCGTTAAGTCCTACCAGTATTACCAATGTCGAAATGTAGGCAAAACCATCTCCCGACCTCGCAAGAAGGAAGATGAACCCTGCAATAAATCCTGGATATAAAAGTGCAAATGATGTTCCGGTTGCATGAGTAACAAAACCCTCAGTGCCCTTTACGAGTTGAAGGAAGAGTAGAGAGATAATTGCTAGGACTATTGAGATTGATAATCCGGGCAATCCAGCAAACCAGGCGCTTGCCAAAACTACTGAAGTCGCAATTGCTAACTGAAGAAAGTTAACTTTAATGCCGCGCGCCTGAAAGGCCGAACTCAATTCGTGTAAAGCAATTAAAACTGCAACTAGGACAAAGATTGCGAAGAGAACCGGAACGAGAGCCATCGTGGTGAAAATAATTGCGAGAAGCCCAAGGCCGACCAATATTGATGGAAGCAATCTGCGACCAGCGCGTTTGTTTATGGCCTCGTTTATGGAGTGCAAGTCACTCATGATTTGCTCGCAAGGCTAAACCTCGAGAAGTTCCGCCTCTTTATGCTTAAGAATTTCATCAATTTTACCAACGTGATCTGAAGTAACTTTCTCTAATTCTTTTTCGCCACGTGCCAGATCATCTTTACTTACTTGGCCATCCTTCTCGAGTTTTTCCATAGCTTCTTTGGCATTTCGGCGAATTGCGCGAATGGATACTCGTGAATCTTCGGCTTTGCCTTTTGCAACTTTAATAAATTCTTTTCTTCGCTCTTCGGTTAACTGAGGAAAGTTGACTCTAATAACATTGCCGTCGCCACCTGGATTCACGCCTAAATCGGATTCGCGAATCGACTTTTCAATCGCAGCTGTTGCACCTTTGTCGTAAGGAGTAATCAATGCAAGTCGGGCTTCCGGAACTTGAACTGTTGCAAGTTGCGAGAGAGGTGTTGCCGTTCCGTAGTAATCAACCATGATCTTTGCAAACATAGAAGGATGAGCTCGTCCGGTACGGATTGCTGCAAAATCTTCTTTTGCTACTTCAACTGCTTTATTCATCTTTGTATTTGCATCAGCAAGTACGTTTTGAATCGTCATGGCGCTCCTTTGCTGGTCCTAGTTGACCAGAGTTCCAATCGCTTCACCACGCACGGCGCGCGCAATGTTTCCTTTTTCAAGGAGATTAAAGACAACTATCGGTAATTCATTCTCTCTGCAAAGGCTAAATGCAGCCGCATCGGCGACTGCTAGTGACTTGGTCAAAACTTCATCGTAAGAAATCTGATCAAACTTAGTTGCATTCTTGTCTTTTCGTGGATCAGATGAGTAGACACCATCTACGCCGCTCTTGGCTAGAAGTAGCGCATCTGCACCAATTTCCAATGCGCGCTGTGCTGCAACTGTATCGGTTGTGAAAAATGGCATTCCCGCACCCGCGCCGAAAATTACAACTCTTCCTTTTTCCAAGTGCCTTATCGATCTGCGCGGAATATAAGGTTCTGCGACTTGACCCATTGTGATTGCTGTTTGTACGCGAGTATCAATTCCCTCTTTTTCAAGAAAATCTTGTAGCGCAAGACAGTTCATTACTGTTCCGAGCATTCCCATGTAATCGGCGCGCGCTCTATCCATTCCGCGCTGTTGTAATTCTGCGCCTCGAAAATAGTTGCCGCCGCCAACAACTATGGCAACTTGAACTCCGGAGCGAACTACATCTGAGATTTGTCTTGCAACATCATTTACTACATCTGGATCAACACCTAAACCCTTGGCCCCGCCAAATACTTCACCAGAAAGTTTAAGGAGCACTCGTTTGTAGCTTTTGCGATTACTTGCCATTCGAGTGCTCCTTCCGGTGCTAATTCTACTTGCCGCGAAGCAGTTACTGTCCCACGCGGAATCTATAGAACTTAGTTAGATTTGATCCAGCTTCAGTAAGAACTTGCTGCACGCTCTTCTTTTGATCCTTCGCGAAAGCTTGATCAAGAACGGCGACCTCTTTGACAAAGCCCGTTACACGTCCTTCAACAATCTTTTCAATAGCTGCATCTGGTTTTCCTTCGTTGCGAGCGGTCTCTTCAGCTAGACGGCGCTCGTTGGCAATAACATCTGCAGGTATTTCTTCGCGATTTAAGTATTGTGGCGCAAATGCTGCAATATGTTGTGCGACATCTTTACCAACAGCTTCATTTTCCTTATCAAGCGCAACAAGTACTCCAACTTGAGGCGGTAGATCAGGACTTGTCTTATGTAGGTAAAGTGCATTCGCGCTTGCATCTACAACTGCAATTCGGCGAAGTTCGATCTTTTCACCAAGCGTTGCATTAGCTTCATCGATTGCCGCTTGAACAGACTTACCGGATGGCAAATTTGATGCAATGAAGTTTGTTAAATCAGATTGCTTGCTAGCAAATAGATGCGAAAGAAGTTCATCTGCAACGGCTTGGAAACGATCTCCTTTAGCAACAAAGTCTGTTTCGCAATTTAGCTCCAGCATGACCGCCGTCTTGCCTTCTGCTTTTGCAGCAATCAGGCCATTAGAGGTTGCTCGACCTTCGCGCTTGGTAACACCCTTTAATCCTTTGACTCGAATTACTTCGATTGCTTTATCAAAATCGCCATTTGTTTCATCTAGCGCCTTCTTGCAATCGAGCATTCCGGCAGCGGTTACTTCGCGAAGACGTTTTACATCATCTGCTGTGTATGCCACTTATGAACCTGCACTTTCGGTTGCCGGAGCCGAGTTATCTGCTGGCGCGCCAATGAGTTCTTTCTCCCAGTCGGCTAAAGGTTCTCCGGCTGCAACAGATTCAGCTCCTGCTTTAGCAGCGGCAGCTGCTTCCTTTGCAACATTGGCAGATCTTGCTTGTAAGCCCGCTGCAATTGCATCAGAAATAACTCGAGTAAGAAGAGTTACCGATCGAATCGCATCATCGTTTCCAGGAATTTTGAAGTCGACTTCATCAGGATCGCAGTTGGTATCCAAAATTGCAATGACTGGGATGCCAAGTTTCTTAGCTTCAGCTACAGCGAGATGCTCTAGTTTGGTATCTACTACCCAAATTGCTGCAGGCAACTTAGTCATGTTGCGAATACCATCGAGATTCTTATGTAACTTCTCGCGCTCGCGACGTAGCAAGAGTAGTTCTTTCTTTGTTAGTACCTGATCATTTGATGCTTCTAGCGCTTCAAGTTCCTTTAAGCGCTGAATTCTCTTGTAGACGGTTGGGAAATTCGTAAGCATTCCGCCCAACCAACGCTCAGTTACATATGGCATCCCGACGCGTTTTGCTTGCGCTTGAATCGGCTCTTGCGCCTGCTTTTTGGTACCTACAAATAAGACATTGCCGCCTTTGGCAACAACATCTTTTACGAAATCGTATGCCTTATCGATAAGCGCAAGTGATTGCTGGATATCGATGATGTAAATGCCATTGCGCTCCGTAAAGATGAAACGTTTCATCTTTGGATTCCAACGACGAGTTTGATGTCCGAAATGAACTCCGCTATCTAGGAGTTCTCGCATTGTTACAACCGCCATGGCGGCACGCTCCTTTGTGCGAACTTTTCGTTCGCATCGGTTAATGAAGTAGCAACCTGCTACTTCTCTAGCGTCTAAGCACCGACCAACTCATTCGAGTCAGACCGAAATGGTTTCCAACTTAAACTCGCGAGCAGCGAGTAAGCGGTAGACGCGTGAAGTCACAGAGGTCATCTGTGCAGGCGAAATCCTACCCGAGAGTTATTGCCCCAAAATCCACCGAACAAGCTCGAACAGCAGTCAAAAAGTGAATAGTAGATTGTCATTGTGAATGAAAATCAGGCATCCCGAAATCTTGCTCTGGAATTAGTCAGGGTCACCGAGACTGCGGCAATCGCTGCTTCCAGATGGATTGGTCGCGGTCAAAAAAATGAGGCAGATCAATCTGCCGTCGACGGTATGCGCAAGATGATAAATACCGTAGCGATGGATGGCGTAATAGTTATCGGTGAAGGTGAAAAAGATGAAGCTCCTATGTTGTTCAATGGCGAGCGCGTTGGCGATAAGTCTGGTCCCAAGGTAGATGTAGCCGTAGACCCAATTGATGGAACAACTCTTACTTCTAAAGGAATGGCCAATGCATTAAGCGTCATCGCGCTTGCAGAACGTGGATCCATGTTTGACCCTAGCGCTATTTACTATATGAAGAAGATAGTCGTTGGACCAGAAGCCGCAGGAGTAATTGATGTAACTGCTCCAACAAAAGTTAACCTAGAAAAGATTGCTAAAGCAAAAGGGCGAGATATTTCTTCGCTGACTGTAATGTTGCTGGATCGGCCTCGACATGATGTTTTGGTTAAGGAAATTAGAGAAATTGGTGCTCGCATAAAATTCATAACAGACGGTGATGTTGCCGGTGCCGTTGAATCAGCTCGTGAAGGCACAGGCATAGATGTCCTAATGGGAATCGGAGGAACGCCAGAAGGAATTATTGCCGCATGCGCCATGAAATGTTTAGGAGGCGAAATTCAAGGCGTCTTACATCCGAGAGATGAAGCTGATAAAGATTTAATTAGATCTAAAGGCATTGATTTAAATCAGGTTTTAACAACTAACGATTTAGTATCAGGTGATGATGTATTTTTTGCCGCTACCGGAATCACAGATGGTGAGTTACTTAGAGGAATTCGTTTTTCAAGTCGACATATAAAATCAAACTCGCTGGTGATGCGATCCAAATCTAAAACGATTCGAGTATTAGAAAGTGAACATCCTGTAAATAGCTAGGCTCGAGGATGTGCCTGTTCGTACGCTTTCTTCAATCTCTCTTGCGTTACGTGTGTATATATCTGAGTAGTCGATAATGATGAATGCCCCAAAATCTCTTGTACCGTTCGTAAATCAGCACCGCCTTCTAGAAGATGAGTAGCGGCAGAATGACGAATTGCATGCGGTCCAAGCTTGATTCCATTGCCAACTGCTCCTGTTGCGTTATAAACGATAGTTCTCACAATTCTCTGATCGATTCGCTTACCTCGGCCGCCGAGAAAAAGTGCTCTGCCTGAATCTTGGTTTGCAAACTTTTCTCGTCCATGTTCAAGATATTTATCAAGCGCCCTTAGGGCTGGAATTCCAATTGGCACCACTCGCTCTTTACTACCTTTACCTAGAACTTTGATTGTATTTCTAGTTCGGTCAACGTCTTCAATGTTGAGGCCAACTAATTCAGAGACTCGAATTCCGGTCGCATAAAGAATTTCAATTACTGCTAGATCACGAAATGCAGTTGGCGACCCCTCTTCAGTGGCACGTACCTCCAAAGCTTGTATTGCTTTCGCTGCATTATCTATATCCATAATTTCAGGAAGATTTCGTTCCGGTTTAGGTGCGACAAGATCTCTGCCAATATCACGAGGCAACCAGCCATTCTTTGCTGCCCAATAGGTGAAAGCTCTTATTGAAACTACACGGCGTGAAATTGACGATCTGGCTCCACCTTTAACTTGTAATTTCGATAACCATGACCTTAGGTGGTTTAGTTCAAGCGCAGAAAAATCGGTGACACCCAACTGGTTTACATGAGTAATCATGGACTCTAAATCTGCAACATAGGCTCTTATGGAATTTTCTGAGAGATTCCTGACATTTCTTAAATGCTCTACATAGCCATTTTCGAGTTCACCGTTCAAAGCCATGACTTAAAGATTACTCATTTTTGACTTTTTTGACCGTGGACACAGCGTTGCTAATACGCAACACTTAGGCGCGAAGAGCCTCCTGTGAATCGCTCGCATCGCCTGTCACTAGTAGATGCGGTAATTCGTGATTAAGAAAGGAGCTTGCTGATGATTGAACTTGTAGTTTCTGATAATTGTTTAGTTCCTGATTTGGTTCGCGAAGGAGAATTAATTCGTGTGGTAATCGGGCCCGGACATGATTTCGACAACATATTGGACCTATGTTCAGGAATTCTTACAAATGAAGATATTGCCCACATTCATCGACTCTGGTCAGATGATGACTTTCCACGCACCTTCATAAGAGAGGGCGATTCATTGATAATTAGAGCAAGAACTTAGCGAAATCTTTTTTCAATAGCACCAAGTGCAACTAATA